>ERZ1645192.3194-NODE-3194-length-13511-cov-9.960241_pt1 | contig 13511 bp, 11 predicted proteins | sample MGYA00575354_ERZ1645192 | MGnify/ENA primary metagenome ERZ1645192 (study PRJEB40844, sample SAMN11349763) | freshwater sediment metagenome | isolation source: river sediment | host: Sediment | place: India: Faizupur Khadar , New Delhi | collected 2017-02-21 ... | reverse complement strand
CGCATGGTCAGCAACGCGATCGAGAAGGCGCAGCGCAAGGTCGAGGGGCGCAACTTCGACATCCGCAAGCAGCTGCTCGAATATGACGACGTGGCCAACGAGCAGCGGCAGATCGTCTATCGGCAGCGCCGTGCGCTGCTTGAGTCGGACGACATCAGCGACACCATCGTCGATTTCCGCAAGGTGGTGGTCAATGAGGTGATCGACGAATTCATTCCACCGCAGAGCCTCGAAGAGCAGTGGAACATTGCCGGTCTGGAGCAGCACCTCAGTGCCGATCTGGCGCTTTCGCTGCCGCTGGCGCAGTGGCTGGACCAGGAGAGCGACCTGCACGAGGCGACGCTGCGCGAGCGCATCCTGCAGGCACTGATCGAGGCCTACGAGCGCAAGGGGCAGCTTCTCGGCACGCAGATGCGGCTGCTCGAAAAACAGGTGATGTTGCAGATTCTCGACAACCTGTGGAAAGAGCATCTGGCCACCATGGACCACCTGCGGCAGGGCATTCACCTGCGCGCCTATGCACAGCGCAACCCGAAGCAGGAGTACAAACGCGAGGCGTTCGAGCTGTTCCAGCAGCTGTTGAGCAACCTCAGGCACGAGGTGGTGAAGACGCTGTCGCGCATCGAAATCGTGCAGGAAGACATCGAGGAGATCGAGCGGCGTCGCCGCGAGGAGCAGGCGCGGCAGGCGCTGCGCTATCAGCACGATCAGGCGTCGGCGCTGCAGCCCCCCGAAGAGGAAGCGGCCGAAGCAGCCGGCGCGCAACCCTATGTGCGTGTCGGTGAAAAGGTCGGCCGCAACGCCCCCTGCCCCTGTGGCTCCGGCAAGAAATACAAGCAGTGCCACGGCAAGCTCGATTAGTCGTCCGCTCATCCATCAGGAGATAGAACAGCATGGCCGTGCTTCCGCTGCCTTGGCCGTCGATTCAGCCGGTTGCCGGAGTGCGTCTGGCGACTGCCGAGGCCGGCATCAAGCGCCGTGGCGGCGCCGACCTCACCCTCTTTGCCTTCGATGCCGGCAGTGTGGTCAGCGCGCTCTTCACCCGCAATGCCTTTCGTGCGGCGCCGGTGCTGCTGGCCGAGACGCATCTGGCGCTGGCACCGCCGCGCTATTTGCTGATCAACAGCGGCAACGCCAATGCCGGCACCGGACCGGGCGGCATGGCGGCCGCACGGCGCTGCTGCGAACTGCTGGCCGCCGAGACCGGTTGCCGGCCTGAAGAGGTGTTGCCGTTTTCGACCGGGGTGATCGGCGAGCCGCTGCCGGTGGCGCGCTTCGAGACGGCGCTGCCGAGGCTGGTAACGGCACTCGCTGCCGATGGCTGGGAAGCGGCAGCGCGGGCAATCATGACCACCGACACCTTGCCCAAGGGCAGCCAGCGCGAATTCATGCAGGGTGACAAAGTGGTCCGGGTGGCCGGCATCGCCAAAGGGGCCGGCATGATCCGCCCCGACATGGCGACGATGCTGGCCTTTCTCGCCACCGACCTCGAAGTGTCGAGGCCACTGCTCGACACCGTGCTGCGCCAGGCGGTCGATGCCTCCTTCAACCGCATCACCATCGATGGCGACACCTCGACCAACGACGCCTGTGTGCTGGCCGCCACCGGCCGCAGTGGCGCGACTGCCCTGACCGACCTCGACAGCCCGCTGGGGCGGCAGTTCATCGACGCGGTCACCGAGGTCTGCCGCGAACTGGCGCAGGCGATCGTCCGCGATGGCGAAGGGGCGACCAAGTTCATCACCATCGAGGTCGAGCAGGCGCGCAGTGAGGCCGAGGCGTTGCAGGTCGCCTACACGGTGGCCCACTCGCCGCTGGTGAAGACCGCCTTCTTTGCCAGTGATCCCAACTGGGGCCGCATTCTGGCCGCCGTCGGCCGTGCCGGTGTCGAGGGGCTCGATGTCGGGCTGATCAACATCGATCTGGATGAAGTGCGCATCGTCAGCGCCGGTGGACGCGATCCCGACTACCGTGAAGAGCGCGGCCAGGCGGTGATGGATCGGGCCGAGATCCGGGTGCGCATCGAACTGGGTCGTGGACGCGTGGCGCAGCAGATCTGGACCACCGACCTGTCGCACGACTATGTGCGCATCAATGCCGAGTACCGCACCTGAGGCAGGCCAGCGATGACGGTCGAGGTCGTCGCCGCCGCCCTCTTTGACCGCAGTGGCAGGGTACTGGCCTGCTGCCGTCCGGCCGGCAAGGAGTTCGCCGGGCTCTGGGAGTTCCCCGGAGGCAAGATCGAAGCCGGCGAGAGTGCCGAGGCGGCGCTCAGGCGTGAACTGCACGAAGAGCTCGGCATCGACGCCACTCCGGGGCGGCGGCTGATCGAACTTCCCTACCGTTACCCCACCAAGCGGGTGCGCATCCAGCTGTTCGCCATCGACTCCTTCAGCGGCGAACCCGCGCCGCGCGAAGGGCAGGGGCTGCGCTGGTGTCGCCCTGAAGAGCTGCTCGGCCTGCCGCTGCTGTCCGCCAACCGGCCGCTGGTGCAGAGCCTGCTGCTGCCGCAACGGTTGCTGATCACACCTTCAGGGCTGACCGAGACCGAACTGCTCGCCGGCATCGAGGCCGCCCTGACGCGCGGCATTCGCCTGCTGCAACTGCGGCTGCCGGAGGTCAAGCAGTCCGATTACCTGCGACTGGCGAAGCTGAGTCTGGCGCGCTGTCGCGCGGTGGGTGCCAAACTGCTGCTGCATGGTGAACCTGAACTGCTCCAGCAGGTGAGTGCGGATGGGCTGCACCTGCCGAGCCGGAAACTGCTGGCACTGCGCGAGCGGCCGCTGCCGGCCACGCTGCTGCTTGGGGCCTCCTGCCACTCACCCGCTGAACTGGCCCAGGCGGTGGCCATCGGCGCCGACTATGCCACGCTGGCGCCGGTGCAGCCGACCGCCTCACACCCCGCGGCGCAGCCGATCGGCTGGGCGCGGTTCGAGCAGTGGGTCAGCGCGGCGGCATTGCCGGTCTACGCGTTGGGCGGGGTTGGCGAGGCTGATCTGCCAAACGTCCTGCAGCGCGGCGGGCAGGGGGTGGCGGCGATCCGGGCGTTGTGGCGTGGCTGAGTGGCGGTTCGGCTACGGCTGCTCTTCGTCTTCGAGCGGTGCCTGCTCCAATGCACTCGAAGGTTCGGCTGGAATCTGGTAGCCCTCGCTGGCCCAGGTGCCGAGGTCGACCAGCTGGCAGCGGCGTGAGCAGAAGGGGCGTTGCGGCGAGCTGGCATTCCAGGCGACCGGCTTGCGGCAGACCGGGCAGGGGTGGATGCGGGTCGGCGCGTCGGCGCTCGATCGGTTCAAGCGGGTGCTCCTGCGGCCTTGGCTGCCGCCAGTGCCAGATAGCGCTGGTGCAGCGCATCGACCTGCTGCTGGAGCTGTTCGAGGCTGCCATCGTTGCTGATCAGGTCATCGGCCCGGCTGCGGCGGGTGTCGCGTGCCATCTGCGCCGCGATGATGGCGCGCACCTGGCTCTCGCTGTTGTTGTCGCGCGCCATGGTGCGGCGCAGTTGCAGCTCGACCGGCACGTCGACCACCAGGATGCGGTCGACGTAGCTGTGCTGGGTGGTTTCGAGCAGCAGCGGCGAAACCAGCACCGTGTAGGGCGAGCGGCTGTTGGCGAGACCTGACTGAATCTCTTCGGCAATCAGTGGATGGAGCAGGGCTTCGAGCCATTTGCGCTCCTGCTCGCTGCTGAACACCTTGCTGCGCAGCAGGGCGCGGTCGAGCGTGCCAGAGGATGTGATCAGTTCGGCGCCGAAATGCTCGGCAATGCGCGTCAGTGCCGGGCGACCCGGTTCCACCACCACGCGGGAGGCGACGTCGGCATCGACGATGGTGATGCCATGCTGGGCAAAGCGGTCCGACACGGCGCTCTTGCCGCTGCCGATGCCGCCGGTGAGTCCGATCACAAACATCCTGAGGTCACCGTGTTGGAGTGCGGGAGGTGCACGGGCTGCGCAGTTTTGTCAGCCGATGCCGAGGTAGGCCAGATAGCCGCGGGTCAGCGTCTCGCCCCAGATCAGCGCGATCCAGCCGGCGCCGGCCAGAAAGGGTCCGAACGGAATCGGTATCTGCCGGTCATGGCCGCGCAGTGCGATCAGTGCGATGCCGACCAGGGCGCCGATCAGCGACGAAAGTATAAGGATCAGCGGCAGCAGCCGCCAGCCGAGCCAGGCGCCCAGCAGCGCCAGCAGCTTGAAGTCGCCATGGCCCATCCCCTCCTTGCCGGTCGTCAGCTTGAACAGCCAGTAGAAACTCCACAGTGACAGGTAGCCGGCGACGGCGCCATACAGTGCATCCGCCGGTGCGGCAAACAGTGAGGCCTGATTGAGCAGCAGGCCGAGCCAGAGCAGCGGCAGGGTCAGGCTGTCGGGCAGCAGTTGGTGGTCGAGGTCGATCACGGTCAGGGCAATCAGGGTCCAGGTCAGCAGCAGTGCCGCGACGGGCGGCCAGAGCTGGCTGCCATCCCACAGCAGCATGAAGGTGGTGACGCTCAGCAGCGCGGTGATCAGCTCGATCAGCGGATAACGCAGCGAGATGCGGCCCTGGCAGTGGGCGCAGCGGCCGCGCAGCCAGAGGTAGCTCAGCAGCGGGATGTTGTGCCAGGGCCGGATTTCGGTCTGGCAGTGGGGGCAGTGCGAGTTGGGCCAGAGCAGGTCGAAGCGCGCTGGCGGCGCGCTGACGGGCAGTTCCAGCAGGGTCTGGCACTCGTGCCGCCAGTTTTGCTCCATCATCTTCGGCAGGCGGTGGATCACCACATTCAGAAAGCTGCCGATCAGCGCGCCAAGGCCGAACAGCAGCGCGGCCAGCCCGCCCGGATGCTGGGCCAGCAGTTCGATCAGCGCTGTGGGCAACGGGATCAGACCACGTTGCCGAGCTGGAAGATGGGCAGGTACATCGCCATCACCAGACCGCCGACCAGCACCCCCAGCACCGACATGATGATCGGCTCCATCAGGCTGGTCAGGCTGTCGACCTGGGTGTCGACTTCATCCTCGTAGTAGGTGGCCACCTTGTCGAGCATCTCGTCGAGCGAACCGGCCTCTTCGCCAATCGCCACCATCTGCACCGCCATCGCCGGAAAGACGCCGGTGGCGCGCATCGAGAACTGCAACTGCTGGCCGGTGGAGACATCGTCACGCACCTTGAGCACCGCCTCCTTGTAGACGATGTTGCCGGTGGCGTCGGCCACCGACTCCAGCGCGCTGATCAGCGGCACGCCGGCCGCGAAGGTGGTGGAGAGCGTGCGGGCGTAGCGGGCCAGCGCCGACTGCTGAATGATCGGTCCGGCCACCGGCAGCTTCAGCGTCAGGCGTTCGAAGTTGTGGCGAAACGATTCCGAGGTCTTCATCAACCGGTTGAAACCGGCGACGAGGGCGAAGATCACGGCCAGCACGATGAACCAGTAGGCCTGCACGATCTCCGACAGGCCGATCACGAACAGCGTGAAGGCCGGCAACTGGGCACCGAAGCTGGTGAAAATTTCCTGGAACTGTGGCACCACCTTGACCAGCAGGATGCCGGTGACGATGACCGCGACCGTCACCACCGCGATCGGATATTTCATCGCCTTTTTCAGCTTCGACTTGAGCGCCTCGGTCTTCTCCTTGTAGGTGGCCACCCGGTCGAGCATGGTTTCGAGCGAGCCGGAATCCTCGCCCGAGGCGATCAGGCTGCAGTAGAGGTCGTCAAAGTAGAGCGGATGCTTGCGGATGGCGCCGGCGAAGCTGTCGCCGCCGGCGATGTCGTTGCGGATCGTCAGCACCAGCTCCTTGAAGGCGATGTGGTCGAGGCCATCGGCGACGATCTCGAAGGCCTGCACCAGCGGCACCCCCGATTTGATCATCGTCGCCAGTTGGCGGGTGAAGAAGGCGATGTCGAGCGGCGTGATCTTCTTCTTGCCGCCACCGAACAGCGGTTTGGGCTTCTTTTTCACCTTGGTCGGGTTGATGCCCTGCTTGCGCAACTGCGCCTTGACCAGTGCCTGGCTGACGCCGTCGATCTCGCCCCTGGACTTGTTGCCGCGGCGGTCGGTTCCCTGCCAGAGAAAGGTCTGCTTCGATTTGATGTCGGTGGCCATGGGTTACTCTTTGGTGACGCGGTTGATCTCTTCCAGCGAGGTGATGCCCTGGGCAACCTTGCGCAGTCCGGACTGCCGCAGGTTGCGGAACCCCTCCTTCTGCGCCTGGGCGCCGATCTGCAGGGAGTTGCCCTCTTCCATGATAAGTTGGCTGATCGCTGGCGTGATGGGAACCACTTCATAGATTCCGGTTCGGCCCTTGTAGCCGCGCACGCAGCGCTCGCAGCCGACCGGGGTGTAGATGCGGGCGGTTTCGAGCTGCTCGGGCGTGAAACCTTCGGCCAGCAGCGTCTCGACCGGTGCGCTGCTGGGTGCCTTGCAGTGCTCGCAGAGGCGTCGGGCCAGCCGCTGGGCGATGATCAGCGAAACCGAGGTGGCGATGTTGAAGGCCGGCACCCCCATGTTGCGCAGTCGGGTCAGCGTCTCGGGCGCGCTGTTGGTGTGCAGCGTTGACAGCACCAGGTGACCGGTCTGCGCCGCCTTGATGGCGATTTCGGCGGTCTCGAGGTCGCGGATCTCGCCCACCATCACCACGTCCGGGTCCTGGCGCAGGAACGAGCGCAGCGCGGTGGCGAAGTCGAGCCCCACCTTCGGGTTGACATGGACCTGGTTGATCCCTTCGAGGTTGATCTCGACCGGATCCTCGGCGGTGGAGATGTTGCGCTCTTCGGTGTTGAGGATGTTGAGGCCGGTATAGAGCGACACCGTCTTGCCGCTGCCGGTCGGGCCGGTGACCAGAATCATCCCCTGTGGCTGTTCGAGCGCCCGCATATAGAGTTGCTTCTGCTCCTCCTCATAGCCGAGCGCGTCGATGCCCATCTGCGCGCTGCTGGGGTCGAGAATCCGCAGCACGATCTTCTCGCCCCACAGCGTCGGCAGGGTGTTGACCCGAAAGTCGATCGCGCGGGTTTTCGACAGCTTCATCTTGATGCGGCCATCCTGCGGGATGCGGCGTTCGGAGATGTCCATCTGCGACATCACCTTCAGCCGTGCGGCGATGCGTGGCGCCAGGTTCTGCGGTGGACGTGCCATCTCCTGCAGAATGCCATCGGTGCGAAACCGCACCCGGTAGTTCTTTTCGTAGGGTTCGAAGTGGATGTCCGAAGAGCCGAGCTTGATGGCGTCGAGCAGCAGCTTGTTGATGAAGCGCACGATCGGCGCTTCGTCGACCTCGGAATTGTCGTTCTCTTCGCCGCGCTCGTCACCGGCGCTGATTTCGAGATCCTCGAGCGAGGCGTCGTCGAGGTTGCCGAGCGAGGAGAGCTGGTCATCCTGGGCGTCGATGTAGGCATCGATGCTCTTGCCGAGTTTCTCCTCCTCGACCAGCACCGGCTGGGTGGTGATGCCGGTGTGAAAGGTGATCTCGTCGAGCGCACGCAGGTTGGTCGGGTCCGACAGCGCGATGTAGAGCCGGTTGCCGCGGCGGTAGAGTGGCAGCACATGGTGGCGGCGGACCAGCTTGACATCGATCAGCCGCTTCGGATGCATGGTGGCGTCGAAGGCGTCGAGATCGAGCAGCGGCGTGCCGAACTCCTCGGCGGCCGCCATCGCGATGTCGAGGCTGCTGGCCAGCTTGCGCTTCACCAGGTGCGACACCAGCGACACATTCTCCTGACGCGACTTGCTGAGCGCCTCGACGGCCACCTCTTCGCTCAACAGCCCATTCTCGACCAGACGGCGCGAGAAGCCGGTCAGTTTGATCGGGGAGAGTGATGCCACGCTGGAACTTCCTGTCGGCCGTAGGTAGAGGGGAACGAAGAGTTTCCCGGTAATTCTAGTAGACGCTGCCATGATGGCAACCCAATGACCTCGGCTGCAAGGGTGACCAGAATTGTCACCTGTTGCCGCAGCGGGCCATGCTGGCGGCGGTCGAGGGCGCCATGTCGGGCAGTCTGACCGATAAAGTGTGACCTGGCACAAATAAAGATGAGCGCCAGGTCGATCTAAAACATGGCATGGCAACTGCTTTGGTCGGTTCGGCATGGTCGTCGGGCTTCAGCCGCGACCATGGCAGCGTCGTCATCCTTGCGTCCCGGCAGGTTTGACTATACTTGGAATGCGAAGCTGTCGGGCACTCCGGCATTGCAATCAACCTCAGGAGATTTTGAGCATGAAAACGGTACAGAAGGGTTTCACCCTGATCGAACTGATGATCGTCGTGGCGATCATCGGCATTCTGGCGGCAGTGGCGATTCCGGCCTATCAGGACTACACCATCCGCGCCAAGGCATCGGAACTGGTCGGCTTTGCCTCGCCAGCCAAGATGGCAGTGAGCGAATACATGGTGTCGCGCAACGCAACGACCTTCCCGGCCACTGCGGCGACCGTGGGTGTCAGCACCAACGTCACCTCGAAGTATGTCAGCAGCATCGGCTACGGTGCCGGTGGCGTCATCACCGTCAATGGCAAGGCGTCGGCACTGAACAACAAGAACATTGCCCTCACGCTGACGCCGCGTATCGCCACCACCTCCGGCACGGTCAACTGGACCTGCGGTGCCACCGCCGGTACCAAGTACCTGCCAGCCTCTTGCCGATAACCGCTTGACCCTCGGCGGGTGACAGAGGCTGGCCATCCCGGTGGCCAGCCTCTTTTTGTTGCCGTCCACTCCAATGAAGCAGCGCAACACACTTTCGAGTTCAGGCTGGCAATGGTGGCTGCTGCTGATGCTGGGCGCTGCGCTGGCGTTGACGTTGTGGCTCTACTGGCCGGGTCTGACCGGCCCCTTTCTGCTCGATGATGAGTACAACATTGCCCCGCTGCTGCTGGGCAGCTACAGCCCGTCGGCGATCTGGTATGCGCTGACCCACAACGAGAGCGGCCTGTTCGGGCGGATGCTCTCCACCGCCAGCCTGCTCTTCACCGGCTGGCTGCATGGCCCCGGCTCCTGGGGTTTCAAATATCACAACCTGCTGATTCATCTGCTGACCGGGCTGCTGCTGATCGGCTGCTGTGGCCGGTTGCTTGGCTGGCGGCTGGCGCAGCGCGAGGCATGGCCTCTTGCCGTGCTGGCCGGCATCTTCTGGCTGCTGCATCCGTTGCAGGTGAGCACGGTGCTCTATCCGGTGCAGCGCATGGCGCAACTGGGCGTGCTCTTCACGGTGGCGGGGCTCTATGTGGCGCTGCTGGGGCTGGAACAGGCCCGCGATGGCCGGCGGGGCAGTGCGATCGGGTTGCTGTTCTTTGGCTATCCGCTGCTGCTGGCGATGGCCGTGGCCAGCAAGGAGAGCGGGGTGCTGCTGCTGCCCTTGACGTTGCTGGCACTCGGCTTCATCTGGCCGACATTGCGACCACGGCAGGGAGTGATCGGACTGCAACGGAACTTCGCGCTGCTGCTGGTGCTGCTGCCGCTGCTGCTGGGCCTGCTCTACTTTGCCCTGCGCTGGCCGCGCCTGCTCGACTACAGCGGCCGGCTGTTCACACTGCCTGAGCGCATCTACACCCAGCTGCATGTGCTCTGGTTCTATCTCAAGCTGATACTGCTGCCGCGACTGGGCGAGATGGGGCTCTACCACGATGACTTTGCCATCGTCAGCCAGCCGTCGCTGCTCACCTGGCTGGCCGGCGCCGGGCTGGCTGCTCTGCTGGCCGTGGCCGGGGCGGTGCGCAAGCGCTGGCCGGTGGTGTCGCTGGGCATCGGCTGGTTCTTTGTCGGCCATCTGCTGGAGTCGACCCTGCTGCCGCTGGAGATGGTGTTCGAGCACCGCAACTATCTGGCGGCCTTCGGTCCGCTGCTGCTGGTGGCCTATGGCATCCTGACCTTCTCGAAACAGATGCGCCCGTTCAAATGGGGGGTGGTGGTGACGCTGCTGTGCAGCTTTGCCCTGATGACCTCGGCCCGCGCCAAGGTGTGGAGCGACGATGGGTTGCTGCAGGAGATGTCGGTGCAGGAGCATCCCGACTCGGCGCGGGCGCGCTCCTACTATGCCAACTATCTGTTCGAGCGCGGTGAGCTGGCCAAGGGGCGGGAGCAACTGGAATACATCCGCACCCGGCTGCTGCCCGATGCCGGGGTCACTTTGCATCTGATGGGCAGCCACTGCAACGAGGCACAGATGCCGGAGCCGCTGCTGGTCGAGGCGGCGCAGCGGCTGATCGATTACCCGGTCAACCCCTATGCGCTGAGCGGCCTCAACATGCTGGCGCAGCGGCTGGTACATGGCAAATGCAACGCGATCGAGGCCGACCGGCTGTGGCAGATGATTGCCGGGTCGCTGGCCAGCGAGCAGTCGCGATCGAGCCGCAGCTACCTGCATCGGTTGCAGGCACAGGTGGCGGTGGCGCGGGGCGATCTGGCGGCGGCCTATGAGCAGCTCGACCTGGCCTATCAGGCCGGCGGCGGCACGGCCGTGCTGATCGAGAAGGCCGACCTGGCCCTGGGTGCCAGCGACACGGTCACGGCGGAAGTGGCCCTCAAGACCGCCATGACCACCCAGGGGCGGCTGGCCCCCGACCGCTACAAGATCACCCGCCTGCAACAGATTCTCGAACATCAGCAACGGCAGCAGGCAGAGCAGGCGGCATCGCAGGGGTGATATTCTCCCGCTTCATCTGGTGGCGTGGCAGCGCGGCCATGTCGATGAGAGCGATTCGCGGAACGACGACAAGGACTTTTCATGATCAGAGAGAGCGTCAGCCTGGTGATTCCGGCCAAGAACGAGGCGGCCGGCCTGCAACGGCTGCTGCCGAGGTTGCTGGAGCATGTCCGCGCCGAGCAGATCCATCTGGTGGACGATGGTTCGACCGACGCGACCGCCCAGGTGGCCCGGCAGCATGGTGTCAGGCTGATCTCGCACCCCTACTCGATGGGCAATGGCGCGGCGATCAAGAGCGGCGCGCGCCACGCCACCGGCGAGCTGTTGCTGTTCATGGACGCCGATGGCCAGCACGACCCGGCCGACATTCCGCGCCTGCTGGAAAAACTCGATGAGGGCTATGACATGGTGGTGGGTGCGCGCGATGCGCACTCCCAGGCGAGCTGGGGGCGCGGCCTGGCCAACCGGCTCTACAACCGCATTGCCAGCTACATGACCGGTCAGCGGGTCGATGACCTCACCTCGGGCTTTCGGCTGGTGCGTGCCCGCCGCTTCCGTGAATTCATGCACCTGCTGCCCAACGGTTTTTCCTACCCCACCACCAGCACCATGGCGTTCTTTCGCGCCGGCTATCCGGTGGGCTACCTGCCGATTCATGCCGCGGCCCGGGTGGGCAAGAGCCACATCCGGCCGCTGCACGATGGCCTGCGCTTTTTGCTGATCATCTTCAAGGTGGGCACCCTCTACTCGCCGCTGAAGCTCTTTGCGCCGCTGGCCATCGCCCACTTCATGCTGGGTGCCGGTTACTACCTCTTCACCTTCCTGACCCAGCACCGACTGTCGAACATGTCGGTGTTCATGTTCACCGCCGCCGTCACCATTTTTCTGATCGGCCTCGTCTCCGAGCAGATCACCCAACTGCTCTACCAGCCGCGAGAGCGCGATGGCTGACGCCGTTGGGCGGCGGCCGGCCATTCTGGTGCTCAGCTCCACCTTTCCCCGTTGGCCGGGCGACCATGAACCCCCTTTCGTGCTGGAGCTCTCCCGGCGATTGGCCGAGCGCTTCGATGTCTGGCTGCTGGCTCCCCACGCACCGGGTGCACGGCGACAGGAGCAGATGGCCGGCATCGAGGTCGAACGGTTCCGCTATGCGCCTGACCGCCTGGAGCAGCTGGCCTACCAGGGCGGCATTCTGGCCCGCCTGAAGCAGCAGCCGTGGCGCTGGCTGCTGGTGCCGCTCTTCATCACCGCGCAGTGGTGGGCGCTGCACCGCCTGCTGCGTCGGCAGCATTTCGACGCCATCCACAGCCACTGGCTGATTCCACAGACGCTGATCGCACTGCTGGCCGGTGCCGGCCGGAAGGCGCCGCTGCTCTGCACCAGCCATGGCGGAGACCTCTTCGGCCTGCGCGCCGCGCCGCTGCCCTCCATCAAGGCCGGGGTGCTGAAGCGCTGCTCCGCCGTCACCGTCGTCAGCCGGGCGATGCGTGACGAAGTGCAGCGGCTGCTACCGGGGCAGATGGCCGAAGTGGTGCCGATGGGCACCGATCTGACCGGGCGCTTCACCCCGGGTTCCGACTCGGCACGGCGCGGCGACACGCTGCTGTTCGTTGGCCGGCTGGTCGAAAAAAAGGGGGTGAACCACCTGCTCGATGCGCTGGCCCAGCTGCAACGGCAGGGGCGGCAGTTGCAGCTCTGGATCGTGGGGCAGGGCCCCGGACTCGAGCCGCTGCAAGCCCAGACCGAGCGGCTTGGGCTTGCAGCGTGGGTGACCTTCTGGGGTGCCGTCGAGCATGCCAGACTGGCCGATTTCTACCGTCTGGCGACCCTGGCCGTCACCCCCTCGGTGGTGGCCGAAGGGGGTGATCAGGAGGGCTTCGGGCTGGTCATCGTCGAAGCGATGGGTTGCGGCTGTCCGGTAGTGGCCTCCGCGCTGCCGGCGATTGGCGACATCGTCATCGATGGCGAAACCGGGCTGCTGGTGCCGCCGGCCGACCCGACCGCGCTGGCGCATGCCATCGGCCAATTGCTCGACCAGCCGGAACAGGCACGACGACTCGCCACCACCGCCCGGCAACGGGTCGTCGAACGGTTCGATTGGCAGCAGGTGACCGAACGCTATGCCGATCTGCTGCTGCGGATGATCGAACGCAATGAACGGCCCGCCTGAGCCGGTCGCGCTGGGTGCCGGCTTTGCGGTGGCCAGCGGCCGCCAGGCCAAGGCGCTCAAGATCATGCGCGTGCTGGAGGAGGGGCTGGGCCGGCCGCTCGATGGACTGCGGCTGCTCGATGTCGGCACCGGCAGTGGCGAGATCGCCCACATTCTGGGGCAGCGGTGCGAACTGGTCAGCATCGACCCAGCCGATCAGCGGCAGCATGTCGACGGCTATCGCTATGTCCGTGCCGGCACCGCGCTGCCCTTTGCGCAGGCCAGCTTCGACGTGGCGATCTCAAACCATGTGATCGAGCACCTGGACGATGCACCACTGCACCTTCAGGAGCTGTCGCGGGTGGTGCGTCCGGGTGGCTTGGTCTACCTGGCCACGCCGAACCGCTGGTGGCCCTGGGAAGTGCATTACCGCCTGCCGCTGCTGCACTATCTGCCGCGCACGCTGTTCTGGACGCTGCTGCGTCGCATGGGTCGCTTTCATGAACCGCTCCATCTGCTGGGCTCCCGCTCGTTGCAGCGGCTGGCGTTTGGCGCCGGTTTTGCCGTGACCGACTGTACGCCGATGATCATCCGCCAGCCGAGGCGTTATCACCTCGATGTTGCTCCGCGGCTGGCCGCACTGCTGGGTCTGTTGCCACACGCTTTCTACCAGCGGCTGCGCTGGGCCGTGCCGACGCTGATTTTTCTGCTGAAGAGAGCGCAGCGGCCATGAGTGTGGTCTTGAAAGGCATCGG
>ERZ1645192.3193-NODE-3193-length-13512-cov-6.403285_pt1 | contig 13512 bp, 16 predicted proteins | sample MGYA00575354_ERZ1645192 | MGnify/ENA primary metagenome ERZ1645192 (study PRJEB40844, sample SAMN11349763) | freshwater sediment metagenome | isolation source: river sediment | host: Sediment | place: India: Faizupur Khadar , New Delhi | collected 2017-02-21 ... | reverse complement strand
GGGCCTGCTGGGCCTGTCGCGCCGTCGGCGCCCGGGGCACCATCAGCCCCTGCTGGACCCGCTGGGCCGGTCATATCGATCCGCAACACCGCCGGCGGATCAACCAGCTCCACAAGGATCGTCACCGCGTCACCTCCCGCACCGCCACAACCACCCCACCCACAACCGTCACCGGAGACACCCCCAAATCACCCGTCGGAGACATCTGCGCATCCCAACGGAACCGCCCACACCCAAACCCCGGAAACGACACCGACAGCGGCGTATACCCACCCGACGGCGCACCCGCCGTCAACACCGCCGCCACCAACACACCACCACCCGACGGCTCCGCCTGCGCCGCCCACACCATCGACGCCAACGAATCCGGCACCTCCAACGTGAACGCCAACGGATCACCCGCCACACCCTCGAAATCGACCTGATGACAACCCGCCCCCCGAGGTCTGCCACGGTCCCGCGCGATCCAACTCACCTCGGGCACCTCCACGTCGACACAGCCGCTACGCATGATACGCAGCCACCCACACACCCCAACAGGACCACCCCCGAGCCGTTCACCGCGCCGGCACCAAAAAAAACACGATCACCATCCCCGACGCCCCCTCACCCATCCCGTCGGTGAGGTCCATCCACAACCAGTCCGTCGGGTCCACCGTCGCGTCAGCGCCACCCAGGAACCGGTCATGTCCATCGCGGCGCCGTCGGCGGTGAGGAACTGGTAGGTGAGCGGCTCGGGGCGTTCGCCGGCGGTCAGCACGATGCGGATCATGTGCCGATGTCCTCGACTGTGAGCGCGGGCACGTAACCGGTGCCGCCCGTGATCGTCCCCGATCCGGCGGTCGCGAGTATCCGCGCCTTGCGTGTCGTCGACCCCGCCGACGGCGTCTCGACGAAGGATACGAACAATGCCCCGTCGCTGCTCGACAGGTTGACGTTCGTCGCGTTCTTGATCGCGTTCGCGGCGTCGGTGATCTGGAGCTGCACCGTTCCCGGCCCACCGAGCAGCGAGAAGATGGGAATTGTTGCCGTCGTCCGGTAGCGGCGCCCCGCAACCGCGGTCCATGTGACCGACAACGACGTCACGTCGACGACGGTGCTGCCGATGCCGGCCTGAGATCCCGAAGCTGCGCCGGTGCCGATGTGGCCCCACGGGAGGTTCTGTGGGGGCAACCATGCGGACCCGTTCCAACACAACACCCGGTTGGTGTCGGTCTCATAGATCGTCATCCCCGCGTTGGGTGAACCGGGACGCGATCCCGAGGTGCAGGTGATGACCACCTGTTTCGCAAGGGAGTTCATCGACGCCGCGGGAAGCTGGGTTCCGGCGGTAAAGGTGAGCAGTGCCATGGGTCTCCTTAGGGAACGAGGATCTTGGCGGAGTCGAGAAGCGACGAATCCAAGATGAACGCGTCGAGGATCGCTGGGCGGACCGACTGCATCGCGATGCGCAGCTCCCACTCACCGACAGCGGGGTGGATCGTCCACTCGAGGCCGCGCGACAGACCCTCGACGGTGACGTCGCGCCCGTCGGGGGTGTGCTGGACGACCTTCAGCCGCTTGCCCATGTCCAGGTTGAGGAGGAAGAGGAGGTCCCGCGTCCCCCGGCATGTGATGGACCCGATGCGGTATCGGGCGCGCCCACGCCAGAACACCACCCATTGCGCGACCCGGTCGCACTGGTCGTCGGTTTCACAGGTGAGGTCGGTGCGGGTGTAGGTGCGGAGGCCGGACTCGGCGACGCCGGTCTCGTCGACCGCCGAGACGGTGTGCCCCCCGACGCGGGCGATGCTCGCCGCGTTGAACACTTCCTCCAGGTCGAACCGCGGCTCGAACTCGTCGTAGTACGCCATCGAGGAGGGGCTATCCATGTCGAACTCGATGAACACGCCGGCGGGGATCTGAGCCGGTCCGGTGTACCGCAGCGTTCCGACCTGGTCGAACCAGACGAAGCCGCAGTCGCTGTCCGCCGTGAGGAGCATCTCGGTCCACGCGGGCTGCGCCATCGTCGTCGCCTGCATCGTCGCTATCGACCCCGACGACGTCTCGTAGTGGCGCTTCGCCGCGGGCCACCCGATCCGGTCCGCGATCCGGTCGAGTCGATCCGTCGCGCTCTCACCCGCGCCGACGGCTGTATCGAGGGCTGGGAGGTCGGCGCGAGCGAACAACGCGACGTTGTCCTCCCCCGCAATCTCTACTGTGGAGATGAGGTCACCGGCGGGATAGCGGGGCTGCCACGACGACACGACGCCCGTGAAGACCGTCCAGGGCCCGTAGATCCAGTTGTCGGACTCGACGCGGAGCCTCACCGCGACGCCCGGCTTGAGCTGCGGATAGAACGGCCCCGAGGTGTTCGCCGGGTCGTAGCGGCCGTCTTGGTTGTCGAGCTCGAAGGAGATCGACCCGCCGTCGTAGCGCAAGGTCGGGACGCTGCCCTGCTGTGATCCTCGCTGGCAGCGGACCGGGCCGACCACGTCATCTGTCACGTCTGTCCACACGAACCCGTCGCCGCCGGCGAGGACGTCGGCACCGTCGAGGAGTGAGGAGTCGAGCACGAACACTCCGGCGCTCGTCGCGGCGAGACCGAGTTCAACGATCGGCTGGAACGCAACCACCGCTCAGGCGCTCCGCCGCCACCCGGCGCCGACTTGCCGCTCGTACGCGGCGATCGCCTCGACGACTTGGCGGCCGACGTCGCGGGGGTTCGCGAGCGGTGCGTTCACGGTGATGCTGTAGGTGTTCCCGCCCCCACCGAACCCGAGCTGGTCGGCGCGCTCGAGGGGAACGACCGCTTCGCGACGTGAGGTGTTGTCGCCGAGGAGTGCGAGGGTCGGGCCGGTGACGATGCCGCCCTGGGCGAGTCGTGGGATGTTCGGTGTCGACACAGTCCACCCGCCAACCTTGCCGAGCGGACCGAGGTTGAGGGTCGGCAAGGTGAAGCTGATCCCGTTCCACTTGTCGATCACCCAGTTGAGCGCACTCTTGAACGCGTTCTTGATCCCGTCGAACATGCCACCGAACAGTCCTGAGACCCGGCCGGGGAGCGCCCGGAAGAATCCGACGAGCCCATCCCATGTGGTGAGTACCCACGCCACAGCGGTGGCGCCGGCGGACACGATCGAGCTCATCGCGGAGGTGAAGGCGTTGTAAAGCCACCGAACCGCGTTGATGACCCCACCGATGGCGGTGATGATGGCGGACCAGATCATGGTTTGGACCTGGAACGCGACCCACAGCGCCTGACCGATCTTGGTCAGCACATCGAGGACGGTGTCCCCGTGCTCCTTCCAGAATCGCTGCAACTTGTCGAGTACGGGTTGAAGCTGGGTGCGGATCTTGCCCCCCCACTCTTCCATGAGGGGGATCCCGCGGGCTTCCACCCAGCTCATGAACTGGCCGGCGAGGTCGAAGACGCGCGTGAGGACAGGTTCGAGCTTGAGCATCACCTTGTTGCGGAAGATCTCCCACTTCTCCGCGAAGTCTGAGGTGTCGTCCGCTGCTCCGAGGATCGTGTCCGAGCCGCCCGAGATCTGCGCCAGGAGGTCGCCGTACGCGAACCGCCCCTCACCGACCGCCGCGGCGAAGTCGGGGCCGTTGCGCACACCGAGCCGTTCGATCGCGATCCCTGCGGCCGCGGCGGCGGTGGGGGCTTTTGAGATCTCGTCGATGAACGCACGGAACTGTGCGGGGGCCTTCTCGCCGTACTCCTTGGAGAACGACCCGAACGCCTTCTTCATCGCGCCCAGCACCGCTTCGGTGTTGACGCCTTCCTTGCCCCATTTGGAGAGGAGCGTCACGGACTCGTCGAGGTTGAAGCCGAGGCCGCGGAGCGTCGTCCCGTACTGGGTCACCGTGGAGGCGACCTGATCGAACCCGACCCCGGTCTTCTGCGAGGCCCGAAACAGCTTGTCCATCGTCGCTGACTGCTGGTCGGCGCTGATGGACCAGTCCCCGAAGAGGCGGGTGAGGGTTTCGACGTTCGAGCCGAGATCGGTCTCGGTGATGCGGGACAGTTCGAGCATCTGTCGCGACAACTGCTGTAGCGGCGGGCCAGTCAACCCGAGGCGGCTGTTCAGGCCGGCGATGGCTTGTGATGCGGTGGCGAAGTCGGTGGGGACCGTCGACACGACGGCGCGGAAGTCGTCCTTGAGGTCGTCGAGCGCCGCGCCCGTCGAGCCGGTCTTGATCCGCAGCGTGTCGTACGCGTCGTCGAACTGGGCGCCGAGGTCGTAGGCGACCTTCGCGACCGCGCCGATCGCAGCGGCGGCGGCCAGCCCTGCCGTGGCGAGGCCGGCGCCCCACTTCGCGAACTTCGACCCGAACCCCTCGACCGCGTTGTCAGCGTCGCCGAGGCCGTCGCGGAGGCCCTTGGTGTCACCGGTGATCGAGATCTTGATCTCGTTCTTCTTCGCCACCGTCACCCCCTCGCCTGGTAGAGGACAGTCCCGCCGACGGGGGGAAGGTCACGTAGTCGCCGCAGGTATTCGTCGATCTCCGCTGCGGGCATCGCATCGAGGTCGGCGCCGCTGAGCCCGAACCAGTGCGACAGCTCGGGGAGCACTTTCCTCAGTCGGCGCCTGGGGCTTCCGGGGCCGCACCCTCGTCGCCCGCGTCGAAGGAAACGTCGACCTCTGTGTCGTACCCGATCGCCGATGCGACCTCGTCGTAGGTGACGCGGTCCCCGCGCTGACGGCGTGCGAGGAACACGAGCGCTGCCAGCATGAACGGTGCGCCGGATCCACCCGACATCGCCGTCATCAGTTGCGGCAGCGTCAGGCCGGCTTCGGCGAACAGGGCGCGTTCGGTGGTGTGGTCGAGCTCGCGTGGGTTCAGGTGGTAGACGACACCGTCAACGGTCATCGCGATGGTGATGTCGTCCGATGTGGTCTTCGGCTTCGGTGCTTCTGGCGGCATGGGGTCCCCTTCCGGTGGGATCTACAGACGTGAAAGCTGCTCGGGGGGTAGCCCCGCGCGGGTGAACAGGTCGGCGAGCTCTTCGAGGTACGGGTCGAGGATCTCGTCGCCGTCGCGGGCGAACACGTCGCGGATGACGTAGGGGCCTTCGCCGGGGTTGCCGAGAGTCCAGGAGTTGCCGACCCACGGCGGGAACTGCTTCCAGGCGAGTGCGCCCATGAACGCACCGATGCCGAAGGGGACACCGGCGAGGTTGCGGATCTTGAGGACGGCTTCGGTGGCGAGGCCCGCCCCGAGGATCGCCTTCGCCGCGGCGGCCTGCTGGCGGGTGCCGGAATGGGCGTCGCTACGGGACCGGGCCTCCGCCTCCGTCGCGACGCTCCTGTTGGCCTTGCGAAGCTCCTTGACGCCGCCGTCGACCTCGCGCAGCGCGGTGCGCAGCTCTCTGATCCCCTCGACGCGATACCGAGTGTCGACCATCAGGGGGTGGCGTCAGCGGAGACGTAGGCCATCGTGATGGCGCCCGAGCCCGCGTCGACCGCGAGTCCCTTGATCTTCTGGGCCATCACCCCCGGTCCGTCGACGTTCGCGCCGACCTCGTCGAAGGACACCGCCGGCAGGTTGATCGCCAGACCGGGGATGGTGCTCACCCCGATCGTGGTGATCGACTTGGCGGTGACGATGATCTCGCCGGTGAGCCCAGCCTGGGTAGCGGACGCGAACCGGGTGTAGTGCGACAGGTCGTCCCAGTCGCACTCGAGCTCGACGGTGATCTCGCGGTGGTCCTCCTCTACCGGCTCGCGGCGCCGCGTGTTCTCACGGAGGAACAGGCGGTCGGTCTTCAGCTTGTTGTCGCAGGCGACCGTCCACTTCGTGACGGGGATGTCGACGGTCGCGATCGTCGCCTTCGCCTGGACCCAGGTGAGGCATTCGGCGTTCGCTGCATAGGACGCCGTGGCCAGCGACGTGACGGTGGACTCATCGGCGAAGACGAGATCCGCCTTCAAGGTCAGCTCTCCTTCGGCCTCGCAGGACAGCTCCCACTTCGCGACCTTCCCCCCGGACCAGGTGAAGGGCTGGTTCGTCGCACCAGCCGCGCCGAAGGGACGGTTCACCTGTGCGGTGAAGCTCGACGACATCGGACCGACCGTCGCCGTGTGGGTGTATGCGGTGTCGACGGGCCCGGTGGTCGCGATCGACCCGAGGAGATACTTGAGCCAGATTCCCGAACCGCGCCCGTAGAGCGGCATCTCGACCGATCCGGCCGCGCCGATGGTGTAGGGGGTGCGGCCGTCGAGACGGTCGACCCGCTGACCTGTGCGTCGGCCCTTGGTCTGCACGCGGCCCGTCTCGCGCGCGATGGACTCGGACGCGAACGGGAAGAACCGGTTGACGGTGACGGCGGTCCCGTAGACCGACTCGTCGCCGATGCCGAGCTGGGTGTTGATGGGCATTGCTCAGTCCTCCTCGACGGCGGGCGGCTCGTCGTTGACGGGATCGGTCTTCGGCTTGCGGGCGCCCTTCGGTGCCCAGTTGTCGGTCTGCTCGAGGAGCGACGCGGCGAGCCGGTCGGACACCTCGAGGTCCTCGCCGCGCGCGACGGTCGCCCACAGGCCGGGGGCGACTTCGATCTCGGCCGCGTCGAACAGGCCGGTGTAGGTGACGGTCTTCATTGCGCTCCTAGAGGTGGGCGCCCGAGAGGCGCAGTTCGCATTCCAAGATGCCGGCGCGGCCCTGGTCGGTGATCGCTGGTTCCCATCGAACCGGGGCCCACAGCGTCGACACGCAGCGGCGCCCGAGGGTGAGGGTCTCGGTCGATGAGCGGAGCCATGTGTCGACCGCGTCGGACAGTTCGTAGGCCCGCTGGCGGACGCTGGTGGCGTCCTGGCCCGGTTGGTGGACCGTGAGGTACACGGTGACGGTGGCGTCCTCGGACTTGCGCAGCGCTCCGAGGGTCTTCCATTCCTGGTCGGAGGTCGCGGATCCGATGATGATCGCCTCGCGCTGCACCGCGTTGCCGGGCCACCCCTCGGTGATCTGGGTGTCGTCGAGGTCGAGCAGCGTTGGGAGCTCGGCGAGGAGGTAGTCGATCGCGGCGGGGACGATCGAGGACGCGGACATCAGGCGATGGCCGGGGTGCGCACCCGTTGCGCCCAGGCGTTGATGGTCTGGTCGACCTCGGGGATGCCGACGATGGAGCCGCGGACGCCGGGGGTTGCGAGCGAGACGTTGCCGAAGTCGTTGGTGATGGCCGTCGCGCGGTCGGGGATGCCTGACGCGCCGTCCTTGCTGATGAGGTGCACCCTCGCTGCGATCATCGCGGCGTCGGCCAGGTCGACGGGGCAGGTGAGTCGCGCGCCTGCGACGTAGCCGATCTCTACCTGCGGTGCGATGCCGGCGAACGGGTTCGCCGCGCCCACCTTGGCGGCGACGACACCGTCGAGCACCTCGACATCGGCGACGGCGACGGCCGTCCCGTCGACGCGCAGCCAACGCACCGATCGCAGGTACGGCTCTGACACCTCCACGGCCGCGCCCCGCGTGGGGTGGCAGACGATGCGGCATCGGCTCGGGTCGTCTGTGTGGGCGGCGGCGACGAACGACGTCCCGCACGTGAGCTCGATCTTCTCGGCGATCCACGCCCGCGCCCGCGCCAACTGGGCGGTGGTGTAGCTGCGTTGTGGGAGATCGGCGAGGGCCCTGAGTTGCCCGAGCTCGAAGTAGTGGGCACCGCGGACGTCGATGGTGTCGTGGTGGGTGATGGTCTGTCCCGCGTATGTGGCGGACCATGTGGCGGTCAGTGTCGTGACCGCGGCGAGCGCGGCGGCGGGGAGCAATGCGCTGTAGGTGTTGTCGACGTCGGGGCCCGACGGTGTGGCCGAGGAGACCACGGTCGCGCCGCTGTCGTCGGCGACGGCGACGGTCGGCGCCGTGACGGTGACGGCATCCTCGTCGACCCAGTAGCGGGACGTGATCGTCGTCGCGGCCCCTACGCGAGCGTGAATCACTCCGGGACGCCCTTCGCGGGCTCCGCCGGGGCGGATTCCGAGGTTGAGGTTGAGGTTGAGGTTGAGGTTGAGGTTGCCACGCCCGAAGGCTCGGCCCCTTCGATGGTGGCGGCGACGCCGCGAGTTGTCTGCTTCTTCGCTGTGGCATGGCGCGGCTCGGTGCCGCGGGTCTCGCCACGCTCGTCCGCCAGTGCAGCGGATCGCTTCGCCGCGGCTCGCGCTATGTCGGGCGTGACGCCGTCGAAGTCGTCTTCGTTCATCGCGTTCTCCTTGATCGTTGGGAAGGGCGACCCCGCGACCGAGTGCTCGGTTCTCGGTCGCGGGGTCGAAGGTTGCCTACGACCCGGTGAAGGCCGGGGTCACCAGACCGGTGCCGTTGAGCTTCCGGGTGTGCGCGTAGCGGGCGTGGGTGTACGCGAAGTACGAGTACACGACGAGCAGGATGCCGAGGCTGGCCGCCTTGGTCTGCTCCGCGCGGATGAGCATCGGCGCCGAGGGGTCCTCCCACAGGTGCCACTCCCGACGGGATCCGATGTAGATCTCGTCCTCGTTGGTGCCTGCACCGAGGTTCGTTGCGATGTTGTTGTCGACGATGACCGGAGTGCCGTTGGGGAGCACCCCGCGGAAGCCCGAACCGTAGGCCTCGGCGTAGTTCGCCGCGATCATCTGCGGTGCGATGCCGGGCTGCTGGATGACGGGCCAGGACGACCCGACGCTGTTCTGCATCCAGTACCACCGCCGGCTGTGCATCACGGCGACGTTGTCGGCGGGGTCCTGGTCGAGCAGGGCACCCTCGACACCGGCGAGGGCCTCCAGGATCTTGGGATACACCCCGACGGTGGTCGCGGTGCTGGCGGTGACCCCGGTGGCCACGTTCGTGAGGCCGTTCGTGGCCTGGTTCAGCAGCGTGGCGTCCAGCTTGGTGGCGTGAGCCCTGAACAGGTCCTCGAGGGTGACGTCCTCGACGCCCGCGCCGCGCTCCACCGCCTGACGGGACAGCGTCTGCTGACCGGCGTTGGTCTGCACGGAGATCGTGAGGAGGGTGTCGTCGATGTCGGTCTCGGACACCGGGGCGTTCTCCGCCGACTGGAGGTCGGAGCTGGTGCCCGTCGTAATCCGGGACAGGTTCACCGTCATGCCCTGTGCGGGCAGGTCGTGGTGGTTGCACACGTCCGCGAACGGGCGGTTCGCCTTCGCGTGCGGGGCGACGAGGTCGGTGAGGTACTGCGGCACGACGAGTCCGGCGAAGGCACCGGTGCCGGCGGCACGGGTGCTCATGGCGTCGAGGGCCGAACCACGCTCGACCTGCTCCTCGACCATGTGGCGCGCGAGACGCTCGGTCGCCGCGGGGTCGATGCCGAGGAACGAGCGCGACACGTCGAGGCAGAACTGGCGGCCGCGACGGTCGGTGTCCTGACGGTAGGTGCGAGGCTCGGATCCGACACGGATCTCGGTCGTCGGCGTGCCGGTGCGGGCCGGCTGCTCGGTCACGGCGACCTGCGACTGCAGCCGGGTGGCCGCCTCGTCTGCGGCCAGTTCGTCCTCGAGGTCCGCGACTCGAGCGGCGAGGACGTCGATCTCGGCATCGAGCGCGGACTTCGCGGCGCGGAGCTCATCGACCTTGGCGGCGTCGGTGGTGTCGGCCGAGCGCAGCGTCTCGAGCTGCTCGGCGATGCCGTTGCGCTCGGAGAGCTTGGCGGCGATGTCGGAGCGGATCTTGTCGATCAGTTCCTTGAGTTTCATGGTGTCCTCCTTGGGACGCGTTGGGTTGGTGGTGGTTGCCGTTCGTGTAGGCGCGGCGCCGAGGCAGGCCGTGGCGGGCGAGGGCGCTGGTTGCGAACGCGTCAGGCGGAACGACGTCGGGTGTCGGCGTCGGTGATGAGGACCCGACGGGCGGTGTCCTCGGTGGTGATGGCAACGGGTGCCACCGGCTTGGCGGCGTGGGTCAGCACGCCGGGCGAGTTGTGGGCGTGGCTGAGCACGCCGGTGGAGGTGTAGGGGTTGGCGCCGAAGTTGACGGCGGACACGTCACCCCGGTGGAGGTCGACTTCGTCGATGTGGTATTCGGTCCAGTCCGGCGACCACATGCCGCGGATGATGCGGAACTTGAACGACGATTCGGCGAGGTCGCCTCGCTGCATCGCCTTGACCATGTCCGACACGTCGATTCGGGTGGTATCGACCGACGCCTCGTACCAGAGACCGGTCTCGTCGGCGTCCTTGATCGCCTGGAGGGTGAGGGTGGCGTTGCGGGTGTGCGCCATGGGGATGCCGCCGCCCATGCCGTGGTTGGCGGTGAACTCGACCAGCGGTGACGCTGCCAGGGTGTTGTCGAAGGCGCTGGCGGTCACGACCTCGGTGTACGGACCGAACATGTCCCACATCTCATAGGGCGTGTCGGTCAGCGACGCGAAGCCTCCGACGGTCGTGCCGCCGTTCTCGGCGGCGCGGACATCGAACGCTCGAACGATGCGGGGGGCGCTGGTGCCCTCGACCCATTCGGCGTGACGACGCTGCGACGGACGAGCCGAGGAGTCGCGGGCGCCGGTGGAGCGCTGCGACGCGGCAAGCTGGTAGCGGGTACTCATGGCATCTCCTTGGCGGCGGCCTGCGGCTTGAAGGCGAGGATCTCGTCGACCTGTTCAGGGGTGAACGGCGGTAGGTCGTCCTTCTCGCGCACTTCCGACGGGGCGCGCTGGTTGGACTCCAACAGCGTCTTGTTCAGCTCCGCCCGCGTCATCGGGTCCATGCGCAGCACCACGGCGTCGCTGTTGAGCTTCACGTAGCGGGGGCGCGTCAGCAGGGTCGACAGGGCCAGCTCCCGGAGGCGGATCGACGGACCCAGGTGCATGATGAGGAGCTGGAGGTTGCGCTGTGTGATGTTCGCGTAGGTGACCGAGCCCGTTTGTTCGTTGACGTCGACCATGTCGCCGGGCACGCCGAGGAATCGGCAGAGGTCCGCAGCGCTCAGGTGGGACGCCTCGACGAAGCTCGACTCCGACGCTTTGCCGCCCAGGACGTTGTACTCCCAGTCCGAGCCGGTGACGAACACGTCGCCGTTGCTGACCGTCCGCTTGAAGCGCGCCTTGACCTCGGTGGCCGCCTCGGCATCGAGCGTCTGTGCGGTGTTGCGGAGATGCGCCGCTGGCATGGCCGCGCCCGAGAACCAATCGGCCGCGAAGCGGTGGACGCTCAGCCCGGTGGACAGCGAGTAGGCGGCGTGAGCGATGGGCGACAGGCCGACGGGGAGGCCTGAGCGGGTGAACTGGCGCTCGTGCCAGATGTTCGACGGGTCGTAGGAGCGCCGGCCGATCCGGTACTCGACGATGCCGCCGTCGGCGACCTTGACCGTGACGGAGTCGGCCGACACAAGGTCGATGCGGCGCGGTAGCCCCGCGGTGTCGCGGGCGGTGATGATGCCGAAGGCGTTCCCTGTGGAATCGAGGTCGATCTGCGTCGAGTAGAGCCACTCGACGATCCCGATGGGTGAACCGTCGGGGCTGACGATGACCGGCGGCGGATCGACCTCGAGAGCACGGTTGCCGATCGTGCGGTACACGTCCACCGGCGACGACGAGATGAGGCTGGCGCGGAGGTGGAGGCACGCCCACACGACGGAGTGACGGAAGGACTCGTCACGGCTCACCGACGGTGTCGCCCGGCGCCCGTCGAGGCGTTGTGGGATCAGGTCGGCGGCCGTCTCGGTCCCGCGTTGGCGGAAGAGAATGCTCACCTCGACATCGACCAGGAGATGACGAGGCAGCCGACGCCGACGACGGTGAGTGTGGCTCCGATGCCGGCGAAGATGAACGCGGCGGCGGCGAGCGCCAGGATGCCGATGATGTCGAGAGCGGTCGTCACCATGCGCACCTCCTCAGAAGACCGACGCGAGAACGTCGTAGGGCTTGGGCTGCGGCTCGGTCGGCAACAGGGCTCGAGCGCCGGTCACCACGTCGAGGGGGGACAGCGGCACCGAAGTCGCTCGGGCGTCCCACGCGAACCCGTCGCCTAGACGCCGTTCGGACGCGTTCTCCACGGCGAGATCGAGCGGCGCCTGGCCATCAGCTACGTGCGCCACCTGGCCCTCAACCACGGCGATGAGGAACCCGCCGCACGCCGCCTTCCACTCCGAGGAGCGCAACTGCACCAGGAGGTCCGACGAGATGCCGGCGTCGCGGAAGGCGACGAGCACGTTCGCGAAGTGGGCAGCGGTTGCGCCGGCACCGTTGCTGCCGACGACGATCGGATCCCAGGCATCGACGAGCTCGACGAGTCGATCAGCCAGCCACAGGGTGCCGCGCCGGTGCTCGATGAGCTCGACGTAGCTGGCGGTCAGGGTGCCGATGCCGATGCCGATCGAGGACCATTGGCCGTCGAGGGACACACCCCATGCGAGCGTCATCTCACCGGGCGACACGGCGGGAACGAGCGAGCGTGGTGTTGCTGTGGCGGCCCAGTCGCCGGCGGGAATCTTGGCGACGGTGACACGATCGGACGGCGGCGGGTCCCATACGCCGAGGTGCTCGCGGGCGAACGCCTCTTCCCCGAGGCGGAGGAGCTGCTCCTCGAGGAACTCCATGCCGCCGCCGCGACCGGCGCTCAACGCTGGGTTCGTCGCGGACCAGAGTCTGCGGTCGGCGACGTCGACGGGATCCTGCACGATGTTGCCCTGATCGTCGAGGTACACGACCTCGGCGGTGTGGCCGACGTAGCCGAAGGCGCCGGGCGACTCGCTCAGCGCCCGGCGGCGGATGCGCCACCACCACGCCGAATGACCTTCCAGCGCGCTGGTGCCGGCGATGTTGAGCTGCGGGTTCGAGTTGGCCAACAGCGTCGGCGTGATCGCGGCCAGGTGCTCCTCGGTCGCGTGCTGCGCCTCGTCGACGACCAGACGACTGATGTCGTCGACACCACGACCGCCGCCGCCGGTGCGGGTGCGGTACCAGATGATGCCGCCATTACGCATCTCGATCATCTGCTGACCGGTGCCCTGCCACTTGCGTTTCACCTTCCGACGCAAATCCGGATGTTCCAGCAGCGCGAGCATCCGTTGCTGGGTCTGCGTCGCCAGCAGGACCGCGTCGTGGATCGTGTGGAGGATCGCCTCAGCCCGTTGCACCAGACCCCACAGCTCGACGACCTCGAGCTCGTCGCCCTTGCCGTTCTGGCGTGGCATCTCACGGCCAGTCGTTGACGCCGCCCACTTGCTCTCGGCCGTCTCGGCCATCATCACTTCGACGGTCAGGCGTTGCGTCGGGTCGAGTGTCTTGCGCGAGTAGTGCTCCCACAGCTCGATGGCGGCGTGGGCTTCATCCAGGCTTGCGGCGGCGGGAGGCAGGACGAGGAGCGCCGGCTTCGGCTCGGCGTCGAGCTGCCAGTTCATCGGCAACGCTCACCTCCTCTGGAGCTTCGAGCGCCTCGAGCAGCTCGCCGACCATCCGACGCTCACGCACCAGTGCCGCCGCCTTCGACCCGTCACCTTCACCGGCGAGCAGCTCGCCGAGGCGGTCGTAGTCCGCCCTCAGATCGTCCACACGGGCCACAGGGGGGACCTCCAAGGCAAGCTCGGCTCACACACAACGCGGAAGAC
>ERZ1645192.3192-NODE-3192-length-13512-cov-6.623765_pt1 | contig 13512 bp, 15 predicted proteins | sample MGYA00575354_ERZ1645192 | MGnify/ENA primary metagenome ERZ1645192 (study PRJEB40844, sample SAMN11349763) | freshwater sediment metagenome | isolation source: river sediment | host: Sediment | place: India: Faizupur Khadar , New Delhi | collected 2017-02-21 ... | reverse complement strand
AACTCCTTCGAGGTTATTCTTTGATCTGGGGAAGGCTTTTTTAATTACCGGTCGGCCATCCAACCAGAAATCTCCGTCGCCTGGACCATGACCATCGCCATCACCACCGCCGGTGCCACCACCCGTACCGGGTCCGATGCCGCTACCCTTTCCGGGACCTATTCCTGTACCTTCGCCATCCCCGCCTTGTTTAGCTCTCGGTTTGAACAGTGCATTTTCGTTTATGGTTGGAGCGGGTTCTGATGGAGAATTATTCTCATTTCCTGATGTTACGGCATTAGTAGGTTCTGTATGTTGCGTATAAATCTTTTGAGAAGGCTTAGAAGCCGTAGTCATGTCGGAGGTAGGTGTTATCGCACTGCTACCGCTGCTGCCACCTCCACCTCCACCGCTCATATCTACTTCGATACCATATTCAGGAGGAGGAGGAACTTGATAGGTAAGACCTAAAAAGATAAAGCAAAAAACCATGATAACATAAACGATTAACACCGAAATAATCGCTATTATCTGATTTTTTCTTACCTCTTTATCCTGAATCTGTTCTTTATAATAAGCCATAGACATTCATTGAATTATTGTTTTGTAGCCGTAGCCAGTATGACTTTGTGTTTACGATTATACATGTCATTCACCGCATTAACCGCATCGATGATATAGACGATGTTTTGTACAGGAACTGATTTATCGGCACGCACAACGACAGAAGCATCATCGGGATGTTTTACTAATCTTTCTTGAACGGCCGATTGCAACAAATCCTCTTCAACAGCCATTAAATCCTTTCCTTCTTTGATAGCATACTCTAAATTTTCGTCTATATAGACTTCAAAATTTTGTTTTGCCATTGTTTTACTAGTACTCTCCGGCAACAGCAATTTAATGGCATTGGGGCTAACAAAGGTAGAGGTTATCATAAAAAAAATCAGCAAGAGAAATACCAAGTCAGCTTGTGTTGACAAGTTAAACTCAATACCGCGTTTATTTTGTATTCTTATTGCCATAATTACTGACGTTTATTTCACAGGTTCATGTAACAAATCCATAAATTCGGTTGCTTTGGCTTCGAGCAGTACTACGACTTCACTTACTTTTGAGACTAAAATATTATAGCAAAGGTAACCGACAATACCGACTATTAACCCACTAACCGTAGTAATTAGTGCGGTATAAATTCCACTTGCCAAATCGGCAATTTCGAGATTATTTCCGCTATGAGCCATATCGTTAAATGCCACTATCATACCGGTAACCGTTCCTAAAAACCCGAGCATGGGAGCAATCGTAGACAAGGTTGCCACGATATTGATTCCTCTTTCCAATCTGGCCACTTCCAATTGCCCTACATTATTAATGGTTTCGCTGATATCATGTAAGGGTTTCCCTAAACGTGAGATACCTTTTTCTATCATACGTGCCAGTGGTGAATTGGTATTTTTGCACAATGTAAGTGCAGAATCCAAGCGATCATTGTGCATGAAATCGCGTATATTGTTCATAAAATTCACATCATGCTTGGAAGCTTTTTTCAACGTTAAATATCGCTCAACAAAAATGTAAACAATTACACCAATCGATATCAATAAAGGAATGGTAATCCAGATGGTTCCCGGAGCGAAAAGCAAGGATAGAATATTCAATTTTTCCTCGTGAGGAATCACATTTTCTACTGTTTGTAACGTAGTTTCTGTAACAGTTTCTGCTTGTAATAGGATATATTGCAACATATAGTTTATGATTTAATTTTGAATACAAAAATACAATATTATTATCAACCTACTAAAAAAATTAAAATAATTTATAACAATAAAATGTTATTAAATTCTAAACTTTTTAAGGGGTAGAATTGTATGGTTTGTTCTATAATTCCTTACTGATTGCTATTATTCCTGCATTTTTGCTTTAAAAGAAGTAATCATAGTATTCAGTTCATTATAGGCTCTTCCTAATGAATTTTCATAATCTTCAATATCATCTTCCAAATCTTCAATGATATCTTTCTTTTCTTTCTTTGATTTATTGGGATCATTCGGGACAGATACCAAATCTTCTTTTGCTTTTAAATAATTTTTATATGATTCCGTCATGGCTGTAGAGGAACGATTCACTCCATAACCGGCATATATTTTTGACAAGGTAATATCACTTATGGTATAGGAATATTTATTATCCTCACATTTGATTCTCAGAGTAAATAATATAGTTTCCTGCGTAGTTCCCGAGAAAGGATTGTAAGTTGTATGTCCGTCTAAACCGGCTCTGACCGTGATTATGCCTGTTTCTTTTTCTTCGTCAATAACAACATCTTTATAATTCCCTGACGACATACTGATAACCCAACTTTTTGCTTTTTCGAATAACTCTTGTTTATTTATTTTGCAATCAAAACTTTCCGCATATTCAATATTCCCTTTCGCATTTAAAGGAAAATTAATCTCCTGCGCTATTCCGTTAACTTTTACAAACAACAATGACACTAAAAAAATGATTACTTTACTTTTCATAAGACTTTTTTTTAATTATTATTACTCAACTTGCTAATTTTAAAACCATATTTACGATTGTTTTCTTTAATTAAAATCAATACAAAAGTACATTATTTTTGAATAGTTTACTTTATTTTTTTAAATTTTGAAGTTTGTTGTAATATTTTTACTATGTATCTTAAAGCAAGTGAATTAAAATGTAAAACCTTCGTTTAAAAATAATAACATAATTATTGTATTGACTGCTTTATTGATAAATAATATGTAATTTTGCAACAACTAATTTTAGAAGTATGAAAACAGATTTTTTTCAGGAACAGGAAGGCAGTATAACGGTTTGCGATAAAGAAGGCTGCATTCTGTATATGAATCGAAAAGCGATTAACACCTTTGGTGATAAAACAGGAAATAATCTTTTTGCCTGTCATCCCCCAAAAGCGCAAGAAATGATAAACAATTTATTGCTAACAGGAGAAACCAATGCATACACCATTGAAAAGAAAGGAATTAAAAAACTAATTTATCAAACACCTTGGTATGCTAACGGAAAAATTGCCGGGTTAATAGAATATTCACTCCCCATACCTTTTGATATGCCTCATTATATCAGGAGTTGAATTTCATATGAAACAAAGCCAATACTTCTTTAATTTTGATTAATCGGGAAATAAACACGCTTACTAAGGATCCTGCTAACATAATACAGAAGCACCAAGCCCAATGCAAGGGCAAGTGAATACTTATCACATTCCAGGCGATCACTCCCGCTGTAAATATCCCTAATTTAATGACAAAGCCGGACTCCCATTCAAATTTAAATATCTTAATTGTCAAATAAATCTCACTGACGATGATGAGAAATTGAGTTATCAGGCTAACATAGGCAGAGCCGATGGCGCCGTATTTTGGGATAAATATTACATTTAATACAAGGTTCATACAAACTGCAATAACAGCAATGACATTCAATTCTTTTAAATTACCGTTAGCTGTAAGCAAAGAACCGAAAACATAGGTTAAGGTAATGGGTAAAATACTTAACATTAAAATTTTATACACTGCTGAAGAATCAGACACATGATTTACGTACAATAGGTTCATGAGTTCGTCGCTATAGAAAAATGAGCCTACAGCAATAATACTTCCATAGATAAATAAAAGGATAAAAGAAGTTTTTACAATTTCATTTACTTTTTGCTTGTTTGCAATCATATTAGAAAACAATGGCATACATATTACTGACATCAAATAAGCGATGATAATACCAGCATCCAACAAACGAAAAGCCGAGGCATAGATACCTGCCTGTTGAGCACCTGATTCAATGGGTAATATACGTTCCATTAAAACGGTATCAATGCGGTTATGAAAACTGGTAAAAAAGTGCAAAAGAGCAAAAGGAAAACTTTGTTTAAAAATAGATTTAAAAAAAGCCATGTCGATAAATGGACGTTGAAAGGAAGATTTACGCAACACTATACTTAATGCCAGGAGTACCGTAATTGCATACGCAAAAGTTTGTATATAAATAAACCACATAATTTCGAAGGGTTTACTTGTTACATTTCCCCATAAAAGCAAGCTGCAAAATACTATCATGATTACCCTGTCGATTACCGATAAAACACTATCGGTTTTAAACATTAATAATCCGGATATATTTGAACGAAGATATAATATAAATCCTGATAAAAACTGATTTATCAAGAGAAAAAAGAGCATATGAAGTTGGATGTTATCATAACCGATAAAAACACCGATCAGCAGCATGAAGACGAAATAAAAAACGAACAATATAATTTTCAGTGAAAATATGCGAGAGAAGCTTTCCTTTATAAAATCGTTATGCCGAGCAACACTTCTGTTATTAAAATTGGTAATTCCCATATCCAACATAATATTGAACAAGAAGGTGAAATTAAACAACGCAAAATATAATCCGTAGGTTTGGGCATCTACTATATTTTGAACGGTTCTATCTATGACGAAAATACAAAAAGGTTTAATCAGTAAATTAAGACCTACTAAGATGATTATATTGACAATAAATATCCTTCGCATAAATAGTGAAAATTAATAAACAAACGTTAGAAAAAGGCAATTATGATATGTATAAAATAAAAAAAGAGATTGATTACTCAATCTCTTTTAAGTGTGTGAAATAAGTTTTTATTGTTTATCAAAAGTTACTTCGATTTCGTTGGTAATACCATCACTCCATGCTATTGTAATACTAGCAGTAGCAATTTTGTAGTTTGTTCCATCTTTTACAAATGTACCTGTACCTGTTAAAGTTCCGGTTACACCATCGGCTTCCAAGGATGTTTCTTCAACTGTGAAATTTGTTCCTGTACAAACAGCGCTTACGTTTCCATCGATGATATCGCTGATTAATATTTTATTGTACACTGTTGTGGATTGTTGGATGTCAGAATCATACACTGTAGGATCTGCTTGACCGTCAATTGTCCATGAAAATTCATACGCACCGGCTAATTTGTCGGTTTTAATTTTTACAACTGCATCGTGAGTGGCATCACCTGCTGTAAATGTGGCATTGTGTTCACCGGCTTCATCGTAATTGATACCTGTTACAGTAACTTCTTTTCCGTTAGAAGCTTCTACGTCTAAAAGGACATCAGCATCTGTAGAGCCTAAATCTACAATGATGTCATCAGCATTTGTAAACGTAACTTCCGGAGTACAACTAGCCATAAATAGACCTAATAAAGCAACTGCTGCTAATGATAAAATACTTTTTTTCATTTTCTTAATTTTAAATTATTAAATTATGTTAATTTTAATTTCTGCAAAAATATATATTTTTTATTTATTATTGGTTTTTTAAATTAAAAAAAAATATAATTATAAGTGATTGTTATAAAAACATATAAATTTATTAAAGCAATATAATTCCCGTAATATTGAAAAAAATAAAGTAAATTTTGGAATATATTTAACTCATTACAACTTTTTAAGTTAATAAATTGGAGATAATTTTCGGAAAATAATCATATTCCAGCTTATGGATTTTATTAGCAATTACTTCCGGAGTATCGGATGTAGACAAATTGCATTTAGCTTGAAAAATCAAATCACCGGCATCGTATTCTTTGCTTACATAATGAACAGAAATACCGGATTCGGTTTCTTTATTCTCTGCTACAGCACGATGTACATGCATTCCATACATGCCTTTTCCCCCGTATTTCGGCAACAATGCCGGATGAATATTGATAATTTTTCTATCAAAAGCATCAATAATATTTTCAGGAATCAACCATAAAAAACCGGCTAATACAATTAAATCGGGATTAAGTGTTTTTAAAACATTTAAGACATTTTCTGATTGATAAAACGATTCTTTGCTAATAAGCATAGATGGAATATTCATTTTTTCTGCTCTTTGCAATACAAAAGCATCTTGTTTGTTGCAAATCAATAAAGCTATCTGAATGTTATTATCTTTACTTATTGTATCAGCGATATTTTGAAAATTAGAACCATTACCCGAAGCAAATACGACTATTTTTTTCATGTATTAATTATTACCGTTTGACACAAAATACAATCCTATTGAAAAAGGGAAAACATATATCAGAAAAGAAACATCCAACACATCTCCTTTATAGGCAGTAAACAAAAGATAGATAGAAATCAAGAAAACAATAATGGCAGAAATAACCGTTAATGATGCATTTCTTTGAAATCCACCGATAAACAACAAAATTCCGAACAAACAATACACAAAAGCAAGAAGGGTGTGCAGTGTGAGGTGTTGAAAATCAATATTTTTAAACTCCGACCAGTACATAACAAGCATAAACAATAAAATACTTATTCTTAAACACCAACTTGCAATTAAAGCAAACGATTTGATAGGCTTCATGATTATAAATGTATTATTCTATATTTTCTTCCAATACCATTACACAGTTTGAATTTTTATCGAAAAAGTGAAGTTTTTTCTTTTTTAGTTTCCATGACTTTACATCTGACAGCGTTTCATAAAATAGTTTTTCTCTTGAAAAAGCCGGTTCCGGGCACATCATTTTAGTACCTCCTACCTTTTGAAAAGTAATGTGCTTTCTTCGAATACTATATTCTCCTAACAATCGGTTACAAGAACTGCTTCCACTTATTCTTCCATTCGTTAACTTTAACAAGGGCACATCACCGCTTTCATTTTGCAAATTCATTTCTTTCATAGAAATTACTTTCCATGTCTTTCCAATAAGTTTATTTTGAGAATAAACCAATGAAAGGTTAAAAATAAGAAAAACAAATATTAATCTCTTCATGATATCAAATGCATTGTCCGTAAAACGATAAAATATGGTTTTTATTTTTATGCATTTACAAAATGTATGTTTGACAAAGTATATCAAAACGTATTATTGAAATATTTTTTTCACTTAAAGAAGTTTATATTAAAAATATATTTACTTTTGCAAATAAAAAATATAATTAATCATAAAAAATTACACAAAGATGAAAAAAAGTATTTTTAGCTTAGCAATCATTGCACTTTTATTTACATTTACCGGTTGTACACCGGAAGAGGAAGACCCTATAACTCTTACTTTTTCAGGGGACATTATCATTGATTTAGGCGATAGCGATGCAGATGTTCTCGCTTTTGTAACAGCTTCAGACGGTTCTGCTGTAACTGTTTCGGGCATCGACTATGAAAAAGCAGGTGAGCAAACCGGAACATTTAAAGCAGGTGACGTAACCGAAACCAAAGCTGTTAAAGTGAAAGCCGACGCCATGACCGGAAGATATTATATTTCTGTTTTTAGTTCTGACGGGCAAGAATGCACTCAAGGTGACGGTTGGGGAATTAATATAACTGCCGGCGATGCATATAATCAAATTAAAATACCTTCCACCATTGAAACAGGAGATCAAACGATTTTTACAGATATTACTGATTTAGTAGTAACTTTCAATGGAAAAGACGAGCCCACTATTGACACCTATGAAGGAGGACTTATGTTTATGACAACACCTTCTTCTGCTACTTGGGAATTTTCTGAAATTACCTACGGTTTAAATGCAAACAATAAATACGCTATCAACGGTTTTAGAATGGATGGCTACAAAGCAGGTTATCAAGATTTTTATTATACCGTTACTTTTGAAAGAAGATAAACAGCTTTTTTATATTAAAAAAAAAGTCCACTTTATTGAGTGGACTTTTTTATTTGAATAGTTTTAAGATTAAGACATTCCTTGTGTTTCGGCTTGAGGAACAATTTTCTTAATTAATCCTTGTAGAACAGACCCCGGTCCGAGTTCAACAAAAACTTCGGCACCGGCAGCAAACATATTTCTAACGCTTTGTGTCCATAAAACAGGAGCCGTCAGCTGTGCTTTAAGATTTTGTTTAATAACAGCAATATCCACCGTGCCTTCTGCCGTATAATTTTGATATATGGGACAAATGGGTGAGTAAAAAGGCGTTCTTTCGATGGCTTCTTCCAACTCAACACGAGCCGGATTCATAAAAGGAGAATGGAAAGCCCCACTGACTTTCAAAGGCAGTACCCTTTTAGCCCCTTTTGCCATTAATTGTTCCGAACATAACTCTATTCCTTTTGGAGATCCCGAAAGGGCTATTTGACCCGGGCAATTAAAATTTGCCGGAATAACTATCTCTTCCGTAATGCCTTTACACACTTCTATAACAAGCTCATCATCTAAACCCAAGACAACTGCCATCGTAGAGGTAGCTTTTTCACATGCTTTTTGCATTGCCATTGCTCGTTTGGATACCAACACTAAACCATCTTCAAAAGTGAGGCTCTTATTAGCTACCAATGCTGAAAATTCCCCTAAGGAATGCCCTGCAACCATATCGGGTTTAAAATTTCCTCCTAAGGTATGCGCTAAAATAACGGAATGTAAAAAGATAGCAGGTTGAGTAACTTTCGTTTGTTTCAATTCATCTTCGGTTCCTGAAAACATGATATCCGTAATGTTGAATCCTAAGATATCATTGGCTTTTTCAAATAAATCTCGTGCTTCTTTGTTTTCAGAATACAAATTTTTACCCATTCCGATAAATTGTGCTCCCTGCCCGGGAAAAACGTATGCTTTCATAATTTTATTTTTTAGTAAATTTTTATATAGTTATAAATGTATTGCTTCTCCATAAGCTGCTTCGATGGCTTCTTTCACCGCTTCCGACATCGTAGGGTGCGGATGAATGGAAGATAATAATTGATGGGCGTTCATGTTTGCCTTGCGAGCTACTACTGCTTCGGCTATCATCTCCGTTACATTATCTCCTACCATATGACATCCCAATAATTGATTGGTTTTGGCATCAAAAATTACTTTTACCATTCCATCACGATTTCCTGCTGCTGTTGCTTTACCGGAGGCAGTAAAAGGAAATTTTCCTACTTTCACTTCGTATCCTTCGGCAATGGCTTTCGCTTCTGTCAATCCCACCGATGCTACTTCGGGCATGGTATAGGTACAGCCCGGTATATTTTTATAATCTACCTTTTCCGGATTTTTCCCTGCTATTTTTTCAACACAAACGATGGCTTCCTGAGAGGCTACGTGTGCCAAAGCAGGACCATGCACTATATCACCAATGGCATACACTCCTTCTACATTTGTACGATAGTATTCATCGACAATAATTTTTCCGTATTCTACTTTTACACCGGCTTCTTCCAGTCCCAGCTTTTCCACATTCGTTTGTACCCCTACTGCCGACAATACAATGTCGACATCGATAGCCACAACATTGCCTTTTTTATCTTTTACGGTAACATGACACTTATCATCTTCCACAGTTACACTCTCCACACTTGCTTCGATCATTACTTTCATGCCTTGTTTCCGAAACGCACGTTCCACTTGTTTGGATATTTCTTCGTCTTCTACAGGTAAAACATTTGGAAGAAGTTCTATTAATGTTGTTTTTACTCCCAGGCTGTTATAGAAGAATGCAAACTCGCTGCCGATAGCACCTGAACCAACGATTAGCATAGATTCAGGTAAAGAAGGTAAGGTAAGTGCTTCGCGGTAGCCGATAATTTTTTTTCCGTCTTGTGGCACATTCGGAAGAACACGCGAACGCGCTCCCGTTGCCAAAATAATATGATCGGCATTATAAATCGTATCATTTCCTTCTTTGTTTGTAACAACAACGCTCTTCCCTTCTCCTAATTTACCATGCCCTTCAATTACATCAATCGCATTTTTTTTCAACAGATATTGTATGCCTTTACTCATGGCTTCAGCCACACCCCGACTTCTTTTAATCATCGCTTCGAAATCAGGTTTGACTTCTCCTTCTATCTTCACTCCGTAATTTTCTGCATGTTTAAGATAGGTATACACTTGAGCTGATTTCATTAAGGCTTTCGTAGGGATACATCCCCAATTCAAACAAATACCACCCAATTCTGCTTTTTCAACAACTGCTGTTTTCATCCCTAATTGTGAAGCACGTATGGCTGCCACATATCCTCCGGGACCACTTCCTATCACTATTAAATCGTAACTTGACATATTCTAATTTTTTTTTGGCAAAGGTAGAAAAAAAAGTAAATAATAAAGTACTTTTGCATCATAAAAAACATCCCCATGTCCGAAAAACTAAATTTTGTTTCCGATTTAGCCTTGATTCTTATTTCGGCAGGGATTATTACACTTATTTTTAAATGGTTAAAACAACCATTGGTATTAGGCTATATTGTTGCCGGTTTTCTCATCAGTCCTCATTTCGATTTTCTGCCAACGGTTATGGAGACTTCCAATATCAAAGAATGGTCAGAGATAGGCATTATTTTTCTACTTTTTGCCCTAGGATTGGATTTTAGTTTTAAAAAACTTTTTAAAATCGGAAGCACTGCTTTCATTACTGCCGGTGTTGAAATAGCATCCATGTTTTGTATTGGTTTTATTACCGGTTTTTTTCTGGGATGGACAATTATGGAAAGTATATTTCTTGGGGGCATGTTAGCCATGTCATCTACCACTATTGTTATCAAAGCCTTCGAAGACATGAATTTGAAAAACAAAAAATTTACAGATATCGTTTTGGTTGTTTTAATAATTCAGGATTTATTTGCTATTTTATTGATGGTGTTACTTAGCACGATTGCCGTACAACAGCATTTTTCCGGTATGGAATTATTGGAAAGTCTGTTGAAGCTTGCTTTTTTTCTGATATTATGTTTCCTGATAGGAATATTTGTATTCCCGAGTTTTTTTCGCCGCTTTGCGAAAATCATGAACAATGAAACGCTCTTGATTATTTCCATTGGTTTGTGTTTCGGGATGGTGAGCTTGGCTAACTATGTAGGTTTTTCTTCGGCATTGGGAGCTTTTATAATGGGGTCAATTCTTTCGGAAACCCTTGTAGGAGAAAATATTGAAAAAATAACCAAAGGCATTAAAGATTTATTTGGTGCAATTTTCTTTGTTTCGGTAGGCATGATGGTTGATCCGGCTATTTTAAGCACCTATTGGCTACCTATATTAATACTTTCACTCATTACCATTTTTATTAAGTCTGCGGTTTCCACATCGGGAGCAGTGCTTGCCGGGCAGCCCCTTAAAGTCGCTATCCAAAGCGGGGCCAGCTTAGCACAAATCGGGGAATTTGCTTTTATCATTGCCTCATTAGGTTTCACCTTAGGCGTGATGAGAGCCGATATATACCCTATTATCGTTGCTGTATCCGTAATTACTACCTTTACAACACCCTATTGTATCCGATTTTCAGAACCCTTTTACAATTGGATACTCCCCAGACTACCTGCTTCTTTCACATCATGGATAGAACATTATACCGTCAAAACCAACACTACTGTCAATGAAAGTGATTGGAAAAAACTGATAAAGACTTATAGTACGCAAATCGTCATATATACGGTTCTCCTGATTGCCATTATGATATGTTGTTTTCAATACCTCTATCCATTCATTACTGAGCATTTCGATTATGTATCGCAACACATCATCGCTATCATTAACACCCTTATTACATTATTGATAATGGCTCCTTTCTTACGCGGACTTATGACCAATAAAAAAGAAATAACAAGCATCGTTTCCCGCTTATGGAATGATAATAAATTAAACCGAGGTGCTTTGGTGGGTTTTGTGTTATTACGCATTTTTATTGTTATGTTTTTTATCACATCGGTATTATTTAAAAACTTTAAATTTACCTATTGGGTAGGGCTGATTTTTGCGCTTGGAATTGTTTTATTTATTTTATTATCAAGAAATTCATTCCGTCAATTTTTCAAAATAAAACAACATTTCATCTCTAACTTGAATGAAAAAGAAGAAATCGAAAAACAAAGCAAACCGATACGAAGCAGTATTAACAAACAATTTTCACAACAAGACATACATATAGAAAATGTAAATGTTTCTCCCAACTCCCATTTTATAGGTAAAACCCTTTCTGAAATGGCTTTACGTAATAAATACGGGATTAATATTGTTAAAATAAAAAGAGGACATACTATCATTAATTTACCCGGCGGAAACGACTATATCTATCCGCATGATCAGATTCTTATTCTTGGTACCGATGAACAAATATGCAATTTTAAAAAAGTAGTTGCCACATCGGAATCTCTGCCCGATGCAAGCAAACAAAGCAAAATAGATCTGGCTTCTTTTATCATAGAAGCAAATTGCCGGTTGACAAACAAACGAATATGCGATATCTCCCTACGTGAAAATGAACTAATGATTATTACCATCGAACGGAATGGGGAAATTATTCTCAATCCTGATCCGGAATTAACCCTTAAAACCAATGATTTAATCTGGGTTGTGGGAAATAAAAAGAACCTTCAACAGGTATTACAAAAAGAATAAGCGATAATACAGGCTTAAAAAAACATCCCGGCAGCTTGAATGCTGCACGTGCTTTTACTATTTTATGTATTTTTGCAGCCATAACAATATTTACAATAATGAGAAGTTTCGGCAGTGATAATCATTCGGGTGTACATCCTGACATTTTAAAAGCCATCGAAGAAGCAAACAAAAACCATTGCATTGCGTATGGTGATGACCCCTGGACACAACAAGCCCAACAAAAGATAAAAGACATTTTCGGTGAAAATGCCGAAGTATTTTTTGTTTTCAATGGAACCGGAGCAAATATTATGTCTTTGAAAACATGTGTCTCTTCCTTTCATTCCATACTATGTCCCGACACTGCACACATCGCCGGTGACGAATGCGGAGCGCCCGAATTCATTACCGGTGCAGCTTTAAAAAGCATTCCCACCCCCGACGGCAAACTAACTCCTGCTCTTTTGAAACCGCAAATGAGTCATTTTGGTTTTGAGCATCATTCTCAACCAAAAGCAGTGTATATTTCCCAATGCTCTGAACTCGGCACAGTATATACCATAGATGAGATCAAAGCCATAGCCGATTATATTCACACCCACAATATGTATCTGCATATGGATGGAGCGCGTATCGCCAATGCCGCCGTCTCCTTAAATAAAAGTCTGAAAGAGATAAGCGTAGATTGCGGAGTAGACATTTTAAGTTTTGGTGGGACTAAAAACGGAATGATGTTGGGAGAAGCCATTGTAAGTTTTAAAAGTGAACTAAGCGAAAATATGAAATATATCCGCAAACAATCGGCTCAATTATATTCCAAAATGCGCTTTGTTTCCGCTCAGTTTATCCCCTATCTTACAAACGACATCTGGAAACAAAACGCCATTCATGCCAATCACATGGCTCGTTATTTACGCAGTAAAATAGAAGACTTGCACGCCTTTACTTTCACCCAAGCCACCGATGCCAACATTATTTTAGTGAAAATGCCCCCCGAAATTATTGAAAAGCTCTTGCAAAAACACTTCTTTTATATATGGAATGAAAATGAAGGCGAAATACGCCTGGTTACTTCCTGGGACACCTCCGAAGATGACATTAAAGCGTTTGTTGAAGATTTACATAAATTGATTTGATCTTTTGTTTATCTGCAATCCTTGTTTTCATTCCAAAAACAGGC
>ERZ1645192.3191-NODE-3191-length-13515-cov-6.664190_pt1 | contig 13515 bp, 10 predicted proteins | sample MGYA00575354_ERZ1645192 | MGnify/ENA primary metagenome ERZ1645192 (study PRJEB40844, sample SAMN11349763) | freshwater sediment metagenome | isolation source: river sediment | host: Sediment | place: India: Faizupur Khadar , New Delhi | collected 2017-02-21 ... | reverse complement strand
GTGCAGCGGTGGGTGAAGGCCTAAGACAGGATGAACAGGATTTACCGAAAAAAGTCCAGGAAGACGAGCGAAGGGAGTTTCGCCGCAGATGATCCTCGACCCGGACCGACCGGCGGTCGATTTCCGGGCGCAGCCATGCTTGTCGTGCAGAACGGCCTTGTTTCCGGGCGACGTTTGTCTGTATATGGAGCAATGAAAGCAAGCGCTGTTCTGCTCGGCATCGCCGTTCTTTGCGGCGCGTTCGCCGCCGGGATTTTGGTGGGACGCCGGAGCGCCCCTGGACCGGCCGCGCCGCAGAATATTGCGGGCGGGAGCCTGCCCCCGGTGCGAAGTTCGGCGGCGCGAATCCAGTCGAGCCCTGAGTCCGGCACGAATGCTTTCAATGGTCTGACCTGGCAGGATGCGCTGAAAAAAGCCATTGAGCAGACCAGATCGGATCGGTCGAAGAGCTATCGGATTTACGATGATTTCATCCAATCGCTGCACCCTGCGGATGTCCCCGTTGTTTTTGCGGGCCTCAAGGATGTGCCGCAGGAACACCGCAGATGGATCCGGAGCCTGCTGCTCACACGCTGGGGCGGCCTGGATCCGGCAGCCGCAATGGCAGCCGCGGACCAGTCGAAAGGCTACGATGAGCGCACCAGCGCCATCACTTCCGTGGTGCGCGGCTGGAGCGAGAAGGATCCGGAATCTGCGGCGGCATGGGTAAGACAGCTTCCCGAAGGCAAGTTGCGATTCTCGGCGGCGACCGCGATTGCCCCGAGCCTGGCCAAAACCAATCCGCGTGAAGCGCTGGCTCTCATCGGGAACCAGCCCGGCTACCAGGGCCGGTATGGATCATCGAGCTACCATGAAGTCTTTCGCGTCTGGGCGCAGAGTGATCCTCAAACAGCGGCGGCGGAGCTCATGAAACTCCCCGCGCACCAGCGGCGCGATACCGTCTGGGCGATTGCCGCCCAGTGGGCGGAACAGGACAGCACAGCCGCGCTGGCATGGGCAAAGACGCTCACCGGCCAGGAGGGCTCGCGGGCGCTCGCAGCGGTCATCGGCCGCATGGCAACATCCGATCCCACCGCCGCGGCTGCCCTGGCGTTGAACCTGCCCGCTGGACGGAGCCGGACCGAAGTCATCAATTCGGTCCTCGCCGGCTGGTCGGAAACGGATTTGCAGGCGGCCACCGCGTGGGTGAAGCAGTTGCCCGCGGGTCGGGACAAGAACGAGGCGTCCAGCAGCCTTTCGTGGCGCCTGATACGATCGGATCCGCAGGAGGCATGGGCGTTTGCGCAACAAATGCCCGCTGGAAATCAGCGGGACCAGATGATTGCGAACATTGGCAGTGCTTATGCCGAACAGGATCCGTCAGCCGCGCTGGCATGGGTGCAGAGCCTTCCAGCCGGCACAAAGGCTCGCACGGACGCGATGCGTTCGGTGCTTTCCAGCATCGCCCAAAACGATCCCGCCACAGCCGCTCGCTACGCCGCCGAACTGCCCTCCGCGCATTCGAAAGGATATTTGCTCGCGGACATTGCGGCCAACTGGGCGCGAGTGGATCCCCAGGCGGCGCAGCAATGGGCTCAATCGTTGCCGGAGGGCGAGGCCAGACAGGAGGCATTCCGCAGGCTCGGCAGCGCCATGGCGGAAACGGACCCCGTGGCCGCAGCACAATTTGCGCAACATCTCCCGGAGGGACCCGCCCGGGACGGTTACGTGGCACAGGTGGTTTCGAGCTGGTCACGATTGGACTTCGACTCGGCCCTGGGCTGGGTCAAAGAACTCCCGGACGGCAAAGGCAAAGTCCAGGCGTTTCGCAATCTGTCTTACGATTGGGCCGAAAGCGACCCCTCCGGCGCCGCCGCCTACGCCGCGCAACTTCCCGAGGGCGAGCTCCAAAAAACCCTTGTGAATTCCATCGCCAACAACTGGGCGCAATCCGATCCCTCCGCCGCGCTGACGTGGGCCGCGCAGCTTGGCAACGAAAAATCCCGCACTGAAGCGATCCAGGCGGCCGTTTCGGCCTGGGCAAATCATAACCCCGCCGAGGCGGCATCCTACGTGGCCGGGCTGCAGGACGGCGAGGTTCAGAAACGGGCGGCGCTGAACGTGGTGAGCAGTTGGTCCGGCTCGGACCCTGAAGCGGCGGCGAAGTGGGTGTCTGCTTTCCCGGAGAGCGAACTGCGCGAACAAGCGGTGCAGAACATCATCGGCTCATGGGCTCGCAGCGACATTACTGCCGCAGGTGAGTGGCTGGCCCAATTGCCGGCGGGCAATTCGAGGGAAAAGGCGGTCAGCAGTTTTGCCAGCCAGGCCGCATACTCGGGCAAACCCGAATTGGGCGCCGCATGGGCCGTCACACTGACGGACCCGCACCAAAGAGCCGGAAGCATCGAGACCGTTGCGCGCCAGTGGATGCGCACAGACGCGAAAGCCGCCGGCCAATGGCTGCTGGGCACCGACCTTCCCGACCAGCGCAAAGAGCAACTGCTCAAGAGCACCCAACCGTAGAGTCTCCAGGCACACCGTCTGCCACAGAGCTCGCTGCAACGCATCCGTGCGCGGTGCCTGCCGGTGATCTGCAACTCGATCGGGGAAAGGAGCCGCTGAATTCCCCTTCCGGTTGGAGCGCGGCGCAAAAAGGCATCGAGCGGGTTCGTTGGCATCCGAACATGAATTTCAGCACTCTGTTTTTGCCATCAATTCAGAAACAACGTAGGCTGCTGCAGCCTCAGCGCTCGGGAACGTGAAACTGCCGGATTTCCGGATGATTGTTCCCGGACGCGGGGCGAGTCACTGATGTTTCTTGTTGATACCATCGTCCTGGTAACGGGTGTGCTGCTCCTGCTCGGAATCGCATCGAGCAAGCTCTCCGCCCGGCTTGGGATGCCGGTGCTGGTGCTGTTTCTGCTGGTGGGTATGTTCGCCGGCTCGGAGGGCATCGGGGGCATTGACTTCGAAAATTACCGACTGGCCCACGCGGTGGGAAGTGTGGCGTTGGCCATCATCCTGTTTGATGGCGGGCTGGGCACTACCATGAGCGCCATCCGGGTGTCCTGGCAGCCGTCGATCCTCCTGGCAACACTGGGCGTGCTGATCACAGCGGCCATCACCGGCCTGGCGGCGTCCTGGATTCTCAATATTTCGGTGCTGGAGGGCCTCCTGCTCGGAAGCATCGTCGGCTCGACAGACGCCTCCGCCGTCTTCTCGATCCTCCGCTCCGGTGGCGTGGGCCTGCCAAAGCGGATCTCTTCCGTGCTGGAAGTGGAAAGCGCCTCGAACGATCCGATGGCCATCTTCCTGACCATCGGCTGCATCGAGTTGCTACTCGGGCATGTCACGCTCGGGCCCGGGCTGCTGGGCCTCTTTGCATCGCAAATGTTGATTGGAACCGTGGTCGGTTTGGCGGGGGGATTCGCCGCGGTTTGGGTGGTGAACCGGATTGAACTGGGCACGACCGGCATGTACCCGGTGCTGGTCAGCGCCTTCTGCTTTCTGACGTATGGCGCTGCGGTTTACCTGAAAGGGAGCGGGTTCCTGGCGGTCTATCTCGCCGGGGTGGTCATCGGCAACCGGCAGCTTTCCTTTCAACATGGCATTCGCCGTTTTCACGATGCATTGGCCTGGCTCTCGCAGATCGTCATGTTCGTCACACTCGGGCTGTTGTGTTTCCCCAGCCGCCTGCTGGACGTGAGTGGCAAGGCCATCCTGGTGACTTTGGTTCTCATGTTCGTGGCCAGGCCCGTGGCGGTCTGGATTTCCGCACTGCCATTCAAGTTCACCAAACAGGAGCTTACCTTCATTTCGTGGGTCGGTTTGAAAGGAGCCGTGCCGATCACTCTCGCCACCTTCCCACTCATGTTCGCCACACCTGAGCATTCGTTGCAGGCGTCGTTGTTGTTCGACGTGATCTTTTTCATCGTGGTCGCATCCGCTTTTGTCCAGGGCACCACCCTCACCCCGGTTGCCCGGATGCTCGGTCTTGAACGGCCGCTTGGCCCTCCCCCGCCCGTCACGCTCGAAATCAGCTCCCTGCGCAAGATCGATGGGAAGGTTGTGGATTACACTATTGCAAAAGACTCGATGGCCGCCGGACGACTGGTCAAGGAACTGGCCCTGCCCGCCGGAGTGGTCATCGCTCTGATCGCTCGAAACGGAAAAGTCATTCCCCCGCAAGGCACCACACGCATCCACGCGGGCGATCACGTTATTCTCGTCCTGCGGGCGGGCACGGAGTCGCTGGTTGACCAGGTCTTTGCCACCAAGACCGGGCAGCGCTCTGGCCTGCCTCCCGATTTCGAGTTCCCGTTTCGCGGAAGAACCACGGTCGGTGAGTTGGAACAGTACTACTCGATCCATATTGACGCCCCGCCCCAGACAACCCTGGACGAGGTCATGCGGCGCGAACTTGGGCCGGAGCGCACAGAGATCGATGCGGTGGTCGAGTTTGATTGTCTCAGGTTCCGCATCCTGCGGCTCTCGGACGACCAGAAGATCGAGCTGGTGGGCATGTCCATCCTCCAGGAACCGGGTAACTCCAACTCGTGATTCGCCTGCGGGGATCCGGGCCAAAAAAGCACCGCGCATTCAACACTGCCTCGACAGCGACAGCTCTTTTTTGGACAAGCCAGGTCCGGTCTTAAAAGAACCGATGCCGGAATAAAAAGTTCCACTCGCGCCACGTTTCAAATCCTGCCGGGCTCCTCGAACATTCTTGCTTGCAGGGTTTTGCGCCGTTTCACAGCAGTTGGCATCACTTTCGCTTAGGATGAGTGACGATAGTCATGCTGAACGCAAAAAACATTCAGTGGGTGGGCCTGGCCGGGCATAAACGGCTCGGGGCCGCCTCGGCGCCTCCGCGCCGGTCTTCACAAGACCGGAACGAGGTCGCGCTCGGCATTTCGATCCTCTCCCTGCGCAACGGTATTGATGCGGGGATCCATCCCGCCGGGCTGTAAGGAAACCCGGCAAAACGTTGTCCCCCGTCATGGCTGGTATCGATTTAATTCAAGATCTTGGGCTGGTGATTTTGGCCGCTGCAGGCGCTGGCTGGTTTTGTCGGCGCGTGGGACTGCCACTCATCGCCGGTTACATCGCCGTGGGCATTCTCATCGGTCCCCACATGGCCTTGTTCACCATTATTGAAGACTCGAGCCGCATTCATTCGCTGGCCCAGGTTGGCCTGGTCTTCCTCGTTTTCCAAATCGGGCAGGGACTCCGCTTGCAGCGCCTCAAAGGAGTGGGATTGCCGCTGATTCTCGCGACCATCATTACCGTCATCCTGATGCTTAACGGCAGTCGCCTGCTCGGCTTTGCCCTGGGATGGCCCGGCCTGTACGGTTTGGTCCTGGCAGGAATGTTGATGGTGTCCAGCACTGCGATCATCGGCAAAACGCTTCGCGAAAATAACGCGCTGCACAGCACTTTCGGACAAATGGCCCTGACGATCACGGCCCTGGACGACCTGGTGGCTGTGATTATCCTGACGATGCTGACGGTGGCGCACACTTCGGCGATGACGGCTCCGGGCGGCTTTGCCGGCGCCACCATGACCCTGGCCGCAGTCATGATCGCCGTGCTTGTCATTGCGATCCTCATGCTTCCGCCGGCTCTTCGGCGCCTGGCCCGCAACCATTCCGGGGACCTGCAACCGCTCTTCATCGTGGGCGTGCTGCTGTTGGTGGCTTTGCTCTCTTACAAGGCCGGTTTCTCCGCCGCGATCGGCGCCTTCCTGCTCGGCAGTGTGGTCGCCAGCACCGGTCACAAGGCGCAGGTGGAACGCTCGCTGGGCGGGCTGTGCGAGGTGTTCGGCGCGTTGTTCTTCGTGGCAGCCGGCATGCTTTTCGATGTCAAGCTGCTGCTGAATCTCTGGCCCACAGCGCTCCTGGTGTTCGCTTTTGCCATGCTATGGCGCGCCTTCAGCTCGACGTTTGCCCTGATGCTGGTGGGCAACAAGACCGGCGAGGCCGTGCGCGCCGGAGTTTCCCTCACCCCCATTGGCGAATTCTCACTCATCGTCGCCCTTGCGGCAGTCAGTGCCGCGATTGTGCCGGATTGGTTCTATGCGCTGGCAGTCTCCGTCTGCCTCATGAGCGCGTTGACAACACCGCTTTTAATCCGTCACCCGGCCCGCATTGGCCAATGGATCGAGAGCCGGCAGCCGCGCTTCCTGCGGAGAGCGGCCGGTTTCTACCACGCCTGGATCGAGAGTTTTCGGCACCGACAGCGCTCCAGCCTGTTCTGGCGCCTCACCGGCCCGCGATGGCTGCAGGTCGTGGCACAGGCGCTGATCGTTTCGGGAATACTCGTCCTGGCAAAACCGGCGTACGCACTGGCTGAAAAATGGCTTTCACCCGATTGGCCGGTGCCTCACGCGCTGCCGCTGACCTTCTGGCTCGCGTTTCTGCTCATCCTGCTGGCTCCTATGGTGGCTCTGTGGCGCACGATCGAAGCTCTCTCAATGATCTGCGCCGAGGCGGCAACCCGCGGCTACCGCCACCGCGCCCGGATCCAGCCGGCATTCGAGAAAATGCTGCATGGCGCCGCCTTCGTGGCTGTGCTCGTCTGGATCTCCATGTTTATTCCGTACGAGGTTCTTCCCAAATGGAGCCTGGCCGCATTGCCGCTGATTGCCATCGTGCTGGCACTGATTTTCTGGCGCAAGCTTGTGCGCTGGCACAGCCGGCTCGAAATTGACTTGCGCGACCATTTGCAAGACCCGGCATCTTCAGCCGACACCCGCACGGCCAATCTCTGGCAGGAGCATAGTTACAACTGGAATCTGCTGGTCCGGGAACACATGGTCGGCGAGCACACGCGCGCGGCCGGTAAATCCATCCGCCAATTGCCGATCCGGCAGATGTTTTATTGCATCATTGTGGGCATTGATCGGCACGGACACCATCTGCCGAACCCCGAGGCCGACACAGTCCTGTACCCAAACGACCGGCTGCTCCTGTTGGGGGCGGAATCCGATCTGCGCCAGGCCGAGCGCTGGCTCAGCGCACCGGAGAAAGCCGCGCGGGAAGATGCGCGCAGCCTGGATGAACTCTGCCTGGACCAAGTGATGGTGCCTCCGGACTCACGCCACATCGGCAAGTCCCTGGGTGAACTCCAACTCACCCGGCAACTGGGCATCCAGGTCGTCGGCGTGGATCGCAGCGGCGCTGGACGCCTCACCGCGGGCAAGCTGGATACGCTGAGCTCCGGAGACCGCCTCCTGGTCCTGGGCACGCAGGAACAGATTGCAGACATGTCATTCTGGCTGCAAACGTGAGCCGGCAGCCCGCACTGAAAAAACAATCACACCAAAAAAGCAGGTAGCAGCAGCATTATTAATACTATGAAAAGAGCCATCTACATCACAAAGGCGGACATGGACCGGCTTCGTTCCCTGATCTCGCAAACCAAGGAGACGCGGGACGACCTGAGCGCACTCCGCAATGAACTGGACAATGCCCACGTGGTGGATCCGCAGGAAATTCCCGGGGATGTGATCACTATGAACTCGCAAGCCAGGCTGAAGGATCTCGAGGATGACGATGAAATGACCTACACCCTCGTTTTCCCGGAAAACGCCAGCATCGAGCACAATCGCATTTCGGTGCTCGCGCCCATCGGCACCGCCATGCTTGGCCAGCGCCAGGGGGAGGAGTTCGAATGGGAAGTGCCCGCCGGGCGCATCCGGCTCAAGGTCATCCAGGTCCTTTACCAGCCTGAGGCGGCCCGTCACTTTCACCTTTAGCAACCTGACGCCTTAAACTCAGGCCTTCGATGACTGTGACAAGATCGGGCCTGTCCCCGGGCAGCTTTGTTTCGTAAACTGCCCCGGGCCACCATTGATATGAAGTTGCCTGTTCGAGTTCGAATGACCGAGTTCATCGCCGCAGTCGTGGCGGTGATCTCGATCATCCTGCTAACCGAGCGCTCCGCCTGGCAGCAAATCAACAGATTGCGCCGGGCCTTGAGCCCGGAAGCCGTGCAACAGATCCGCTCCTCGGATCGGCTCCATACAGCCATCCTCGATATGGCCGTCGCGCGCAATTCGGCGGTGTTCAATCCCGGCGACCGCAGCGCATTCACGTCCGCAGGCGACCGCCTCGAAAAGCTGCTGCGCGAGGAAATTTCGATCGCAACGTCTCCCGCCGAAAAGGAACTGCTGCAGGAGCTTTCCCGGGAAACAGGGGTGTATCGCGCACTGGCTCTGGATTCGTCCGGCGCGAAAATCCTGGCCGGGCCCGGGGGCAAGGCAAGCGACCAACTGGCTCTCCTGCTGAACATCTCCGAAAAGCTCCGCGCCGCGAACGAAGCAAGCGTTCAGGATCTCCTGGCCACTGTGGATGCCCGGCTGACACGACTGCAACGGTTCCTCTTCGTCGCACTGGCGGGTTTGCTCATTTGCGGCGTGGCCGTCCTGGGGTTCACCTACCGCCGCATGGTAGGTCCGCTGCGCAGCAGCCTCGCCGAAAGCCGCGTGCTGATCGAACGGCAGGAAAAACTCGCATCGCTCGGCGTCCTGGCCACCGGCATCGCCCACGAAATCCGCAACCCGATCACCGCCATCAAGGTCCGGCTGTTCACGTTGAAGGGAAGCCACACACCGGGCACGGGAGAGTTCGAAGACTTGCAGGTGATCGAAAGCGAAATCAACCGCCTCGAGCGAATCGTCCAGGAGTTCCTGCGCTTCGCCCGGCCAGCCGAGCCGAACCTCATGCCTGCCGAAATTGACCCGTTCCTGCGCGAGGTCCACAACCTGCTCCTCCCCGAGCTCACGGAACGCGGCATCCGGTTCGACCTCCGCCTCGATGCCGGGGAAACCGTGCGCATCGACCCGGAAAAGATGAAGCAGGTCATGCTCAACTTCATCCAGAACGCCGCCGATAGCATCCCGGGACGCGGCACCGTCACTCTAAGCTCGAAAAAAGACCGGCAGGTGGTTGACGGACGCCCTCTCCCGGCCGTCACCATCAGCATTTCGGACACAGGCGAAGGAATCCCGCCGGAAGTCCAGAAGCGGCTGTTCGACCCGTTCTTCACCACCAAGGAAAAAGGCACCGGGCTGGGTTTGCCGGTCTCCGCGCGCATTGTCGAGCAGCACGGCGGGCTCATCCAGTACCGCACCGAACCGGGCAAGGGCACCACGTTCAGCATCTTATTGCCAATCGCAAACGCATGAAAGCAAAGTCCAGAATCCTGCTCATCGAGGACGACCAGAACATCGCCACAGGCCTGCGCAAGGTCATGCAACGGGATGGTTACGATGTGACTCTCCTGGCGCGCGGCGACGAGGGATTGGCTGCCGGCCTTGGCGACGCGTTTGATGTCGTGATCACGGACCTGAAGCTTCCCGGGCTGGATGGCCTGCAACTGGTTCGCGAGCTCCACCAGGCCAAGCCAAAGCTGCCCATCATCCTCATCACCGCACATGGCACGACCGAGACTGCCATTGACGCCACGAAGTACGGCGCTTTCGATTACATCCTCAAGCCTTTCGAGGTGGATGAATTGCTGGATGTGCTTGCCAGGGCGATCGAAACAAGCCGCCTGATGTCCGACGTGGTCGAGATCGGGGATGCCGCCACCACGCGCACAGCCATCGTGGGCAACAGCCGCGCCATGCAGGCCATTTACAAGGAGATTGGCCGCGTGGCCGCAACACCGGTCACGGTTCTCATCCGCGGCGCCACCGGCACCGGCAAGGAACTCATCGCCCGCGCCATCTATCAGCATAGTGACCGCGCCTCAGCCCCGTTCATCGCCGTCAACTGCGCCGCGATTCCCGATACGCTCCTGGAAAGTGAATTGTTCGGTCACGAACGGGGCGCATTTACCGGCGCCGATGCCCGGCGCCTGGGCCGGTTCGAGCAGGCCAGCAGCGGCACCCTGTTCCTCGATGAAATCGGCGACATGAACCTGAACCTCCAGGCAAAACTGCTTCGAGTTTTGCAGGAAAAATCCATCCAGCGCGTCGGGGGAAAGGAGCCGGTGCCCGTGGATGTTCGAATCATCGCCGCCACTCACCGTGACCTCGAAACCGCCATCCAGGAACAGCAGTTCCGACAGGATCTTTTCTACCGGCTCGGAGTGGTCACCATCACCATCCCGCCCCTCGACGAACGCAAGGAGGACATCCCGGAAATGGTGAAGTACTTCATGCGGCGGTACAGCAACGAATCGGGCGTTACATCTCCTTCCATCCAGCCCGAAGCCATCGCCTTCCTGCAAAGCCAGGCCTGGCCCGGAAATGTGCGTGAACTGGAAAACACCGTCCGCCAGGCCCTTCTCCTCGCCAAGGATTATACCATCAATGTCGGCCACATCCGCGAGGTGCTCGCCAAATCCAGGCAGCCCATTTCCTCCCCCGGCCAGCCACATGCCGCCTACATCTCCGAACTGATGGACCGCGTCGAGCGGGGCGAGATCGAAAACGCTTTCTCCAAAATGCTCTCCGATCTCGAGCCGGAGCTTTATCGCCAGGCAATGCGCCGCACCAACGGAAACCTGACGAAAGCCGCCGGTTGGCTGGGTGTCACCCGCTTGAAGATGCGCGAAAAGCTTAAGGAATACGGGCTCTACGGCAGGGATGACCCGGGCAGCGCCTGACACATCCGTCCAGGTTTGCAGCAGGATGCTCCACACATGCCGCTTCCGCAGCTCACCCCCCCGCTGCGGGCGCCACGTTCGCATCACCTCGCAAAAGGATCACCCGGAGCGCATGGCATCTCCGGTTTGCCAGTATCCGAAGCGCTCGACGCCGCCGCCAGCATTTCCGCCGAAAGCTCCAGTGGCGCGCTGCACCGCTCCTGCAGGGCTCTCAGCGGTGTTTCATAGTCCCTGGCGCGGTAACGGCAGTAACGATCGCTGTTGCGCATCCGGCATATCCCGTTTGCCGCCTTAAGCGCAAGCAACTCATTCACCACCTCCAGGAACGACGGCACATCAATTGGCTTCTCGATCAACGCCTCGACTCCCAGGGCCACCGCTCGAGCGTGCTGGCTCCACTCTGCGGTAATGATGATCGTTGGCACCGCCGGGTTTATTTTCTCCATGCGCTTGAACACATCCCAGCCATCATCGTTGCCGAGATTCACATCCAGCACCACCAGGTCCACAGGCTTCGCTTTATACTGCTCGATGGCCTCCGCCGCATTGAATGCGGTAATAACATTGAAACCCTCCGCTCGCAGCAACTTCTCAAGCGATGCGCACACGGCGCAGTCATCATCCACGATAAGCAGATTCCTCATAACCAAAGACAGGTTGAGATTGTTTGGATTTGTAAAAGATAGCCGGACGCCCAAAGTCCCCGGCCTTCCGCTGTGCGCGCTGCGTCAGGGTCTCGGTCAGCACGGTGGTCATTGCTTCCAGGAGCGCCGGATACTCCACCGGTTCTGTCAGGACCATGTCCGCCATTAAAAAGTCCGCATGCTCCAGGTGAACGGCTTCATCACAGACCAGCACCACGGGCACCAGCGCGCAGGCATCTGTAATCGCCTGCAGCACGGCCGATGGTTCCCTCTTCGCGCCATGCCGCGTGAATGGCATGTGGTAATCCAACACCACGACATCCACCAGGTTCTCGCGCAGGATCCGCAGCGCTTTGCCGCCGGTATCGGCCACCAATACCACGAAATCACTACCCTCAAGCGCCGGCGCGAGCATCCTGCGGAAACTCGCGTCCGCACTGGCCAGCAATACTCTGTTCTTCAGTTCTGATTTCATTTCTACACCTCCACTTGCTCGAAACAACACCCGCCGACCGCCGCTTCCCGGCCATCTCAAACCGTTCCACTCGCAGGCTGCTGAAAACAGCACGGGTGTAAACGGTGTCGTAAAGGTCGCTGGCGAAATACAGGCGCGGCGAGAGCCGCTCCCGCAACAGCGTCGTCAATGCCGCGTCCACCCCCACTGACACCTGCGCGCACGTCGCATTGGTCCCGGTCACCTCCGAGTTGTCCAGACTGTGCAGGTAATAGACCCGCTTCTCAGGATACTTCAGGCACACCCCGATCGTGTCCGAGCCGGTCAGCGGCGTCGTTGTGTTGTCTCCCAGCTCCAGGTCCCCGATCTCCACCCTGCCCTGCTCCTTCCACAGCCGATCGAGATAATCCATCGTCCTGGGATGAACCGCATACAGGTACTTCGACGAGGCGCCAAGTTTCTGCCCCAGTTTCACGTTCTCTTCATGCAGCACCAGCAACCCGGACGGGTACCGCTCCAGGGCGAGCACCGGCTCCATGACGGCTCGCATGTCCTGCCGATTCACAAAAGAGTTGGTCTCGAACATCTTCAGCTTCCCATCCAACACCAGGCCGGTCGGCTCATAAAGGGTCTCGGTAAGAAACTCCTGCCGCGACCAGGTGATCATTGGCCTCCAGCCGGTCACAGGCATCGATGTGTCATATTCGAAATGAATAATCTCGCGCGGTGCCCCGTATTGCTTAAAACAGTGCCAAACCCAGATGTTCACCACCCCGGGATTCATGCCCGAGCTGATGATATGCGCCGCGTTCCGCTTCTCCTCGCGGATCGGATGCAGGAGCGAAACAATCTCTCCCACGCCGCGCCGCGCGTCGTTTAATGCGGTGTTCACATAGGAAACTCCGGCCGCATCCGTGGCCTCCAGGATCGGCAGCGTGTCCAGGTCCGTCAGGTCCAGAACGATGTCAATCTGATGCCGGGCCAGCAACTCATGAAACCAGCGCGTATCCTGCGGCAGACAGAGCCGGCGCTGCAAAAACAGGTAATCCAAACGCTCGTGGTCCAGAAACGCGTCCTCAACCACTCGGTCGGTTTGATCCAAAAGCACAAGGCGCTCAAATTCGTCCCGCCTGGCTTGCAACCGCAACAGGAACGCTTGCGCCACATGCCCCGAGGCGCCCACGACCAGCACATTCGGACGCCGGTTCGCCAAAGGCCGCCAACGGGATCCGCTGCCCCGCAACCCCGTCACCTGCCCGGGCCGGCGCGAACGCGAACTGCCGTTGCGCCCGCCTGTCGTCTCCAAAAGGCGTCGTTCATCGTCAGAAGGCATCCTCCAGTTCCGCTCGTATGGGTGATCGATCATCTCTCTGGTTTGTTGTTTTCAGAAACATCCCGCCCTTGAAGTGACAGGCCGCAACCCAGGATCGCTCCGATGTTTTCCAGGGCTGCATGCAGCTTATGAGTTCGCTTCATAGGCATTTCAACCTTGTTATCCTGCGCGGCAGTTCCCTGCGCGCGCAGCCGGCAATTCCCTTTAGCTAGGTTCGTGCCACACCGGTTTTCACCGGATTTTATGAGGTTTTCCGTCTTTGGAGCTCGCAGGCGCGGCGCGCATCGGCACCTTTGATTCCAAGGCTGGTCTGTTTTGTTCCGCTCAGCCGAGATGCCCCGCCGCACAACGGCGCGCTGAAAGGGAAGGATGGAAATAGCAAAATGCGCTGGCGCAACAAGCCGACGCATTGCACAAAATCTGATGAGTGTTCCGCCAGCCTACGCCGCGGAACTTTTTCGTTCTTTGATGGAGGTGAGGATCTCGGCAAT
>ERZ1645192.3190-NODE-3190-length-13522-cov-4.882305_pt1 | contig 13522 bp, 11 predicted proteins | sample MGYA00575354_ERZ1645192 | MGnify/ENA primary metagenome ERZ1645192 (study PRJEB40844, sample SAMN11349763) | freshwater sediment metagenome | isolation source: river sediment | host: Sediment | place: India: Faizupur Khadar , New Delhi | collected 2017-02-21 ... | reverse complement strand
ATTTTTATTTGTGAACTAATACACAATCTCTTGATTTTGCATACAAGATGATTAGAATTGAACATTTGGAAGTTGAATGAGGCGGATTACCATCCGTCACCCAAACGAATGAGACGCTGTGGAGGACTGTGGTGAGCAAAGACATCACGAAATTTTTTGAGGAATTTTCAGGATACCTGAATCAATATGACCGGCGCGCGGCAACGTTTTACGCGCTTGATCTGCTAAAAACCGCCCAAGTTACCATCCCGGAACTCTATGAGATGGTCCTGGCGCCCGCGCTCAACAGTCTTGCAGTGCCGCGCGATCAAGCTGAGGACCTGATCTGGCGGGAACATACGGTCACGAACATCGTCCGTGGCATCGTTGAGAGCGCTTACCCTTATGTTCTTGCGGAGAAGGAACGCTTCCCCATGGAAACCAATCCCGGCCGAATCCTGCTGGCTTGCCCGGAGGAAGAGTACCATGAGCTGGGTATTCGCATGGGTGCTGACTTTTTCACGATCGCGCATTTTGATGTTGTTTTCATCGGCTCCAATCTGCCCCTTTCCAATGTCTTGTCAGCCACGCGGAACCTGAAACCAGATTACGTTGGTATCAGTGTGACGAACTACTTGCGGCTGGTCCGACTGAAACAAATCACAGAAGGCTTGCGGGCACAACTTGATCCAAGTATTAAGATTATTGTGAGCGGAAGCGCTTTTTCACATACGGGCACGAGCGCCGCGGATTTTGGCGCGGACGCGTTGATTAACACCTTCGAGGATGTTGTGGCCTTGGGAAGGAGTGCCCATGAAGCTCGCGCTTAAGATTGCCTGGCGGTTTCTGACCTCCAGCAAAGGACAAACCATTCTCATTATTCTTGGAATTGCCATCGGTGTGTCCGTCCAGGTTTTTATCGGCTCGCTTATTGCCGGGTTGCAACAGAGTTTGATTGATACAGCCGTAGGCCGGTCATCACAAATCACCATTCGCCCAGTGAACAGGGACGATCGAATTCCCGATTACGAAGCGATCATCACCAAGGTGAAGGCTACAGAACCAGAAATTAATTCGATATCCCCGGTTGTGGATTCCTCGGCGTTCATTCTCGCCAATGACTCAACCTATCCAACGCTTTTGCGTGGGCTTCAGTTTGATACCGCGGATGGGATTTACAGAATCAATGAAGGTATCCTGGAAGGCAAATTGCCCACTGGTGACCAGGTGATGCTTGGTAAAGAATTCATGGATGAAGCCAAGCTAAAAGTCGGCGATACGATTTCGCTTGTCACTGCCAGCGGCACCAAGCGGGACGTTACTGTTTCAGGCATCTTTGACCTGGGAGTCGCCAACCTAAACAAGAATTGGGCGCTCAGCGAGATGGGCTTGGTCCAATCCATCTTCGATCTCGGCGATCAGGTCACCTCGATTGAGTCGCAGGTCTCTGACGTCTTCACCGCTGACGTGGTCGGAGCGAACATTCAAAAAGTGGTTCCCAGTTCACTCAAAGTCGAGAACTGGAAAGATCTCAACGCCTCACTGCTCAGCGGTTTGAATGGGCAGAGCATCTCCAGCCTTATGATCCAGGTTTTTGTCCTGGTTTCGGTGGTCCTGGGTATCGCTAGCGTTCTGGCAATTTCAGTGGCACAGAAATCCCGGCAGCTGGGCATTTTAAAAGCCATGGGTATCAGAGACCGGATTGCCAGCCTGATTTTCCTGCTGCAGGGCTTCATTCTTGGCATCTTTGGTGCCATCCTGGGCGTTGGGTTTGGGCTGGGACTGGCGGTGGCGTTCACCAAGTTTGCGCTCAACCCGGACGGCACACCCGTGATTGACCTGTTTATCGACCCCCAATTCATCGCCATTTCCGCGCTGGTGGCGCTGGCGGCCGCGACTTTGGCCGCGCTCATCCCAGCGCGCAGTTCGTCCCGTCTTGAACCGATTGAGGTAATCCGCAATGGCTAATGTCATCTCCCTCCGCAATGTAAATAAGATTTATGGGACTGAAATCAAAACCCAGGTGCTTTACGATGTCAACCTGGACGTCGAGGAGAATTCGTTCAGCTCCATCATCGGCCAATCTGGCTCGGGAAAAAGCACGCTTTTGAACATCATCGGCACGCTGGACAAGCCGACCTCGGGCGAGGTTTTCATCAACGGCATCCGAACGACTGAGATGAAAAAAGACGCGCTGGCGAAAGTGCGCAATGAAACCATAGGGTTTGTTTTCCAGTTCCATTACTTGTTACCCGAATTTACCGCTTACGAGAATATCATCATGCCTTACCGGATTAAGGGAGACGCGATCACGCCTGAAGTCAATGAACGCGCGTTGGAGTTGATCCATTTGATGGGATTGGACAAAGTGAAAGACAACCGGGCCACCAAGATGTCTGGCGGCCAACAGCAACGCACATCCATAGCCCGGGCATTAATCAACAACCCGAAGATCATCCTCGCGGATGAACCCACCGGCAACCTGGATTCAGACACCACAGAGAAAGTATACGACCTGATGCGGGATATCAACGACAAGTTCAAGACAACCTTCCTGGTCATCACACATGACCCGCGTATCGCGCAAAAGACCGACCGCATCATAGAAATCAAGGATGGTCGGATTAGCCTGGACCTGGTAAATCAAATCGCTTAACCGGATCCCCAACTAAGAATCAAAACTGCCCTCTCGGGCAGTTTTGATTCTTTGGCTATTCTATGCTGGTTTGGCGTCGTCGAGGATACGGCGTTCGCCTTGCAGCGCGCGGATGTCCGCAACATCCTGCGTAACCTCCAGTGTCCCGCGGTAGTTACCCTGGGCATCCCGCAGCGCGAAGTACCGGATGTAAACAAATTTTGGTCCCATGGAGATCCAGAAGTCCGCGTTATCGCGCCGGCCGGATTTGAAGTCATCCAGGATGGCCTGCACAACGTGCACACTCTGGGGTGGATGGCAATTTAGCACCGTGCGCCCGATGATAGCCGGCGTGCGGGTGAAGACACGGTCGCGGGTCTGGGAGAAGTAGCGCACCTCGTCGTTTTCATCCACAAAGGTGACATCGACAGGCAGATGGCTGAGCATCAGGTCGATTTGCTCCGCCGTCAGCGCACCGGTATTAAGACCGATGGCGCCGACTCTGCCGGGGGTGACGATGGGAGCCGGAGCTGGCGTGGATGCGGGTGTTTGGGCAACAGGAACCGGCTGGTGTTTGGGGGCTTGGGGTGCGCGCGGCGTAGCATCTTCCTTGGAAGCAGCTATGGCCTGCCATTCCTGGTCTGAGAGCAAGGAGAGCGATTCGGGGATGAGAATCTTTTCTTCCTTGTACATCATCTCGCGCACATTTTGGACCAGGTGTTCCAGCACGTTCTCCACGGAGACGAGGTCTGGAATTTCATCCGCAAGCAGGGCCTGCAGGTTCTTAATTTCTGCGCGGATGTCATTATGCACGCCCCACATCACTTTTGAGGGGCCCTCAAAGCCCTTCTTCTCCAGGTATGGGAAGAGCAGGTTTTCCTTGAAATTGTAGTGGTCAACAACCACAGGAAGGTTGGAGGCCGCTTTTCGCAGGCCATCCCAGGCACCCTGCCGGCCGAGCTCGGCCTCGTTGAGCTGGTTGACCAGGGCTTCAAGCACACGGCCAATCACTTCGTTTTCGAGGCGCATGGCAAAAACAGGGTGGCCCGGGAGGGACTCAGGCTCGGGTTTGCTTTCCAGGCCATCCTGGAAGACGGCCACGTGTAAATCACACAATTTTTGGATTTCACTGACGGGCAGACCCTCTTCAATCACTTCCCGTTCGGCGGCGGCGATATCCGCGGCACTGGTATCTTCGATGATTCCGCCGAACTCCTGGCGGAGGGATTCCACGCTTTGGCCGGCATGCAACTTGCGGATGATGGCCTTGAGTTGATCTTTGCGGTTGGACGCGTTATTAATATACTCACTCATTTTGTAACCTTTCCTACTCCCATTCTATGCTTAACGGACAATGGATGGCCTGCTGGGGGCAAACCTTTTCGCAGGTGGCGCAATACGTGCATTCAGCCGGCGCGGAGAAAACCAGGCGTTCTTCGGAAATCGATAGAGCACCTGTCGGGCAGGCTGAAACACAAGTGCCGCACAAATCGCATTTGGTGGCTTCCAGGATAGGCAATACCATTCCGTCTTTCGTGTTCATCATGGTTGGGATTATAGACTGTTGGGACGCTTCGCGCTGTGACTAAAGTCACATTGGGCTGGTTTGGTCCTGGTCCCGGGCAACGCGTTCCAGGGCGGCACGGTCGCGCAGTCGAATACGCTGGCGGTCGCGTTTTAGCCAACCGGCCATCTCGAAGTCCTTGAGCAGGCGCGCAACCACTTCGCGTACCGTGCCGATTTCCGCGGCAATGTCGTTTTGGGTGGGATTAGGCTGCGTACCCAGGCCGTCGGCCTGGCATATGAGAAAGGCGGCCAGGCGGGCACGGGTGGATTTGAGGCTCATGCTGGAGGCCAGGTCCATGGCTCGGGCCAGGCGATCTGCAAGCATCCGCAGGAGGGACTGGGGGAAGGTGTTGTTGGCATTCATCAAACCGCGCAGGGCGGGTAGCGGAATGTTGAGCACCTCGAGGTGCCCGCTGGCCCGGGCGCAAGCCTGCCAACGCGGCTGTTCAGCAAGCAAAGCCGGCACGAGATTGATGACCTCTCCCCGCCCCAAGCGTGAGAGGACCAGCTCGCGCCCCAGCTCAGAGCCCCGAAAGAGCACCGCGCGGCCAGCCAGCACCAACAGGACGCTTTCGGCTGGGTCGCCTTCGAAGAAGAGGATTTCGCCATCTTCGTAGACCTTGAGGGCACAGGTGGAAACGAGTTCGGTCAGGCCTTCAGGGGGGAAGGAATTGAAAAGCGCCAACCCAAGGAGTTGTTCCGGCTTGGCCTGGGTGATTCTCATCGTAGCGCACCCCTCCCACACGCGGTGGACACGCGGAGGCAAACCGGGAAAAATTGACTACCAGCGGGCATGATGGTCTTCCGCCCACCCAATCACTTCGTTCACCGCAACCCGCTCGCCGTCATCCGCGCGGAGCGTGCCTGAAAAACGACCAAACATTTGGTGTACCTCCGAGCGGATGATTAGCGCGTCGCTCTTGGCGATACGCTCGAAAAAGGGCGTGAAGGTCAAAGCCACGCTGTCATCCAGTTCGGTTTTGATTTGCCACGGCGCCATGAAATTGGTGGCATCGTAAATGAAGCGGACATCCTGGCTAATCTTATGCAGGCGGCCAGCCAGGCAAAAACCATTTTCGTTCATACCGGTGCCGTCCGTCCAGCCCGCCCCCAGGTTGAGCCCCAGAGTACGACCATCTGGTAGCCGGGTGGAAAAACTGGACCAATTCCAAAAAGATTAATAGGGCCAGATGCCCCGTCCAAAATCGAGGCAGGCAAAGGATTGGTCGGGAGAGAAACGAATTTTTCTTTCCCCCCAGCGAATAACGCCGCTGGCTGGCAGGGTGTTGTGCTTGGAGGTGAACTGGAAGTTTTTATCCGACCAGGGAATGACGACACTCAGGCTTTCATGGCCGGCCGGTTGTTGGAAAGTCAGGCTGGCTTCAAGCGGGTGATTGCCAAATTCGGCAAGGGTGAGCCGCATGGAAATATTGCCGCTTTTACATTGGATGGACAAAGAGGCTTTTTCATCGCGGTAAGAGGCATCATCGTACACTTCATCCCCCAGCACGCAACCACGGCCCAAGGGGGTCATCCAGTTCTTTTCGACCATTTCCAGCGTGTCGAAATTGATGTAGTACACGAAGGGGAGGCCGAGGTAATCGACATTGGAGAGCGTGACGGAAAAAAGTTCGTGCGGGCTGGTGACACACCAGTAATTCCAGCGTTTTTTGCGCAGCGGATGGCCTTTGAGGGCGCAATGATGCAACGGGTGGCGTGACCAACCGACGGCCTCGCGGTTCAGGTTTCCGGCAGAATCACAGAGAGAGACAGGGCTGAAAATCTCACGTTCAGTATAGGCTTCGGCCACATTCACCTCCAACGGACAGTTTGACCTGATTATAGCGGTAAATTAGGCGAGCGGGCGGTTTTAACCCTTGAACTTTTTGGCATTCGTGTCTAAAATTTTACCAACTGGTCAGACCTCTTACCAACTCACCCAAGGAGGGATGATGGAAGCCCGAAGCACGTTCTCAAGGCCGGCGGAATTCACAGAACAACGCCTACTCAACGCGATTTTGGATGGCACTTTTCCCATCCACAGCGCGCTGCCCCCTGAGCGCGAGCTGGCGCTGAGCCTGGGCGTGACCCGCCCCACCCTAAGGGAAGCCCTGCAACGCCTCGCCCGGGAAGGCTGGCTGCGGATACACCAGGGCAAGCCCACGTTGGTGCGCGACTACCTGCGCGAGGGCAATCTACTCATCCTGAACACCCTGGCCCGGCAACCCCAAACCCTCACGCCTGATTTCATCAGCAAGCTGTTGGAGGCGCGCGTATCGCTCGCGCCGGCCTACACCCGGTTGGCGGTGCAAAACGCCCCTAAGGAACTGGCAGTTTATCTGTCGCGGTTGGTCACACTACCAGACAAGCCGGAGGATTTTGCCCAGGCGGACCAACAACTCCACCATGAACTGACAATCCTTTCAGGCAACCCCGTTTTCACGCTTTTCCTAAACAGTTTCGTGGAGCTCTCATTGACAGCCGGAGTTTTGTACTTCGCATCCAAGCCGGCGCGGGATTATTCACGCGAGTTTTATCAAAAGCTGGCTGAGGCCACACTCAGGGAAGACGCGCGTGGCGCTGAAACACTGACCCGGGAAGTGATGCAGACCAGCCTGGCCTTCTGGCAGGCACAAGCACCAAAACAAGAGGAGTAAAACTATGCAAGCAACCACCAAGCGACAACAAACCTGGGACCTACTCAAACAGAAATGGGACATCATCGTCATTGGAGGGGGCGTGACCGGCGCGGGTGTTTTCCGCCGGTCAGTCTCGGCAGGTTTTAGGACGCTTTTGGTGGAACAAGCCGATTTTTCCAGCGGGACTTCTTCCAAGTCTTCCAAGCTGGTCCACGGGGGCTTTAGGTACCTGCGCAACAAGCAATATACGGTGACACGGGAATCGGTGAAGCAGCGTGAGCACCTGCTGAGGGAGTCCCCCAACCTGGTGACGCCGCTGGCGTTCATGATGCCCTACTCAGCAAAAAAAAGACAACGCGGGATGCTCTCCTTTGGCGTCACGCTGTATGACCTGATGGCCCCAAAATGGAAGCACCGCCACCTGAGCGCGGACAAGGCGCGAGCAGCCATCCCGGAACTTTCAGCCCCTTGGCTGGAAGGTGCGTACCTGTACTATGACGCCCGCTTGGACGACTGCCGGCTGGTGCTGCGTCTCATCCAGGAGGGGCAGGCAGAAGGCGGCGTAGCGTTAAACTACGCCCGGGTGGAAAGCCTGCTGAAGGGGCAGGATGGCAAGGTGCGGGGCGTAGCCGTCAGCGATTGTTCCACGCAGAACCTTGGCAGCCTGGAGATACAGGCCAGGGTGGTGGTGAACGCCACCGGACCCTGGACGGACGTCTTGAGAGCGCAGGTGAACGCGCCAGCCCGCATCCGGCCATTGCGGGGCTCCCATCTCATCTTTTCACGCGACGCGTTGCCCATCCCATATGCAGTGACCTTGTTCCACCCGGTGGACGGGCGGGCGATGTTCGCGATACCGTGGGAGGGCACTACCATCATTGGCACAACCGACCTGGACCACCCCTATCCACTCAACCAGGAGCCGTTTTGCACGGCGGAGGAAAAAGAGTACATCCTGACGGCGGCGCAAGCGCTCTTCCCAAAGCAAAACCTGGACGGAGGAAAGGTCATCTCGTCCTTTGCCGGCCTGCGGCCGATTGTACGCGGGGACGCGAGCAATCCATCGGGGGAATCGCGCGCGCACGTCGTGATGCAGGAGCAGGGACTTGTGACCATCACGGGCGGGAAGCTGACCATCTTCGAGCTGATGGCCGAGGACACGCTGAAAGCCGCGCTGCCAATGCTGGGCCAGAAGGCCAGGCCGCGCAAACCCTTTTTTGAGAAACCCGGACCTATGGAAGCGGTCAATGGGCTGCAACGGGCTGATTTGGCGTACCTTAGCGGTCGGTATGGGAAAGCCGCGGGAGAGGTGGTCCGGGGGGCCTCCGAGGAGGAGCTGCAACGGGTGGAGAACCTACCCGCCATTTGGGCGGAAATACGCTATAACGCACGCGCCGGCATGGTGGAACACCTGGATGACCTGCTGCTGCGGCGTACACGGCTGGGCATGTTACTACCCCTCGGAGCCCAGGACATGCTCCCGCGCGTGAAAGCGCTTTGCCAGGCGGAACTCGGCTGGGATGACGCGCATTGCGAAATGGAAACCGCGCGCTACGCCCGGATTTATGACGAAGCTTACAGTCCCTCACCCAAGGGCGCTTAAAAAAGGAAGGAGAAATATGCCCAAGAAAGAAACCATCCAACCCGCCTGGTACGAGGACGTCACCCCGGAGGGGTCGTATCGCGCGCTTTTCAAGTGGGGCGACCCGGCGGGTATCAAGCACCCAAACAGCGGACTGGTGAAACTGCTGGTGGACCAGCTTGGACTGGCACCGGAGGAGTTGACACAGCCCGGGCATTTTTGCCTTGACGAGGTGGCTGAAAGCGCACCTAACCAGCTGGAGCCGGCAGACATGGCCCTACTTGAACAGACCTGCGGACGCGAGAATATCGCCACGGACACTTACACGCGCGTGGCGCGCTCGTATGGGCACGGCATGATTGACGCCATCCGGTTGCGCAAGAAAATCGTGGAGAACCTGCCGGACGTGGTGGTGGCGCCGAGGACGGAGGCGGAAATTGAAGTCATCGTACGGTATGCCAACGAGCACAGGCTGCCCATCTACGTGTATGGAGGGGGGTCCTCGGTCACACGCGGGATGGAAGCCACCCGAGGAGGGATCACGCTTGACCTTTCCAGGCATATGAACCGGCTGGTGGAACTGAACGAAATTAACCATACCGTCACGGTGGAGGCCGGGATGAGCGGGCCGCAACTGGAGGACCTGTTGCAGCACGCGGTAGAAAAACTGGGAGCAAAAAGGCCTTACACCTGTGGACATTTCCCACAATCCTTCGAGTACTCCAGCGTGGGGGGGTGGATTGTCACACGCGGCGCGGGGCAGAATTCGACGTATTACGGAAAAATCGAGGACATGGTGCTCTCGCAGCGTTACATTACGCCCCGGGGGATATTCCAAACCTGCCCACAACCGCGCGCAGCCACCGGACCGGATTTCGACCAGGTGATGATGGGCGGGGAGGGTTCATTTGGCATTTTGACCCAGGCAACCCTGCGCATCTGCCACTGGCAACCGGAAAACCGGGTGCGGTTTAGCTACATGTTCAAGAGCTGGGAGGACGCGCAGGCGGCCAGCCGGGAGGTGATGCAGGGCGAATTTGGCTTCCCATCGGTCTTCAGAATATCCGACCCCGAAGAGACCGATGTGATGATGAAGCTTTATCACATCGAGGACACCCTGGCGGACACGCTGCTGAAAGCCATGGGCTTCCAGCCAATGCAAAAATGCCTGATGTTGGGATTTACCGATGGGGAAAGGCAATTCTGTCGTAACCTGGACCGAAAAATGCGGCGTATATTCCGCCGTTATGGGGCCTTTGAGCTTTCGTTCGCGGGCGTCACTAAAACGTGGGAAAAGGACCGATTTCGCGACCCCTACATGCGTGAGGACCTGCAGGACTATGGTGTTCTGATTGACACGCTCGAATGTGGGGTCACGTGGTCGCAGATGCCGACGGTGCACGCCCAGGCGCGGGCTTTCGTGAAGAGCCGGCCGGGGACGGTGTGCATGACGCACATCTCGCATTGTTACCCACAGGGTGCCAACCTGTATTTCATCTTCATCGCGCGGATGGAGACGCTGAGGGAGTACCTCGATTTGCAGTACGGCATCCTGGAAACAATTACCAAGGCAGGGGCTTCCATCAGCCACCACCACGGGGTGGGGAAGCAGACAGCACCCTGGCTGGAAGAGCAAATTGGCAAGGAGCAGATGGACGTCATCCGGCTGCTGAAGGGTCATTTTGACCCGAATAACATCATGAATCCAGGCGGCACCCTGGGGCTGGACATGAGCCCAGCGCAGGCAGAGCGCCGCTGGAGCAAGGACCTGGAGGATTAACATGGCTGGTGAACAACTTTTATCCATCGACGTCGGCACACAATCCACACGCGCACTCATCTTTGACCCGCAGGGCAACCTATTGGCCAAAGCGCAGGTGCAACACCCCGAGTACCAATCCCCCCAGCCAGGCTGGACAGAGATGGAGGCGCCCGTGTTTTGGGGCGCGCTTTGCCAGGCCTGCCAGGAACTGTGGACCAAACCCGGTGTGGACAAATCCGCCATTAAAGGCGTGACCATCACAACGCAACGCGCCAACCTGGTAAACCTGGACAAGGTCGGCAAACCGTTGCGGCCGGTCATCAACTGGTCGGACCAGCGACGCACACCCGGGCTCAAGCCGGTGGGCGGCATGTGGGGCGCGCTGTTCAAGATTGCGGGCATGACGGAGACCGTGGGGTACCTGCAGTCGGAAGCGGAGGCCAACTGGATTAAGACCTACCAACGCGAGATTTGGGACAAGACGGATAAATTTTTGCTGCTTTCGGGGTACCTGACCTACCTGCTGACCGGGGAGATGGTCGATTCGGTCGGGGCGCAGGTGGCCTACATGCCATTTGACTATAAGAAGCAGACATGGGCGTCAAAGGGGGATTGGAAATGGCAGGCCATCCCTGTGACGCCGTCGATGCTGACACGGCTGGTGCCACCCGCGGGCAAAATGGGCGAAATCACGGCCCAGGCAGCCGCGGAAACAGGCATCCCCGAGGGGTTGCCAGTTATCGCCGCAGGGGCGGACAAAGCCTGTGAGGTACTTGGCTCAGGGACGCTGGCACCCAACATTTGCTGTTTATCCTACGGCACCGCTGCCACCATCAACACCACCCACGAAAAGTATATTGAGGTGGTGCCGCTTATCCCGCCCTACCCTTCCGCGGTCCCGGGGGCCTATTCGCTTGAAATCCAGCTGTATCGCGGGTACTGGATGGTCTCGTGGTTCAAACGCGAATTTGGACATAACGAGCAACGGTTGGCCACAGAGAGAGGCGTGGCGACAGAGACGCTGTTTGATGACCTGGTCAACTCCGTTCCACCCGGCTCACTGGGATTGACGCTGCAGCCTTATTGGGGCCCCGGGCTGAAGAACCCCGGGCCGGAAGCCAAAGGCGCCGTGATTGGCTTTGGCGCGGCGCATACCCGCGCGCACTTCTACCGGGCCATCCTGGAAGGCCTGGCCTACGCACTGAGGGAAGGCGCCGAACAGACCACGAAGCGCAGCAAGGTGCCGATCACCGAGGTGCGGGTAGCCGGTGGAGGTTCACAGAGCCGGGCGGCGATGCAGCTGACCGCGGACATCTTCGGGCTGCCGACCAGCCGGCCTCATGTGTATGAGGCCAGCGGGCTGGGGGCAGCGATGGACCTGGCAGTGGGGCTGGGGTTACATTCTAACTTCCCAACGGCGGTGAAAGAAATGACGCGCCTGCTGGATACCTTTGAGCCCAAGGCGGAGAACCACAAGATTTACGAGGAGCTGTATCAGCGGGTGTACCTGAAGATGTACAGCCGGCTGGGCCCACTCTACCGGGAAATCAGGGATATCACGGGTTACCCATCCAACGACTAAGCTAATAATCATTGAAAGCCACAACCACCCGCGACGCGGGTGGTTTATTTTTGGTTGGAAGAGGGGAACGCGCGAGTGGACTACAGGATGCCAAAATCAAGGCCGGGCAGGTATAACGTGGAGCCGCCCCGCACCACGACCACCTGTGCGGCGAGGGCGTTGCCGGCCTGCAGGCATTGGCTGAGGTTTTCGCCCCGGGCGAGCGCGGCCAGGAATCCAGCATTGAAGGCATCACCCGCACCGGTGGTATCAACGGATTTGACAGGCAGGGCTGGCGCGTGGAGGATAGATGGAGCGGATTGGCTTTCACTGGAGGCCGACGACCAGCCAGGGCGTGTGAGCGCGGAGGCGCCCTGAGAGCCTTGCTTGATGACCGCGCAGGGGGCAAGCTCCGTCAGCCGGTGGAGCTGTGCCTCCACGCTGCCTGGGCCAACCAGGGCTTCGGCTTCGCTGCGGTTTGGCAAAAGAATATCCGTCAGGCCAAGCATGACAGCACGGAGGGATGGGTCGATGTGGTTGATCATGGGTGAGGGGTCCAGGGCCATCTGGCCGCCGGACTGCTTGAAAAGCGTGGCAGCGCGCAGGACGGAGGCGGCCTGTTCCTGCTGTAAAAGGGAATAGCCGGAGAGCAGGAGTAACCGGGCGCGGCGCAACTCGGATTCCAGCGCCGGGGTCAGGTCGAAGGGGTCGGCACCGCAGCCTCGAAAGGAGAACATGGTGCGCTCGGAGCTGGCTTCGATGAAGGTGATGGTGTAGCCCGTCTGCTGGCCGAATTGCATGGTTTCGAGGTTTAGGCTGGTGGATTGAAGGGCTTTAAGCACCTTGCGGCCAAGTGAATCGGTCCCCACCCTGGTGGCGAAGGCGGTTGGGACCCCCAGATGCGAGAGACCCAGGGCCGCATTGGCGGCCGACCCGCCCAGGGTGGCACGGGCGGAAAGAATGGCGGCATCCTGCCCGGAAATTGGGAAAGTGGCGATGTCGTACTGGTAATCCACCATCACGTCGCCCATGACGACGATTGCAATGGGTGCTTCAATTTCAGGTGTCATCATTGCTCCAGCCATTTGATTCACGTATTGGTCACATTATATCGGATGGCGCGGGAGTGGTGGGCCTGTATTATTGATTGTTAAGCTACGCGCAAGGCTCGGGTGCTGGGAGAGTATCAAGTGCTTTGAACCTAAATGGTAAAGAGAGAGGCTTTGGCACTGTTGGCCCGGTAAACAAAGCGTTGGAAACCCAGCAGCCTGGCTCCACTCCATAGGAAAAGCACCCGCGGAACGGGTGCTGGGTTGAATGGAGAGGGTTGAGAAAGGGAAGAACGTTAGTCCTCTTCCTTGGAGCGGATGAGGATGATGGATTTGCCGGTGGGTTTTTTCAGGTCAAAGAAAGGTTTCTTGGCGCGCACCAACTGAGCGAGCTGCTTGGAACCGTAGGTGCGGGGGTCAAAGCCGGGGTCAATCCGGCGGAGGGCAGTACCCACCTCGGAAAGGCTGACCCAGCCCTCATCATCAGTGCCCACCATCTCGATTGCCTGCTCAATATTATCAATCAAGTCCACCTCGCTGGGGGTAAGCTTGACCTGTTCCTGCTGCTTGGCGGCGACCTTCTTTTTCTGTTTTTCACGTTCTTCCAGGTTTTCGGTGTAGATGAAAACATCGCAGGCGGAGACGAAAGCGCGCGGGGTGAGTTTTCGGCCGATGCCAACCACCTGCTTGCCGCTTTCGCGGATGCGGGTGGCCAGGCGGGTGTAGTCGCTATCGCTGGAGACCAGGCA
>ERZ1645192.3189-NODE-3189-length-13524-cov-8.079739_pt1 | contig 13524 bp, 13 predicted proteins | sample MGYA00575354_ERZ1645192 | MGnify/ENA primary metagenome ERZ1645192 (study PRJEB40844, sample SAMN11349763) | freshwater sediment metagenome | isolation source: river sediment | host: Sediment | place: India: Faizupur Khadar , New Delhi | collected 2017-02-21 ... | reverse complement strand
GGCGCTCCGCGCGTATTCCTGGAACGCCCCGGCGAGCCGGATGATCGCCTCGGTGACGGCCTCGACGCAGGACTCCCTGCACGAAACGGGGCCGGCGTTGTAGTCGCCGTCGCTGCACGGGACGCCGAGGAAAAAGACGGCGTCGAGTTTTTCGGAGTATACGTCCGATTCGTCCTCGTTGGCGATCGGATCGGGGCAGTCCTCGAAGAGCTCGAACGACATGCCCTTGAGCGTCGTCCGGACGAACGACCGCATCGCGGCCGATCGGCACTTTTCGATCGTGAAATCGCATTTCGTCGGAACGCCGGTTACGTCCACGACAACGACCATGTCTCCGGGCGAGAGCGTCTCGAGCACCTGGCGGGCGCCTTCCATATCGATCTCCTCGCCGTGGGTCAGCTCGATGCGGACGTGCGGGTAGTTCATCCGCCCGCTGAAATAGGCGTTCATCACGGCGTGGACCCCGACGAAATTGTCCATGTGCCCGACGAGAACGCCGCCCTTCGTGCGCCGCATGCGGTGTGACGAAAAGCCTGTGTCCGCGTGGCACGAGAAGACGAGTTGCGGGGTAGCGGCAGAACTCATAGCGTAGCCTCCAGAAGAAGAATTTCGTTCGTGGGGATAATTATACCTTGAAGAGCGCGCTCCCCTGCGTATTCGACGCGTCCACCCCTTACGGGGGACGGTAGCGCACTTTAAAAGGCGAACCGGGTGTCCCCGATACAGTTGAAATTATTGAAACAGGTTAATCATGTATATGGCGCACGCTCTTGTTTTTTCGGATTTTATAGCGTATATATGATGAAAAATCCGTGATCTCAGAGGTCGAAACATGTCTGCGTGGGAGTATCTGTCGCTTCTCGATTATGAAGAAATAAGCTACCCGGTTCTGAGAGAACTCCTCAAGGACTACGCGAATCCCGACGAAGCCATCGCCTCGCTCGTTTCCCGAGGAGATCTCGTCCGGGTCTGCCGGGGGTGGTATGTCCGGGGCGAGCGTCTGAGGAAGCGTCCCGTATCGGGGAGGTACCTCGCGAATATGATCTACTCCCCTTCGTTCATCTCCCTCGAGTTCGCGCTTGCGCATCACGGCCTCATTCCGGAACGGGTGCACACGGTGACCTCCGTCGCCTCGCGTCCTTCCAGGACGATCGACACGCCTCTTGGGCGTTTTTCGTACCGTCACGTTTCGGACGAGTTTTTCGGCGGCGGAATGGACCGCTGCGCACCTGAGTCCGGGCCTCCGTTTTTTGTGGCGACCCCTGAACGGGCGCTCGCGGACACGATCCTGGCGGCGAAGAGATGGACACCCCGCAATATGGCCGATTGCGAGCAATGGCTTTTCGACGACCTCCGAATCGATCGGGAGGACTTTTGCCGCCTCCGCTACGAAGAGCTTCGCGCCTTTGCCGAACGCTTCGGCTCCCGGAAGATCGGACGCGTCGCGGAGCTTCTCGCGGCGATGTCAGCGGCGCCTGCTCGCAACGGCGCTCGCAACGGCGCTCGCAACGGCGCTCGCAACGGCGCTCGCAACGAAAGGAGGGAACGCGCATGACGGGAGACGCTCTCCGGAACATGCTCGGTCGGTACTCACTCGTGACGGCCGAGGAGGCCGAGAACGCACTGCGGGAGATCGTCCAGAACATCGCGCTCTTCGGCCTGTGGAAGGCGCGGTTTTTCGATTCGGCGGCCTTCTACGGGGGGTCGGCGCTCCGAATCCTGTACGGGCTCGACCGTTTTTCCGAAGATATGGACTTTTCGCTTCTTCGGGCCGATCCCGGTTTTTCCTTCGAACCGTATCGCGGGGAACTTGTCCGGACGCTGAATTTCTTCGGATTGTCGGCGGAGTTCGTTCCTCGCCCTCATGTATCCGCAGGTAACATTCTTTCAGCCTTCCTGAAGACGAATACCTCCGTACAGCTTGCGTCCATAGGCGTTCCGGAGCTTCCGGGGATCTCCCGCGGCAGGATTCTCAAGGTAAAAATAGAAGTGGACATCGCTCCGCCGGGACGTTTCGAAACCGGGCTGCGTCCGGTGCTCGAGCCGACTCTCTTTCAGCCCAGGGTTTTCGGTCTGCCGTGGCTGTTTGCGGGAAAGATGCACGCGGTTCTGTGCCGGGCATGGGGCGACAGGGTCAAGGGACGGGACTGGTACGACATGATCTGGTATCTCCGGAGGAAGACTCCGGTCGACCTGCCGCACCTCGAGGAACGAATGAGGCAGACGGGGCACTGGAAGGGCGAGTCCTCTCTGACGCCCGCCGCATTTCTGCGTCTGTACGAATCCGCCGCCCGATCGCTCGATATCCGGGCCGCAATCTCCGATGTCGCGCCGTTCCTCAAAAACCCGGAGGATCTTTCATCCGTATGGTCGAACGAGCTTTTCGCGCGGCTCGGCGAGGCGTTCCTCTTTCACACGGGGAACGCCGGATCCGTCTGAGGGGCGTCGCCTTTCGCGGACATGCCTCACCCAGTGTCCGGGGGCTGTTTGCGGTGCAGAATCGAAACCGTTCGACGCACAGGTTCGGCCGTTCGCGCCGAGCGCCGCTCGTTCGTGCAACTTCCGGTGGAAAATTCTCCATCTGCTGATATTATTACAAGACACATCGCACGGGGTGCGGCGCCATCATGCGGTCCGGCATTGGAGTCCGGGACCGTCCCGGACGATATCCCCGCGCGCGGAAGGGCGAAACCATGAGCGTCAGCATCGCAACGATCACAGCGGTTCTCATCGTCGGGCACATCGTCGTCTTCCTGCTTCTCCTGTTCGATACGCGTCAGGGCGTCGTGACGGGGTGCGATCGCGCCTTCCTGTGGGGAAAAGCCCTTCAGATCGCGGGATGGGGGCTCATGATGGGCGCGTCGTCGACCGGCCTCGTCATCCTGTTCTGCGCCGGCAACGCGACGCTCGTCTGCGGATGGAGCCTCGAGATTTTCGCGATGCTCTCCCTCAAGGTCGTCATGAACCGCGCGTACACGACCGGCTACGTACTGCTCCCGACAGGCTCCGTCATTGCCCTGCTCGTTCCGGGGCTCGCGGTCGGAACGCGAATCATGACGCTCTTCCTGCTGCAGACGGTGACGTACCTCATCCCCGGCGCCATTCTGATGTTCTCGCGCCGCGATACGTCGCTCATCCAGAAGGTCACGGGCGCGATTTACCTGCTGTGCAGCATGTCGACTCTCTATCGCGTCGTCGCGATTCTGCAGGACAGCGCATACGCGGCCTTCCCAGGAGCGTCCTCGAGCCAGGGCGTGGCCTTTGCGCTGCTTTTGCAGCCGTTTCTGCTGCTCCTGAGCAGCATGTCGTACGTTCTTCTCAAAAAGGAGCAGCTCAACCGGAGGCTTCAGGTCTTCGCCGAGACCGACCCGCTGACCGGACTTTCCAACCGGAGAGCCTTCTTCCGCCTCGCCGGAGAACACGTTCTCCGTTCGGCTGCGAGGAACGAGCCCCTGTCGCTGCTCATGATCGACATCGACAAATTCAAGGCCATCAACGATACGCACGGCCACGCCGCCGGGGACGACATCATCGCGAACCTCGCCGCGACGCTCCGCGAGTCGATCCGCCAGTCGGACATCGCCTGTCGCTTCGGCGGGGAGGAGTTCGTCGTCCTGCTCGCCGGATGCGACGGGCGGGAGGCGTTCCGGATCGCCGAGCGCATCCGCGCCGCGGCCGAGCGGTCCGAGCCCCGCTCGATCCGCTACACCATCAGCATCGGCGTCGCGACCGAACGGGGCGACGGGACGAATCTCGACGCGCTCATCCAGCGCGCCGACGACCGGATGTACCGCGCGAAGGAACTCGGCCGCAACCGCGTCGTGCAGGAGGAGTAGGGACGTCCCGGCGCCTCCGTCACTCCGGCGTCCGGGGAGCGCGGTTCTCTTCCGTTCCGTACCCTTCCGCGATCGCCCGAAGGAGAATTTCCGTCTCCGCCATATTCTCGCCGAGCCGGCACGCGATTTCCTGAACGGTCAGCAGATTCTTTCGGATGACCTCTTCCGCCCGATGCGCGATCTGGTCCCGGCGAAGTTCGCGCCGCGTGACGTCGAGCATGACGGCCCCGACGGTCTGATGAGGTTCGATGGAGAAGATCGTTATCTCGAAAAGCTGTTCCCCCAGAGGGAAATGATCGAAATGGACGTCCTGGTCCGTCTCGAGAACGCCCTTGAAAAGATGCGCGAGGGAGGGCGCCAGCTTATCGACGCATGCCCCCCTGAGTCCCTCCGTTGTATGAAACAGGGCGAGGATCTCCTCTCCGAGAAGCGACGCGAACCGTTCGTTGCACTCGACGATCGAAAGATCCCGGTCGACGATGGCGACGCCCGAAGGCATGCAGCGGAGAATGGCGTTGGCCTTCTTCTGCGCCTTCCGGCGCATGTAGGAGACGCACATCGTGACTTCCGCACGTCCCCGCACCAGCGCCTTCGCGAATTCCCGGCAGGTGTCGTAGCCGCATCCGCCGCAGTTCATCTCGTCTTCCTTCCGGCTCTTTCCGACGAGAAGAAGCGCCGTCCGTATCGCTTCGTCCGATACCGGAGCGTCCTCGTGTCCCTCCGGCCGGAACCGTTCGTCCGGTTCGATGAGGCCGGCGCGTCCGGCGGCCTTTGCGAGGTCGCCCGCCCGGTCCTTGACATGCATCCACCGGTCGAAAACCGAACGCCCCGAGGCTGAAGCCGAGGCCGCGGCGGGGCCGTTGATGCAGCCGCCGGTGCAGGCCAGGCATTCCGCGAAGACGGGAACGTCGAAAAGCTCGGGACGGACGTCCTCGAGCGCCAGTTTGATCGTGTCGAGCCCGGAAAGGGTGAGAAACCGGACGTCGGGGCATTCCCCCGAGGCGCGGATCGTGTCGATCATGCCGCCTTCCACGGGATAGTGCGTCCCTTCGTCGGCGCCGCAAGGGAAAAAAGACGCGCCGTCTTCCGGAAAATCGGCCGGATTCACATGTTCTTGCTTGAACCACGTCCGGAGATTGTCGAACGTCAGGGCCGCGTCGAGAAGATCCGGGTGTTTTTCGGCTTCCCATTTTTTCGCCGCGCACGGACCGAAGAAGACGATCGCGGCGTCTTCCTCGCCCAGGGATCGAAGCAGTTTGCAGTGCGCGATGAGGGGGGAAGAGACGCCCGTCAGACAGGGCGCGAGGCGCGGCTGGTGCGTGACGATATACTGCACGAGGCTCGGGCAGGCGGTGGACAGATACAACCCCGGTTTCGCGTTTCTGAGGGTCCGCGACACGTTGACGGTGACCTCCTGGGCGCCGAGCGCGGTTTCGCCGACCTGCGCGAACCCCAGTTTCCGAAGCGACTGAACGAGCTGCGCCGGACGCATGTCCGGAAAGACTCCGACCCAGGACGGAGCGACGGAGGCGTAGACGGTCCTGCCGGACGCCAGAAGCTCCCGCACGGGGCCGATGTCGTCGCGGATTCTCTTGGCGCCCACCGGACAGACGGTGACGCATCGGCCGCAGAGGACGCAGCTTTCGCGGGTGACGCGGGCGTGCCCGTCCCGGACTTCGATGGCCTTCACGGGGCAGGCCCGGACGCATTTGTAGCAGTCCTGACAGTCGTTGACGACCGTATACACGGGGAGAAACATTCTAGTGTGTCACCTGTCCTTTTCTTTCGAGACGCGCATTCCGAAACGGATCGCCGCGTCGCTTCCTGAATCTATGATACACGATAGGCGCGCCCCGCCGCCCGTTTCGGGGCTCGTGGTTTTCAAAACCATGTTTCTCGGATACCATGAAGCCGGCGAAAACAGGACGGGTATTGCGTTCTCCTTTCGGATTCAAAGCGCTGTCAAGAAGCGGTGAAAACACATGAAGGAACCTGTGGAAATCGTCATTTGCCTCGGAAGCTCCTGCTTCGCCAGAGGCAATGCGCGCGTGCTCGCGGAGATCGAGCGCCTGGTGGACGAACGGGGGCTTCAGCGCCGCGTGCTCGTTCGCGGAAGCCGCTGCGAAGGCGCGTGCGCCGGGGGGCCCAACATCCGGATCGCCGGCGTCGCCCGTCACGGCGTCCGTGTAGAGGATATCGCGTCCCTTCTCGATGCGGCGCTCGGCGAATCCGACGAAGCCGACGAAGTCGAAGACGCCGGCATCGCTCCCGGCGGGAACGCATGAACAGGGAACCCCTTTTTCTCGAAGTCGATTTCGACCAGCGCCGCAAAGAGGGCGAGTACATCTGCGGAGACAGCTTCCTGACGAGAAAGACGCCGGGAGAAAACCGGGTCGTCTCCGTTCTCTCCGACGGGCTCGGGAGCGGCGTCAAGGCGAATATCCTTTCGTCCATGACGGCCACCATGGCGCTGCGTTTCGTCGAGGAGAACATGGAATTTCTCCATTCGGCCGAAATCATGATGGACGCGCTTCCGGTGTGCCGGGTCCGGCAAATCAGCTACGCCACGTTCACGATCGTGGACTCCATGCTTCACGGCTGGACGAAGATCATCGAAATGGACAGCCCGGAGTGCTTTCTGGTTCGAAACGGCGACATCGTCCCGCTCCGGCGACGATCGATTTCGTCGTCCCGGTGGAAAGACAGGACCATCCGGCTGAGCGAGGCGTATACGCTTCCGCAGGATCGCCTCATCCTTCTCAGCGACGGCGTCACGCAGGCGGGAATGGGATCCCGGGCGCATCCCCTCGGCTGGCGGGACTCCGGGGTGCGCGAGTTCGTCCTTCGCGTCGTGCGTTCCTCGCCGGGCATCTCCGCGCGGCAGCTTTCCCATCGGGTTGTCGAGGAGACGTTGCTGCACGAGCCGCACGGTAAACCGGGCGACGACATGACGTGCGCCGTCATGTTCTTCCGCTCGCCCCGCGAACTGCTCATCCTCTCCGGCCCGCCTTTCGACGCGCGGCGGGACGCGGAATTCGCGGAGATATTCGATCATTTCAACGGAAAAAGGGTCATTTGCGGCGGGACGACCGCGGACATCGTGGCGCGGGAGCTGAAACGCACAATCAGCATGGATCTCCGGAGCGCCCGAAAGGGGTATCCGCCGGAATCCCGAATGGAAGGCGCGGATCTGGTCACGGAGGGGATCCTCACCCTGACCGGAACCTGCCGCATCCTGGAACACATGCAGGAAGTCCGGCCGGACGACCCGGCCTCGCGTCTGTACGAACTTCTCATGGAAAGCGACCGCATCACCTTTGTCGTAGGAACCAGAATCAACGAGGCGCATCAGGATCCGTCCCTGCCCGTCGAACTGGAAATCCGACGGAACATCGTCCGGAATCTGGCGCGCCTTCTGGAGGAACGTCATCTCAAGGAAACGAGCGTCTCGTATATATGAACGCGCATGAGAGGCCGGTCGTCCGCGGCGCGCCGCCCGATGCGCAACGAATCCGCCGCGCGAAGGAACCCGGGCGGAACAGGGTTCCGCCCGAGGGGGCGCGTCACACCGTCTTCGGCGATTGCTCCTGCCGCATGCAGGACTGAAGATCGTTCGACGTGTAGGTCAGGTGGTAGGTCAGCGCGGCGATCGCGGCGTCGAGGTTCCGGGCCGCCACCGCGTCGAGGATGGCCCGGTGCTGCTCCTGCGAGACGTCGCGCATCGACGCGAGGTGGATGCGGATCTTGCGGTCGGTCTTCTGGCGCAGGCGCGCGAGGAAGTCCATCGTCAAGGGACGATCGGCGGGTTCGTAGAAGAGCGTGTGGAACATGTAGTTCCGGTCGCGCCACTTGATGCAGTCGCATTCGCCGTCCATCGACGCGAGGATGCGGCGCGCCTCGTCGACGACGCGGCCCGTGATCTGCGGAAACGCGATGCGCATCAGGCTGCACTCGAGGGCCGTCACCATTTCGTAGAGTTCGCGCGCTTCCTCGAGCGAGAGCGCCGTCACGAACGCGCCCCGGTACCCCTGGAACGCGACGAGCCCCTCGACTTCGAGCAACCGCAGCGCCTCCCGCAGCGGGATCGGGCTTACGCCGAGCTTCTGGGCGAGCTGCGCCTGGTGCAGCGGCCTGCCCTCTTCGAGGATGCCGCGGTAGATGGCCGCCCGGAGCACCTCGGCGATGAAGTGCGGGGCGGTGCTGTCGCCGCTCATCCCGCTCGCGAGCGTCTCGATGTCCATGTTCGTCTCCACGGTGGAATCCTCCCCCTTCGCAGGCCGAGGCGAATATATTCTTCGCGCCCGGATTATACGTTTCACCCCCAAATTATACTCCGTTGACAGAAACATCCGGTCACATCAGTATTTTGGTGACCATGCAGCAAAATCGTCACAAGGAGTGATCCTCATGGGTGTACCGATGAAATTTCTGACCGAAGAACTCGACGCCATGAAGCAGAACGGCCTGTACGGCACGATTCGCACGCTTGAAAGTCCGCAGGGCGCGTGGGTGACCATCGGCGGGAAAAAATACCTCAATCTCTGCTCGAACAACTACCTCGGGCTGTGCAACGATCCCCGCCTGTGCGCGAAGGTGAAGGAGTGCGTCGACGCGTTCGGCGTCGGCCCCGGAGCCGTCCGGACGATCGCGGGAACCATGAGCCTCCACCTCGAACTCGAGAAGAAGCTCGCGGCGTTCAAGGGCGCCGAGGCGGCCATCGTGCTCCAGTCCGGCTTCTGCGCGAATCTGGCCGCGATCCCGACGCTCGTTCCGGGTGCGGACGACATCATCTTCAGCGATTCGCTCAACCACGCCTCGATCATCGACGCGTGCAAGCTCTCGAAGGCCAAGGTCGTGCGCTACGAGCACTCCGACATGGCCGACCTGAAGAAAAAGCTCGAAGAGTACAAAGGCGCGGCGGGGCGCAAGCTCCTGATCACGGACGGCGTCTTCTCGATGGACGGCGACGTCGCGAAGCTGCCCGAGATCGTCGACCTCTGCGAGGCGTACGGCGTGATCGTCGCGGTGGACGACGCGCACGGCGAGGGCGTTCTGGGACGCGGCGGACGCGGCATCGTGGACCACTTCAAACTCCACGGCCGCGTGGACGTCGAAATCGGCACGATGAGCAAGGCCTTCGGCGTCGTCGGCGGCGTCATCGCCGGAAGCGCGACCCTGATCGATTACCTGCGTCAGAAGGCGCGGCCGAACCTGTTCAGCAGCGCGCTCACCGTTCCGGATGTCGCCGCGAACCTCGCCGCAGTCGAAATTCTCCAGTCGAGCGACGACCTTGTGCAAAAGCTCTGGAGCAACGGCCGATATCTCAAGAAGGAACTGTCCGCGCTCGGCTTCAACACCGGCAAGAGCGAGACGCCCATCACGCCCGTCATCATCGGCGAGGCGCAGGACGCCAAGACCTTCAGCGCGAAGCTCTTCGAGGCGGGCGTCTTCGCGACCGCCATCGTCTTCCCGACCGTTCCGAAGGGCACGGCGCGAATCCGCGCGATGGTCTCCGCGGCGCACTCCGAAGACGACCTCGCGTTCGCGGTGAAGAAGTTCGCCGAAGTCGGCAAGGGAATGGGAATCATCGCATGAAGCGCATCCTCGTCACCGGATCGAACGGCCAGATCGGAGCCGAACTCATCCCGCACCTCCGGAAACTCTACGGCGCGGAGAACGTCCTCGCGACCGACCTGCAACCCAAGCCCCTGACGGCGGCCTCCGAGGGCGGCCCCTACCAGACGCTCGACGTCCTCGACGCGGGCGCGTTCTCGGAAACGCTCAAACGCTTCCGGCCGGACACGATCTTCCACATGGCGGGCGTCCTCTCGGCCAAGGGCGAGGCGAACCCGAAACTCGCGTGGGACGTCAACGTCACGGGGTCGTACGTCGCGCTCGAACTCGCGCGCGAATACAAGACCTCATTCTTCTTCCCGAGTTCCATCGCCGCGTTCGGGCCGTCGACGCCGCACGCGAACACGCCGCAGGACACGATCCAGCGTCCGTCGACCATGTACGGCGTCGCGAAGGTCACGATGGAACTGCTGTGCGACTACTACCATCTGAAGTACGGCCTCGACACCCGGGGGGTGCGCTTCCCCGGCCTGATCTCCTACGCGGCGCTGCCCGGCGGCGGAACGACCGACTACGCCGTCCACATCTACTACGAGGCGTTGAAGACGGGGCGCTACACGAGCTACATCGGCAAGGGCACGTTCATGGACATGATGTACATGCCCGACGCGCTCGACGCGGTCGTGAAGCTCATGGAGGCCGATCCGGCCAAGCTCGTCCACCGGAATTCGTTCAACATCACGGCGATGAGCTTCGACCCCGAAGGGATCGCCGCCTCCATCCGCAAGCACATCCCGGGCTTCGCGATCTCCTACGACGTCGACCCGATGCGCCAGGCGATCGCCGACTCCTGGCCGGACTCGCTCGATTGTTCCGCCGCCCGCGATGAGTGGGGCTTCGAGCCGAAGTACGATCTCGACCGGATGACCGCGGACATGCTCGCGCGGCTGAAGGAACGGATCTGAGGGAACGGTTCCCGGAAGCGATAGTCGACCGAAAGCCCCCCGCGGAACTTCGCGGGGGGCTTTTTTGATTTTCCGCTGCGGCGGCGCGTGTCACAGGGATTGCATTCCGTCCCGAAGAGAGCCCCCCGAAGTCACGACCTCTCTGATTCTTCCGGCCATGCTTCCCGTGAGAAGATGGACGATACTACCGGAAACACGGGTCCATCGTCGTAACGATGTCATCACGGAAGGGGAGCGATGCGTCATGAACAGCGGAATGCGGAAAGGGATTTTCGGACTGTGCGCCCTGTGCGCCATACTGGCGTTCCTCGCGAACGAGGCTCCCGCCGCCACGGGAAACGAGCGCATCATCTTCCTGCACCACAGCACGGGCGGCGTCGTCTGGGACAACGGCGTTCCGGAATGGTTCGCCGCGTACAACGCCGCGAACGGGACGAACTACCGGATCGAAGATCTCGGGTATCCCGGCGGCGGCAACGACCCCTACGACTACTGGAACGTCTGGGTGAACCACGCGGGCAACGAACCCTATCTCGGAGACGACACGCTCGAGATTCTCACGCAGACGTACGACGTTATCGCGTGGAAGCACTGCTACCCGGTCAGCGAGATCGAGGCGGACACGGGCGCGCCGGACATCGCTTCCGAAGAGCGGCGGCAGGAGAACTACCGGCTCCAGTACGAGGCGCTCAAGACGAAGATGCGGTCCTTCCCGACGAAGACCTTCATCGTCTGGACAGGCGCGGTGCACGTTCAGTCGAACATCTCGCCGGAGCAGGCGACGCGGATGCAAAGCTTCACCGACTGGGTGCGGAACGTCTGGGACGAACCGGGGGACAATATCTTCATCTGGGACTTCTACGAACTCGAGACCGAAGGCGGACTCTACCTCCGCGACGAGTACTCGGCCGGGGAGAGCGATTCGCACCCAAACGCGGCGTTCGCAGGAGCCGTTGCACCCCTCTTCGGACAGGCGATCGTGGACGCGATCAATGCGACGGCCCCTGCGCCGACGATCGCGCCGACAGGTGCTCCGACGCTGTCGCCGTCGCCGACTTCAGGCCCGACCGGAGCGCCGACAGTCGCGGGCGGAAGCGGCGGGGGCGGATGCGATGTCGGGTTCGCGGGCGCGCTCGTCGGTCTGTCGGTCATCCCGCTGCTACTGCGACACGTGCGGAAAAGAAGGAGGGAACGCGATGTCTTCTGACGCGCCGGACTGGACGCGGGGCTACATCCACGTCTACACGGGCGACGGCAAGGGGAAGACGACCGCGGCGCTCGGACTCGCGCTGCGCGCGGCGGGGGCCGGACTTCGCGTCTTTTTCGCGCAGTTCGTAAAGGGGATGCGCTACAGCGAAGTCGCGGCGCTCGAACGGCTGTCGGACCTCGTGACTGTGCGGCAATACGGACGGAGTTGCTTCATCCGCAGGGAACCGGAGCGGGAGGATATCGACGCGGCCCGGGCCGGACTCGACGAAATCCGCGCGATGTTCGCGCGCGGCGGCGACGGGTATCGGCTCTTCGTCCTCGACGAGGCGAACATCGCGACGCACTTTCGGCTCTTTTCCGTCGAGGATCTTCTCGACCTCATGAACCGGAAGCCGCGCTGCGCGGAACTCGTGATCACGGGGCGGAAGGCCGACCCGCGCGTTCTGGAGCGCGCGGACCTCGTGACGGAGATGCGCGAGGTGAAGCACTACTACGCGAAGGGCGTGGAGGCGCGCGCCGGGATCGAGTGCTGAGGGGCCGGCGACGTCGTTACGCGGCCTCGATGCCTGAGTCGGGGCATTGTCCCGTTTTAAGCGCGTTCCCGCGCGAACGGAACCGCCGCCTGCGTCAGCGTGTCATGCCGCAGGCGGCGGAAAAACGACGCCCGGTTCCCGCTATCCGAACCGCTTCCGCAGCCATACGCCGATCGCGACGACGCCCGCGGCGGCGAGCGCGAGACGCGAAAGCAGCACCTGAAGAAACCCTTCCATGACGAGCGACAGAGGTGCGTCCGCGTGCGTCGCGTCGCGGAAGACGAACAGGAGCAGCGCGTACTGAAACACGAGCCAGAGGAGCAGCCCCGATCCCGAAACGATGCACCCCCACGCCAGAAAACGCGGCAGGCGCGACATCGCAGAACGGCCGCGCCCGCCTTCGTTGTTTTCCGTCCGTCCCGGTCCGGGGGAAGACGTCGTCATTTCCTCACTCGAAGAGCGCCCTCGCGTATTCCATCGACGCCACCCTCCCGCCGCGGATGCCGAATGAGAGCGAATCGACGCGGCCGTCCGTGTAGAGCCACATGTCGGGCCCCTTCTCTTCGGGCTCCCCGAGGATCGCGACGAGTTCGTCGGTCGTCATTCCGACGGCGACGCCGCCGAAATCGGCTCCCGTCTTCGTGACGCGGACGAGGCGCAGGCGATCGCCTCCGTAGCCTCCGTCGGCTCTCGCCCAGAAGACCGTCTCGTGTCCGGGCCAGGAGCAGCGCGTCTCGTTGACGGTGACGTTGAACTCCCGGATCGCGAAGGTCCGCGCATCGGTCCGCGCCGGCTCTCCGAAACGCGCCTTCGCCAGCGCGGACGTGACGCCGTAGTCGGCCCGGACGCGGCGGCACACGGCCGCCGTGAATCCGGCGTCCGGCAGGATCGAGACGTATTTCCCGAAGACCCACCCCTCGCCGTGGCGCGCGCCGATGACGCGGTACCACAGGTTTCCGGACTCGTCCTTCGATTCCGCCAGGACGAGAAGCTCTCCCGCGTCGGCCCGGTCGGCGAACCGTCCGAGCGTCTGCGCTCCCGTCGACGGGGCGCTTCGCAGGTTCACGTTCGTTCCCGAGAGGTCCGCCTCCTTCGGTTGCTGGTACGCGAGTTCGAGCGCCCCGGCGCACGCCGGAAGCAGCGCCAGGCAGAGCAGCGCAATCAATGGAATCCATCGTTTCATGAAAACGCCTCCTTGGCATCGTGTCTGTATTTTCCCCCCGCGCGCAAAAACGGCGGGAGCCCTGCGACGGAACGCCGCACGCGACTTCACTTTCCGAATCGCACGCCGCCGATCAGGGCCTTGATCCAGCCCCGGGACTCGCCGTACGTCGCCTTCGGGACGCGGACGGCCAGGAAGAGGCCGTCGTCCGCGAAGACAGCCGTCACGAGGACCTGTCCCTCGGG
>ERZ1645192.3187-NODE-3187-length-13526-cov-7.678940_pt1 | contig 13526 bp, 13 predicted proteins | sample MGYA00575354_ERZ1645192 | MGnify/ENA primary metagenome ERZ1645192 (study PRJEB40844, sample SAMN11349763) | freshwater sediment metagenome | isolation source: river sediment | host: Sediment | place: India: Faizupur Khadar , New Delhi | collected 2017-02-21 ... | reverse complement strand
TTCATCAACCTGAAAAGTATAATCAACGATTTCCTGTTTTAATGCATCATGCATTTTTTTGGCATCATTAATCATTTTTAATAACTGTGTTGGCGTATATCCTGATAAATTTTCCATTATTGTATTATTCCATAACCTTTTGAAAACATTATTGTTGAACCAAATACCGAAACAGGACCTGTTGGCGATATACCTGCTGCAGAAAGTGATATTCCTGCAGGTATAGCTACACTAATAATTGCGTCCTGTTGAAGTGCCTTTACTATTTCTTCTATTCTGATTCTTTCCATAATTTCATCAGGCGAAATTGCACCAGACGGTAATACACCAACAGGTAATCCTGCTTCGCTTTTTCTTGCAATAATACGTGAAGCAATTTTCGATGGTGATAATCCGGGTCGCCTTGGCACTCCCACCAATATTAATGGGGTCGGAACGGGTGGCGGACCGCCAATCGAAGATAGTTTCAGAATTTTATCGAATCCAGAAATAATTGCTTCAATACTACTGTAATCCATTGCCATATTATTTGGTTACTTTTGTTCTGCTTGCTGTAATGCTTTTAATTTAGAAATGCTTATCCATCTCCAACCTACAAAACATCTGGTCATCACTCTTCTAAACCAATTTGGTTTTGAAGTTGTTGCGAGTTGCGTGCCATCTATTGAACCATCAATGAGATAAACACCAACAAACTGCTTGTTTAATTTCTGGTCTACTATCATACTTTTATTGGTATTAAACTTCTTAATATATCTGTATATTGTATTATTTTTTCTTGTGCAAATTTTTTCACTATTGGCGTAAGCCATTCTTTTAGGTAACCAACAGAAATGTCAAAAATATATTTAACGATGATTTTAATAATTTCATTTATCATACATTTAATATATACTTTCCATTTTTTTAAATCATCAACAGCTTTCGTAAAATTAACCACACCATCTTGAACTTTACCCATAATTGCCTGTAATGCTCTTATTTGTGGAGAAGTTGAAACTAATTGTGCAAGTGCTAATTGAAATGCTTTTATTAACCTCTGGAAGAATCCGTCACGTATTGTTTCCTTATTTGCTGCATAGGTTTCTTCATCAACGCTTTTATCGGCAGTTGCTTCTGCTGCGTTTCCAGCAGTATGTGAATCGGTCATTCCTGATACCTGATTAATAAAATCAGTAAAATCATCTAAAGATAATGTTGCACCAACTAATCCGCAACCCATGTCGTAATACACCACACCATCAGCCAATGCTTTTGCTTTTTGTAATAATTCATCAAAATCTTCTTGTGTTAATTCAAGGCTATCGTCACCATCAATTAGTTTTTCAAGTAATTTAACTACTTGTAGTTCTTCATAGATTTGTTCGACTGTTTTATTTTGATTAGCTGTTATTGTGCCATAAACACTATTCATTACTTGAGTTAAAAACTCTTTCTTGTTAATTATAACTGTATTGTCAATATAATTTCCCATCCAATCACCAATGGTTGCATTTTGTGCTGCAACCGCAGGATTTGGCTTGAAAATGAATTCATCAGTTACTGAATCATAATTAACCACTAAATTATTATACACCACATCAGTACCAGCATTTACAATTGCTTCATATGCTTTTGTATTAAAACTTGTAGTGGTGTTATCACGAAGCAGGTCATCAACACTTGGGTTTCCACTTGATTTTAATGTTAAATTAATATCAATTTGTGGTGCTCTTACCCTGACACCATTAGTAAATGCTGCTGGAATTGCGTCACCAGCATTAAATTGTGTAAACTGATTTTTTAATGCATTCCTTATTTGTGGTTCAACAGTATCAGTTAAATCGGTAAATAATTTTCCAACAACTTCTTTTAATCCTTCAGTGCCAACAATAGATTTTATAACATCCATCAAGAATGCAACAATATCATTTTTTGTATCATTTATTGATGTAAAAGCATCTTGTGGTTCAGGCAATTGAATTCCCTGCATAAAGGAAGTAAATGCACCAATTGTTGTAAAAATGCTTCTTTTATCATCTCTAATGCTCATTATTAACCTCTTTCTTTTTCTTTCTTTTCAATTTCTCTTTGAACCATATCTAACAATTCGTTTCTTCTATCAATTGATACATCACTTTTCTCATCAGTCTTTTTATTTGTTGTACCATTTTGTGATTTATCTTCAAATACAACTTCTTTTAGATATCTTAAAAGCATGATTTTTTGGTCTTGGTTCTTAGCTTCAGCAGCTATAAGTTTAACAATCTGGTCGCCAATTGCCGATATTTCACTACCTTCTTTTACTTTTTGTTCCCATTTAGTGAAAAGTCTGGCAATCTTGGCTTTGATGTTATGAGATTCATCATAAATCTCCTGAAGTAGTTTATTTACACTATCTTCATCGAACTTTAGTCTTTTTCTCTGAGGGCGTGGCATATTTATATGTTTTCTTTTTTTTCTATTATGTTTGATTCTTTAAAACTTTCTTCATCGACTTCATAACACTTTTTACACCTTTTATATGGCTTTCCTGTGTTCTGATTGTACATTATTTTCCAATCGTGGGGTTGAAGTGGTTTATGATTATCAGGATGACCCGCATATGTAGTTCCACATTCTGGGCAACCTTGGCAATCCTGAAAACTATCTGAAGTCCATCCAACTCTTTTTCCACACTTACATCTTACATGTCTCATAATATAGTTTTAGTACATATAAATACACATTAATTAGAAACATGATTATTCATTTAAATAGTCCATCTTTTCAATGAAATAGATTTCTTTAAATGGTTTTATTCCAATCCTGATTTCTTTTGTGGATAGTCCAGTTTGTTCTTTCAAAAAAAGTAAAATTTTATTTTTTGCAAATTTATTGGTTACTCTTTTGTTGTATTTTCCTTCAGGACTTTCTTCCATAAATAAAATGTGCCAATTTTTTAATACATTAATAATTGCATCACCAACAATAACTTCGTTTCTTTTTAAGGTTGTGTCATTGTTAATTTTTGTTTCTATTTTATCAACAACGGTATTAATAAGATGCTCATACTGATGGATGCTGTCTGTTTCCATTTCATATGAATATTCCACATTTTCGTTAATTTCTTCAAGAAAATCATCATACGATAGGTTTATTTTCTTTTCAGTATATGTTTTCTTGCTCCAGTCTTTATAGAAATTTCTAATTATGGTTTGGCAATAGCTGAATGCTTTTGCTTTATTTCCACTTTTCGTCTTTTTGTCTGGATTAAACTTAACCATATGTTCAATCAAGTGTGTTAAAGCATTTTCCTCAACTTCAGTAATATTATAGTTTCCAATGTGTATTGGATACCGTCTTAATATTGATTGTATCATTTTACGAAAAGGCTCGATTAAAATTTCATTATAAATTCTTGCCTTCTCTTCTTTTGAAGTAGATTTGATATAATCTAAAACTGCCTTTTCTTCTCTTTCTGCAAAGTATGGTGCACCGTTTTCATTATCTTTACTTTTCATCTAACATAAATCAACAATGAAATTATTTTTGTGCAGCATTCTGAAGTCTTGACAAATCTATGGGTCTATCATTTAAAATATTAGCTTCTTTTGTTGCAGTTTCAAACCAGAATTTTCTTTCGGCAACTGGCATTGTTTTAAGATACGTGTCAAATAAGCTACCTTCCCTGTTTGCAAAATGCTTATAACCAATTTTGGGTATACTGTATATTTTACATGCATTATTTAATGCTCTAAGTAGAAATTCGTACATGAAACTTAGTTTGATATTTGTTTTGTATTTCCCAAGATTTACAAATTCAGATTTCTTTATTATTGCGCCAGATAATTTAAAATCGCTATATTGTTGAAGTGCTTTAAGATTTAAATAACCCATTTCACCATTTTCTCCCACAAATTGCTGTGACCAAACAGTTTCATTGGTTAGTTTAATTCCTTCGTTCTTATCATTAACTTCAATCATCATTGTTAAGAAAATATCGACTTCAGGATATGCCTGAATGTATTTGTGCGCATTTCTAAAAAATGTCATACTGTACTCATCGTCAAATTCAAGTACCGAGAAATATTCGGTATTTGCGGTATTAACTGCAAGGTTTACTTGTGATTGATAGTCAGTATTTCCCTCGTTTTTAACTAAAAGAAAATTTAACTTATCCTGATGTTTGCGCAACATTGAATCTCTCCAACTAACTACATCCGCCTCAATTGAAGCTGGAAATACGACATATATCGGTGGGAAGAATTCAACACCCTCTTGTTTTGCTATTGATTCAACAGCACTGCTTAGTAATGGACTTGTAGTATCATTACATTCGATTATCGGAATTATTACTGATAAAATATTCATTTCTATATATTTTAAATTAAAAATTATTTTTGTTCAGAAACTGGTGGTTCTGTAAGATTAACAGCCTGTACTTGGTCGGCAACAGGTGGTTCAACTACATATTCAGGAAGCGCAGTCTTGAATAATTCCATTCTTCGATTAATAAATCCCTGATATATTTCGACAAGCATTTTTTCTGCATTTTCCTGAGTATATTTTTCGGCAATTTTATCCATCTTTTCATATAATTCAGGTGAAATATTATCATCAAGAAATTTAATAAGAACTTCACCAGCCAATATTGGCAAATCGTAGTAATTTTCTGTCCAAACGCCACCACCATCAACAATTTTTGCTGGTGTGCCATTCTCATCCCTTTCAATCATATATTCGGGAGTGATATCTGGTTTAAAACAGATTGGAATAACTCCTGATTTCATGCATTCAAGAGGAAATGTTCCAAAACTTGAAATCCTGTCAATCCAAACAGCAGCAAAATTGTTCTGCAACCTTTTTGCAAAGTCAACTCTTCTCATTGGCTGTGGGGGTTTACTCTTAGTAACCATCGGGTCAAATGTTACCCAGCTATATTGCGGATATTTTGTAAAGAATAGCTTTACAAATTTTGATATTTCATTCGGGTTTCTTCCAATTACTGATATTATTGGTTTTTGCGGAACACTTGATTTTTCAAAATATTCTGGAATTCCAATATTATAATGCTGAACATTAAATTTCTGACCATAATATGTGTAAATCCACTCTTTAACTGTTTGAGAAGTGGTGATGATGTCACGAACTCCGAAGGCAGTCCAGTCAGTCCCCGGGATTAGGGCATTCATCATATAATCAACCGATTGAAGTAATCCCACCCTTAAACATGGAAGATTTTTAGTCTGCTCCATGATGTTTGAATATACTTCAGGTATAATCATAATGTCTTCAGGACCTACCGTGAGTTTCGGGTCACTCATTGCCATATGTTTATGGTCAGTTAATTCCTTTTCAATCCAAGTTGGTGGAACATAATCACCCTTTTCTACCATAACAATAACATCATATCCCATAGTTTTTACAACAGTAGCTTGAAAATAGATTTCATATATACTTGCTGCTGGACTTTGAGATTCTGGAACACAGAATATGAATTTAGATTTTTTATTAGCTAATCTGTCTAAAGAGATTCTAATTTTTTCAATTTTTTCTTGTTCAGCCTTTTGTGCCTCTACACTTAAATCAACAGTACTCATTTTACTTATTTTTATATTTAATTATTTTTTCGAATTCTTTATTATCAATTAAATCATTGATTTGTAATATTTCTAAAGAACCAGCCTTAATATCTTCATTATAAGGTCTTTTAACTTTAATTAATTTCCTACCCCAAGGAGTTCCCATTTTCAATAGTTCTGGGTCTGAGGTTATTAAAACATCAACATCATCCCACATCTGATGCCCTTCTTCAACAAATTTATATTCCTTAAATCTGCTGGTTATTTTACTTAAAAAGAATAATGTTGGTGGAATGCTGAATGGATTTTCAATTGAGGTTACAACAAACTTAGCTGTTTTATCATACTTCAATAAGAAATTTTTAAGATGTAAATCCATACCTTTATACATCATTGTAGCACTGGCATGTATTTCAAAGCAATAATCTTCAAACATAAAACGATTATATACTTCTTTAGCTGTTAGTTTAATTTCTTCTTCTTTTTTAAATAAGAAATCATCAACAATTGCCTTACCATTATCATCTGACTGATAATGTACTGGATTTGCTCCATCAAATTTTTCTGTTTCTTCAGGTTCTTTTAATTCTTTAACCTTTTCAACAGTATCGTTCCAACGATATGCTTTAAAAAAATCATAACAATATGGCTGTGGTTTAGGAGCACCATCCTCGCCAAATTCTTGGACATAAAATCTGTCAAATTGAAGCCATCTCGCTCTTAGCACTTCATTAATATCAATGCCCACTCGTATTTTCCTGCTCATTCTGATAAAATTGTTTTAATTGCTCCGCCTGATGACGAAGTTCTTCATTTAATTCTTTCATTAATTCAGTATGTTCATTTACTAAATTTTCTTCGGTAATGTATTTCGGATTAATACATTCAATTCTTGTGTCTGCTGATTGTATCGGAATAACAATTATTTCGCCTTCAAATGTTGTTGGTGTTATCCTACCCACAACTTTATGAACAAAATATTCTATGTCTTCTCCACGAATACCTGCCACACCAACATATACCACCAATATCTTTTTTTCCACGTAAATCTTTCCTTTAGGTAATTATAATTATTAAAAACTGTGTTAAATACATATGTTTATATATGCTAATACGAATTTTAATTAAAAATCTTGAAAAATGATAAAAAATTTTTTTTGTAGTATTTATCAAAAACAATAATAAAATATAAAAATTTATAAAAATGGCTAAAGAATCGCAAAATGCTCCACAAAAAGAAAATGTTCAGGATATGCTAAAGAAATACAAACAGCAAATTGAAAGTCCTGACAGCAAAAAAGCTATTGGTAATGAAATACCAAAAGCACGTGCATTTAATCCAGATGAATTTGAGAGAACGATGTCGAAAGAGACTGACCCAGATTTAATGACTTCATATGAAGTTGTTAAATTACCATCAAAAGGATTATTTTATCAGAATGGTTTGTCTGAGGTTGCTGTTGAATATATGACCTCAAGAGATGAAGATTTATTGACAACACCATCACTTATTGAAAATGGGACAGTTATTGAAGTTCTTCTAAAGAGGAAGATTAAAACGCCTAATGTAAATATTGATGATTTATTGACTGGAGACAGGAGTGCAATAATTTTATTTTTACGTACTTCAAGTTATGGTGCAGATTATTCGGTTAATGTTCCTGACCCACGTACTGGTATACCGTTTAAGTCGAGTGTTAATTTACTTAATTTAAGGTATAAAGAAGTAAAGGAAATGCCTGATGAATTCGGTCATTTTACTGTTGAAATACCTATGCGTAAAAAGACTGTAACTTTTAAACTCTTAACTTCTGGTGAAGAAAATATGATATATAGAAAGGCACAGGCATTACAGGAAGCATATGGCGAGGACTTTAATCATTATGCAACAATGAAATTAAAAGCGCATGTTGTTGCAATCAATGAGAAAACTGACAGGTCGTATATTGATAAATTTATTGATGCAATGCCAGCACTTGATGCATTTACTATTCGTAAGAAAATAATAGATGTAAGTCCTGATGTTGATATGTCATATGAATTTATGGCTAAAGATGGATATAAATTCTTAGCTAATTTAACAATTGGCATTGATTTTTTTTTCCCCTCAACTTAGCGGGGGAGTATAAAAAGATGGTCGATGAGGAAATTTTTATCCTGACCAAGCACGCTAAGTTTCAGGCAGATTACATTGAAAAATTACCTGTTTACAGGAGACGACATTTCTTATTTTTATTACAAAAAGAAAATGAAGAAATTGAAAGATTAACTGAACAGGCACAAAGAAGAAATAGCTTTAGACCGAGATAATAAAAATTTCGGTCTTTTGTATTTATATAGAAATAATCATTAGTCAATATGGCAAACGAACAAGAAAGAGCGAAAATTCTTGCTGAAAGCATGCAAAGGACATTTGAATCGTTCAAAAAAATGGAAGGTTCATTTAATTCAATTTCTGATAATCAGCAACAACTTGCAGCAAGACAGGAAGAATATTCTGACAGGCAAAAATTGATTAATGAAATGATGGATAACTTCAATCTATTAACAGATGAAGGTGTTCAGGCATTAGATAAATTAGTCCAGCAACAAGAACAAGAATATCAAGAAATTAAGCGAATAAATAAAGAACTTGCTGAACACAATAAAAGAATTGCACAAGGTGAAAAACTTTATCAAAATATAGCAAATCAAGCAAGAAAACTCTGGGGATTTCTTAATGAGAACGATAAAGTAATACGTCAAACCATTCTTAATTTAGGATTGTCTGGCACTAAAGCAGAGATGATGAGAGATTCATTTGAACAATCTGCTTTATACGCAGCAAAATTAGGTGGTGGTCTTGAGGATGTTAAGTCAATTATGGTTGGTTTCGCAGATGAAACTGGCAGGGCACGTGTTTTATCTGATGAGATGGTAAAAAGTGTTCTCGCAATTGGCAGAGGTACTGGATTGGGGGTTGAACAGGCAACAAAACTTGCAGCACAATTTGAATTTATGGGTGTTGATGCTAAAAATTCAATGGAACTTGTTCAGGGTGTTGTTGATACTTCCGAGAGAATGGGCGTAAATACGACAAAAGTATTAAAAACTGTTACAGATAATTTCAAAAAATTAAGCACATTTACATTTCAAGGTGGAGTAAAGGCATTTGGTCAGATGGCTATGGATGCTGAAAGAACAAGAGTAAGTTTAGCTACTGCTCTTGATGTGGCTGAAGCAACCAGAGGTCTTGAACAAGTAATTGAATTAGGTGCTAATTTACAGGTGATGGGTGGTGAATTTGCTAAGATGGACCCGTTCCAATGGCTATACATTGCTCGTAATGAGCCTGATAAAATGAACGAAAAAATATCTGAAATGACCAGAGGTCTTTTTACTTTTAAAGAGAACTCTGAAGGTGTTATGGAAAAATTTATAAGTCCAGCAGACCGTGACCGTCTTTCACAGGTAGCTAAATCGTTGGGTAAAACAAATGAAGAAATGTTTGAGATTGCTCAAAGAAGACTTGATTTGGATACTATGGACAAACAATTGGCTGCTGCTGGTTTAACTGAAAAACAAAAGCAACTTATTGAGGGTGCTGCTACTTTTGATTCAACCAGTGGCAAATTCCAAGTCATGCTTGGCGGTACAATGCGAGACATTTCATCATTAACCAAAGACCAAGCAGATTCATTTGCTAAAGAACAAGTGACACTTGAAAAACGTGCAAAAGAGGCACAAACATTTGATGAAGCGTTTAAGGCAACATTAAATGAATTAAAATCTGTTTTATTGCCAATGCTTAAAGGGGTTAAAACTGTTTTAGATGCGGTAAGACCAGTTGCTGAAGGATTTACGAAATTTGTTGATTGGGCAGGTAAAAGCGGAATTGGTGAATGGCTTCTTAAAGGCGGTGGTATAATTATGGCTGCTGGATTTCTTTTAATTAAAGGATTTAGTCTTTTTGGTGGACTTGTAGGAAACCTTAAAAATATTATTCCAGCATTGGGTGCAAAATTTGGTGCTGCTACTGCTGCAGGTGGTGGTCTTGGTGGTGGCGGTGGAATGAATGCTGCACAAACACTTGCAGGTGGAAAAGCAAGTAAGGCAGCAGGTATTGGTGCTGGAGCAAAGGCATTGGGTTCAGGTGCAGGTATTGGCGCAGCTATGGCTGGTGCAGGTACAGGTATTATGTTAGCTGCAAAAGGATTGGCACAATTGGCAGAAGCTATGAAGGGAATGACTCCTGAACAAGCAAAAGCACTTCAGAATATTGCAATAACAATGGCTGTAACATTTCCAGTTGCTGCAGTTGGTATTGCACTTGCTGGTGCTGCTGCATCAAGCGGTGCATTAGGATTTCTCGCATTAGGTGCTGCATTTGTGGGTATTGGATTTGGTATTAAATTAGCAACTGAAGGCGTTAGTAAAATGTCATTAAGTTTAGCTAAGTTAAATGAATCTGGTGGCGGTGCAGGAAAACAATTGGCTGGTGTTGCAGGTGGTGTTGGATTAATTACACTTGCAATGGCTAATGGTGGTGCAATAGCGTTATTCAGTATGAATAATTCACTTGCAAGAATGGAAAGAAATGCTGGTGGTGTTGAAAGAATTGGATTGGCACTTGCAAACATGAAATTATCTTTAAGTGGCGGTGTTGATGATTTTGTTGCAGTAGCCAATGCACTTGCATCAATAGGAAAAATAAATATTAGAGGTGGTGGTGCACTTGCTGACTTAGCTTCAATATTGAAACAACCATTAAAAGTAGAATTTGCTGATAAAAATGTAGCAATGGTAAGTAATATTACTTTAACCATAGATGGTGAAAGATTTACTGAAAAAACTCTTAAATATGATGCTCTTGTTGAACATTCTGAAAGAGCAAGAGGTGGTTTAAGAGGAAGATAATTTCGTTTACAAAATACTGTTATTTTATTAACAAAAAATTGACAATCACAAAAAGTCTTGGAATTGTCAATTTTTTTTTGTAACTTCGCCAGCGTTTTCGCTCACGCTTTAGCGGAGTGGCAAAAGCCACAAGGTCAAAATCGCTTAAACACTTTGCTCACCTCTACGAGTTAAGCACGAATTTACAAAGTGTTTGTGATTAACTTCTGCGAATTTAATCAAAATCAATATAACGCAGGGGGTACTATTTTTAAATCTGTACCAGATTTCAACCACATATCAAAGATACATATTAATTCGCTGATTTCAAAGAAATTTGATTTAAAAATCAATAATTTTTTACCTGATTTTTAAATATTTTTCTATAGGTTAATCTCCAATGATTATCCTTCCAATATTTTGCTTATAGATAAGATAAATATAATACCCCGCATCAGGTTTGGACAGATTTAGGCAAGGTAAAAGTAGATAATAGAAAATTATTATACAAGTATTTATTTAAAAATAGTAAAAATAAATGGCAATAATTCCTTACACTACATTAAATACCGAGGATACTAATACTGCAAACGTACCTAATTCAAGGCTTTTAAGCAGTTCAGCTAATTTGAGAAATCAATTAGAGGCAAGAAACTTGTATGCACCGAATACGGAATATCCATTACAAAATGAAATGTATGCAAGTAATGTTGTCGATTCAATTAGTAATATTATTGCTGGTATTACTCCATTTAAATCTTACAATTTAAAAAATACAGTTTACGGTAGACTTATTACTAACCCAACACCGTTAACAGATATTGGTTTAATGATGTTAGGCAAGCAGTTTACATTAAACTTCATGTCAAACCTTGCACAGCAGACATTTCCAACAATTAAAGTATCAAATTTATTTGATGGAAATAAGGATACTAAGCTATTTACCGCAAATAAAGATTTACGTATTACAAGAAAAGAGGGAACAACAAATTTTGAAAACTTTCTTGACAGACTTTTTTTCCGTACAATTCCGACAGCACATCCAACAAAAGATTATCCATTTCAGAAAAATCCAACATATAGTGATTATTTGAAAAATACTGGTAAGGCACAATTGGAGTTCATGTATAATGCGACCAATCGAAATCTTTATAGACCAAATAATTTACCAGATGCAGATACTACTTTCTATACATATGCCAATGAACAAAAAATACAAATATTACCAGTAAGTTCGGTATTAGGTGGTGGCGATAAGAATTTGGGTGAAGGTGCTGATGATAAAAAATATTTTGATTTTAATAATGCAATTTTTTCTCCATATTTTAATTTATTTGGATTAAATTCAGATTCATTAAAAGCAGCTAATCAGAATATGATTAACTCAACACTAAGTGTTACGAGTTTTAGTGCTGAATATGCTCATAATTATGATGTTGTTGACAGGTATTTTGGAACAGGAATTATTAATATCAATGAATATGCTTGGGATAAAGATTCTCAAAACTTATGGGTTGAAAATAATACTGAGTTTAGTAATGACGCTGGTGGATTTGCGAATCCAAAACTCGTTTGGGGTAAAGATGGCGTAAATAACTTAACTAACAATAAAATTGGACAATATCGTGGTGATTTTGTTGATGTTAACAGCCAAATAACACCTGATGAAAACAATACATTCCAAACATCAAATCCATTTAATATAAAAGCTGGATTACTCGAATATACAAGAAATTTATTAATTGCCAGTGAAGGACAATTTGTTGATACGACAAGAAAAGCATTTACAAAAAATGCTAAATTGGTAGGATTTAATGGTGCTGGATTATGGAAAGGAAATAACAGTACATATGCTCAAAGCAGTGGCACAGCATTAAAGACTGGTGTGCGTCAGCATAATGCATTAGACCAGTATGATAGATTTGCAAAGGCAATAAGATTTAATGGAAACGAAATTTATGGTGGTAACGAAAATTCAGTAATATATAAAAGCGTTATTCCAAGAACACATCCAACATTAGATAAAAAAACTGGCGAAATTGATAAAAATGTCATGTTTTCAATTGAAAACCTTGCCGTTAAGGTTATTAATAATGGAACATATGGAATTATGGATGATGAATATGGTTCACCAATTCCAATATGTGAGGTTGGATTGTTTGGTGGTCGTATGATGTGGTTTCCACCATATGATATTGAGATTAGTGAAGTTGCAACGGCTAAATTTGAGCCTACTGTTATGGTGGGAAGAAATGAACCGATGTATAACTACATGAACTCAGAAAGAAGTGCAGTAATTAATTTTACTTTACTCGTTGACTATCCACCTCAATTAAGAAATTATAAACCCAATAAGGATGGCGACAGACAAAGGGATATAGCTGAATTCTTTGCATTTGGTGGCGATGGTGCGCCAATACCACCATTTCATGATGGTTTTCCACCGCCTCCACCACCACCTGATTTTCCACCAACAAAAAAAGTTGACCCCGAAATTTTAAATTCAAGGGAAATATTATTGGTATTTCCTAATGATGTTCCCAGAGTTCCAAGTGGAATAAATCCAAATATAACAGATAATGTTAATACTATTGTTCAGAAAATGTGGACTGAATGGGAGTATAATATTGCAGATAAATTTAAGTCTAATGTTCTTGGTGATAATAGTGATTATGGATTTAATAAAGATGTTTTTTATATTCCAGAAGGTTCACTTGAAACATATGATGATAATGGAAAGACAAGATATAGATTTGCATCTGGATTTGACCCAAGTAGCGTTGACCAATATACTGCAACTGGATTAACTGGTTATTTTAGTCAATCTTTTCTTAATTCAGAATTGTTTAGAATATTTAATGATGAAGCAAACAGAAAATTATATAGTGTTTATGTTTATGGTGGTGCATCTCAATTATATACAGAAAAAATAGCTACTGATGTTGAAAAGGGAATGACATATAACGAAGCATTGGGCAAGCGCAGAGCAGACACTGCTATTAATCTTATTAAACAGAGGCTAAAAGCAATGTTTGGACAGGGAGCAGATGCTATTGAAGTAACATATGACCCAAATATTCCTGATGGTAGTGTTGGTGACACAAAGTC
>ERZ1645192.3184-NODE-3184-length-13532-cov-11.333605_pt1 | contig 13532 bp, 13 predicted proteins | sample MGYA00575354_ERZ1645192 | MGnify/ENA primary metagenome ERZ1645192 (study PRJEB40844, sample SAMN11349763) | freshwater sediment metagenome | isolation source: river sediment | host: Sediment | place: India: Faizupur Khadar , New Delhi | collected 2017-02-21 ... | reverse complement strand
CTTTTTGCTGCGCACCTCGGTGCGCACCATGAACAGGCTCGCGTCCTGGTGCTCGACAACAGCGCCCCGGTCGATGGGCCGGGTGAAGCTCGGCCAGCCGGTGCCGGAGTCGAACTTGTCGGTGGAACTGAACAGCGGCTCGCCGCTGACCACATCCACGTAGATGCCCTCGGCCTTGTTGTCCCAGTACTCGTTGCGGAACGGCGGCTCGGTGCCGTTCTTGCGGGTGACCTCGTACTGCAGGGGGGTCAGCCGTTTTTTCAACGCCTCCTCGCTCTCTTTCATCTGTTCGTTCCCCTCTTTTTTCGCGGCGAAATGCCAGTCCGCGTTTTCCCAAATCCGCTGCAGGAACCCCTCGCGGCCCGAGCCGGCCCGGTACATCTTGTAGCGGAACGGATTTTTGCGGTCGTACTCCTGGTGGTAGTCCTCGGCCGGGTAGAACTTCGGCGCCGGCAGGATGGGCGTGACCAGCGGCTTCTGGAAGATGTTACTCGCGGCCAGGCTCGCCTTGGACTGTTCGGCCAGCAGCCGCTGCTCCTCGCTGTGGTAGAAGATGGCGGTGGTGTAGCCGCGGCCCCGGTCGGCGAACTGGCCGCCCTCGTCGGTGGGGTCGATCTGCCGCCAGAAGACGTCGAGCAGGGTGTCGTAGCCGACCCGGGCCGGATCGTAGACCACCTCCACCACCTCGATGTGGCCGCCGCTGTGATAATTTTCGTAGGTGGGGTTCTCACTGGTACCCCCCGCATAGCCGGACCGCACCGACAGCACCCCGTCGATTCGTGTAAACGGCGGCGCAACGCACCAGAAGCAGCCGCCCGCGAACAGGGCCCGCTGTTCCGTGGCCTTGCCGCCATTCGCCGCCCCGTTCTCAGCCGCGTTCGCCCTGCCGCCCGCAGCCAGGACCATGCCCGCTGCCAACAGCAGCATCCATTTGGAAAACTTTTGTCCTCGCGCCATGACTGACCTCACTGTGTGGTGATGGAAAAACCTGATAATCTTAACAGAGATATTAAGAACGATTCCGAAAAAGAACAGCGGTGGGAGGTGAAAAGAAGGTAAAACAGGACCACAAAGTAAGGCCTCGGGTTCGCCTCGACAGGCCGTCGGCGGCACAGAGCCACATATCAAGGCCGAACAGACCGGGCCTTCGCCTGGCCAAAGGGAAACAAGGTCAGCAGGGAATCGGGGCAGGCAGCGCTGCCTCCGGCCCACCGCCGGTTGAGGGACAACCAGGCCAGCAGACAAGATGGGTCAAATGGACTTCCCTGCTCAAACCTCCGTCGCGGTCCGTCAAATCCCGCGACTCGTGGTCGATGAGCCGCCAGTCCTTGGGGGCGTCGAGCGGCGGCTGGTCGTAGTCGGGATCCAGGGTGCAGCCGGTGAGGAACAATAGCAGCAGAAACAGAAAGCAGCGCATGACCGGGCCTCCCCGCAGGTCAGGTGGATGGTGCATCCGCCGGTTGAGCCCCGGGCGCGACGGCGATCTCGATGCGGTTGCGGCCCGCGTCCTTGGCCGCGTACAGGGCCTGGTCGGCCAGGCGCACCAGGTCGTCGGCCTGGCGCTCCTTGTCCGGGACAAAGGCCGCCACCCCGAGGCTGACCGTGACCACCGGCGCGGCCGCGGAATAGTGGTGCTCGATCGCCAGCCCCTGGACATCGCGGCGGATCTCCTCGGCGAGTACACAGGCGTGGTCCAGGTCGGTGTGCGGCAGCAGGACCACGAATTCCTCGCCGCCGTAGCGGGCCGGCAGGTCCTGGGCGCGGCGGCTCACCCGGGTGAGCACGGTGCCGATGCGCTGCAGGCAGACGTCGCCGGCCGGGTGGCCGTAATGGTCGTTGTAGTTCTTGAAGTGATCCACGTCGAGGAACACCAGCGCCAGCGGGTAGCGGTTACGCAGGGCCACGTTCCATTCGCGCTGCAGGGTCTGGTCGAAATGGCGGCGGTTGGCCAGGCCGGTGAGCCCGTCGGTGAGGCTCAAGTGCTCCAACTGGCTGTTCATGCGGGCCAGTTTGCGGCTGCTGATCTGCTGCAGGGCGCTGAGCAGGAAATCGCGGCGGTGTTCGAACTCCATCTGGTAGTTGCCCACCAGGCTGAACAGGGCCGAGGTGAACACCACCGTGGTGCTGCTGAAGGCCGCCTCCGTGGACATGACCGGGGCCTGGCCCACGGTCACCAGGTAGAGCAGGCAGGCGGCCATGGACACGCCCAGGGCATAGGGAAAAGGCTGGCGGATGATCATGTTGCTGAACATGAGAATCACCGCAATACCGCTGTAATAGTGGACAACGTTGGGGTGACGGCTGAGCACCATGAACAGGCTCAGGCTGGCCAGGCTGAGCAGCAGCAGGCCGGCCGCCACCGGCTCGAGCAGGCGGGCGCCGCCCTTGCGCCGGGTACACCAGATGCCGGCGAGGATGGCCGGAGTGACCACCAGCAGGCGGACGATGAGCGCAATCGGAAAGATGTCCGGAAGGATGAACCAGTCGCAGACAATGAACAGGTCGTAGCAGACCAGGGCGAGCACGGCGAGCGCGGCGTAGCGCCGGCGCCGGCTGGGGAAGATGAACAGCCGGTAGATGCGCTCGAGTTCGGCCGGGAACCGGAACGAACGGCCGCCGGCGCGCAGGCTGCGCTGCAGCAGCGGCTCGAGTTTTTCCAACTCCGACAGGTTGTCGGCGGGATTGGCGTGCATGGGCGAAACTCCCCCCGGTGGCAAGGTGGGCAGGTGGCGCACTGTAGTCCTCCCGCGCCGCACCGGTCAAGGTCATCCTGTCCCGGCCGGATGGAAATGAGCGCAGCGCGGCAGGGAGCGCAAGTCTGCCCCGGTTGATCTCCGCCGAAGCGGACGGCTGTCGCTCAGGTTCCGGCCAGGGCGAGGATGGCCTGGCCGTAGGCCGCTTGCAGCTGCTCCAGGTAGGCACCGTCGATCGGCCCCTTCCAGGTGGTCACCCGGAAGAACCGTTTGGGGATGGTGATGGCCGCGGGCGTAAACCCCGTGGCCAGGCGCATCCGCCAGCGCAACTGCTGCACGCGGGCGCCGAGCGCGTCCAGGTCGCCGGCCAGACGGGCGCAGCCGAGCGAGGCCAGACATTCGCCGAGCACCTCGTCGGTGTACACCGAGCGCGCGAACAGACAGGCGACCATGGAGGTGAGCACCACCCGGCCGGCCTCGTCGTCGACCAGGAAGCGCACCGCCTTGTCCAGGTCCCGGTCCGCATGCTGCTGGTCGTAGCCGTAGGCGCCGGTATCCAGGTGCGAGTGACGGAAGCCCAGGCTCTGGGCCGCGAAAAAGGTCTCGCCGGTGGCGTAGCCGGCCATCTCCTGGCCGAGCACGCAGGCGAACTCGGCACCGCCGTACTCGCGGGACGCGGCCAGGGTGCCCCGACCCAGGGCGGCGTAGAAGGGGTTGACCGCGCCGGCCAGGTGGCGGATGGCGCGGAGCAGACCGGCGCTGTCGCCGAAGGCGAGGGGTTCGATGGTCTGCTGCGGGCCGACGAGCCCCTGTTCGCTCGCCTCGGTGGCCCAGGCCAGGGCCACGCCGGTGGACATGGCGTCCAGGCCGGCCTGTTCGGCGGCATCGAGCAGCTTGAGCACCGCGGCCGTGTCGGTCACACCGAGCATGCTGCCGAGCGCGAAGATCGGCTCGTAGTCGTAGGCCACCTGGCGATAGAGGAAGCGATGCTCGTCCATGAACCGCTCGCGCACATAGCCCACGTGGATGCAGCCCACCGGGCAGCCGGCGCAGGCCGAGTTGCGCAACAGGGTGCGGTCCGCGAACTCCTGGCCGGAGATCCGATCGATGGCCGGGTCGCTGGTGGCCTGCAGGTTGCGCCAGGGCAGGGAGCGAAGATCGTCGAGCGACTCCAGGTTGGCCGCGGTACCCAGGTCGTGGTACTTCTTCATCATGCCCCTGGCGGTGACAGTGGCGTACACCCCGGCGAACAGGTCGTTGTAGGTTTTGCCCTCGGGCAGGTGGAAGTCCGCATCCCCGCCGATGACCACCGCCTTGAGCCGTTTCGCGCCCAGGGCCGCGCCGCCGCCCATGCGGCCGAAGTGGCGGTAGGTGTCGACGTTGATGTTGGCCATGGGCACCATCCGCTCGCCGGCCGGACCGATGCGCAGGATGGTGCGGTGCCCCGAACCCGGGGTCATGCGCCGGAGCAGCCGGCCGCTTTCCTGCACCTCCATGCCGGCGAGAAACCCGGCCGACCGGAGCTTGAAGTGGCGGCTGCCGATGTCGAGGAAGCTGGTGCTGGCGGCCCGGCCGACGATCACCAGCGCGTCCAGGTCGGCGAAGCGCAGGGCCAGGGCGCTGCGGCCGCCGGCGTGGCTCTCGGTGTACTGGTCGTGGTAGGGCGACTTGAAGGCGAACACGGTCTTGCTCATCAGCGGGAAGGCGCCGGTGAGCGGGCCGATGGCCAGGATGAGCGGCTGGTCGGGATGGTCCCAGGGGGCATCCGGCCGGCCGTAACGGGCGAACAGCCGGGCCGCGAGCCCGGAGCCGCCGGCCACCTCGTCGCGGCCGTCCTCGAGCACCACCGTGCCCCGGCCGGTACTTACATCGGCGACGAGCACGCGGAAATGGTCGCGGATCATCGTTCCTCCTCCCTGGTCACAGCCTTCTCGACCATCTCCAGGCAGTCGTGCGGGCAGAAGGCCACGCAGCGGCCGCAGTGGAGGCAGACGAACGGTTCGCCGCCCTGGTCGAGAAAAACCGCCTCCACCGGGCAGGCGGCGGCGCACTGGCCGCAGCGGATGCACAGTTTTTTGCGGACAATCACGCCGCCGCCGGGTCGGGGCGCAAAAGCCCCGGTGGGACAGGCCGCGGCGCAGGGCGGCGGGTCGCAGGCCAGGCAGCGCCTGGCCTCGAAGGCCCCGGTCAGGCCGCCGGCGGACTGGATGCGGATGCCGGCCGTGTCCCAGGACAGCCGCCGGTGCACCAGCCGGGCGCAGGCGAGCGAACAGGAATGGCAGCCGATGCAGCGCTCCATGCGCGGCGCGTCAAGCTGTTTCATGGGTGGTTCTCCTCATCCGCACCGGACAGGCGCGGCGTCATTCCGGCAGACCGGTGATATATATCTGCCGCGCTTCCAGGCCGCGCACCAACTCCTGCCGCGCCCTGGACTTGCTCCTGATCTGCAGTTCCAGCCACGAGCGCCATTCCTCCCGTTTTTTCGCCCGTTCCGAACCGTCCGTGAGCGGCGGGCTGCTGTCGAGCTGCACCCGGGCCTGCTGGATCTCTTCGCTCAGCCGGTCGTAGTGCTCCTGAAAGACCGCCAGATCCTTGACCGTGGCGTAATCGATGGTCACCGCGGCCGGGTTGGCCGTGGACGCTGTGTCATTCATGCTCGTCCCCCCTGTGGTGTTCAGCGAATCGTTCCCTGTTCCCCGCAAGAGTAAAAAAAACCGTGGAAAATGCGAGCATTTTCCACGGCGTGCAGTCCCCGGCAGGCCGGGGAAGAGGATGGCGGGCGGATCAGGCGTTGTGCAGCCGCACCCAGGCGACGAAGCGGTCCATCCAGCCCTGGAGGAAGGCGCGGCTGTTCGCGCCGATATTACCGTCCGCATCGATCAGCCCCTCCTGCCATTGCAGGTACACCTCGGGTGCGCCCAGGGTGGGCACGTCGAGGATGGCGAGTACGCTGCGCAGGTGCTGCTGGGCCAGGGCCGTGCCGATCACGCCCACGGACACGCCGATCACGCCCGCCGGCTTGCCGGCCCAGGAGTTCCGGCCATAGGGCCGCGAGGCGTGGTCGATGGCGTTTTTGAGCACGCCCGGGAACGAACGGTTGTACTCCGGGGTGAGGAAGAGCAGCCCCTGGGCGGCCTCGATCTCACTTTTGAGCCGCTTGACCGCGGGCGCCTGGTTGGCGTCGTCGTCCTGGTTGTAGAGCGGCAGGTCGCCGATCTCCACCTGCCTGAAGGTGAACTCCGGCGGTGCGAGTTTCGCCAGCGCACCTGCCAGGGCACGGTTGTAGGAATCCTTGCGCAGGCTGCCGACGACAACGGCGATCTGGTACTGGGACATGGGGCACTCCTTGGTTGTGTGTTCAGGGGAAGCGGGACAGGTCGCGCCGGCACAGGGCATACGCTTGCACACGGGCTGGAATCGGGGCGTTGACGCGTCCCGGTGATGGCCATACCTTGTTGACGGAAGCCGCGATTGTCAAGAACGGTTCCGGCGCGCAGGCCGCGGCTCCTCGTCCCCGGAGCATGCCGGGCTGGGCGAAACGCGCGTTTTTGAGTATGCTGCCCACATGCGCGGCCACGGCCGTGATCATCCTATTTCCTGCCCGCTGTTCCCGGAGGTTTTCCGTCATGCGCTGCCCTGTTTTCCCGATCCCCGGACCGGCCGGACGCACCCTGGCCGCTGTTGTTTCCCTGCTCGTGTGTGCGCTGCTGTGGACCCTGCCGGCCGATGCGGCTGAGGCCGACAGGCCGATGCGCATCGTTTCGCTCAGTCCGCTGCTCACCGAAAACGTCTTTCTGCTCGGCGCGGGCGAGCGGCTGGTGGGCAACACCAGCTACTGCACCAAGCCCGAGGCGGCCAAGGCCGTGGCCAAGGTCGGCTCGGTGATGGAGTTGAGCATCGAGCGGATCATCGGCCTGCGGCCCGACCTGGTCCTGGCCATCAACCTGAGTCCGCCCCAGCAGGTGGCTCAACTGGAGCGGCTCGGCCTGCGCGTGCACACCTTCCACCAGCCTGACTCGTTCGCCGAGATGTGCGCCCAGTTCCTCGAACTGGGCGCCCTGCTCGGCCGCGAACAGCGGGCCCGGGCGATCGTCGACGAGGCCGCGCGCCGGACCGAGGCGGTGCGCATTGCCACCGCGGACCTGCCCCGGCGCAGGGTCTTTCTCCAGGTGGGCGCCAATCCCCTCTTTTCCTCGGTGCAGGACTCGTTCACCCACGAGTACATGGTGCTCGGCGGTGGCGAGAACATCGCCGGCGACCGCCGCTCCGGGGCCATGACCACGGAACAGGTGCTCGCCCTGGACCCGGAGGTGATCATCATCGCGGTCATGGGTTCGGAAGACGGTGTCGGCGGCGGTGAAAAAGGCAAGTGGGAGCGCTACCGGACCATGCGGGCGGTGCGCGACGGCCGCGTGCACGTGCTCGACCCGGACCGGGTGTGCAGCCCCTCGCCGCTCACCTTCGCGGCCTCGCTCGAGGCCATTGCCCGCCTCATCCACCCCGGCCTTTCGATTCCCGCGCCGGCACCCTGAATCCCGCCGCCCTTCACGGCCGGCCGCCGCAGTCTCCGGCCGGCGTGCACTGCAGCCGCCGCTGCAGCCGCAACCTCTTCTCTGCGCCGTTGAACCCCAGGCTGACGGTCAATTCCAGGGGCTGGGCAGTTTGTGCCCTGTCCGGGCCGGCCGCTGCCAGCCGCGCCGACCAGGCCGGTGACCCGGCCGAGGTCCGCGCCCTGGCCAGGGAAGGGTTACTCAGCAGCACGTTCGCGCCCGCACCCAACTCGCAGCGCATCCCGTCCGCCCGGCCGCGGCACAACCCCGGCGCAAACCCCGGGTCCGCCAGGCTCAATCCCTTGCCCTGAACATCGATCACCGCCTCCACCGGCAGGTCGATGGGGTTGCCGAGCCCGTCCAGGCGCAGCATTGCCCTGCCCCCTCCTGCCCCGACCGGCCACTCCGGCCGCGAACCCGACCCATCCCCCTGGAGCGAAACCTCCAGGTTGTCCAGCAGGTAGCCAAGCGCCTGCAGCCGCTCCGCGTCCGCCCGCGGGGTCAGGGGCAGGTCCGCCCCGGTGACTGCGTCCAGCAGTTCCCAGCGGGCCGGGCCGTCCCCCAGCCCGAGCACCGCCACCTGGGCCGTGCCGGCCGCGTCCGGAGGGGCGTGCTGCACCGTGCCCCCGGCTGCGCCGAGCACCAGGTAGCGGATGCCGTCGAGCACGCCGTCATCCCGGTCCGTGTGCACATGCGCGGCCACCACCGCGGCCACCCGGTACTCGCGGAGCAGTTCGTGCACCGGCTGCCAGGCGGACCAGTGCAGCCAAAGCGGCTGATGGAGGAACACGGCAATGGCCCGCGCGTGCCGGTGTCGCTCCAGGTCGGCACGCAGCCAGGCCTGCTGGGCCGCGGACAATTGCGCCAGGAAGACGTTGCCCCAGCGCGGGTCGGTGTGCAAATGTTCCTGGGCGTTCAGGAGGATGCAGTGGCAGCCGTGCACATCGAAGCTGCCGTAGAGGTGCGGTGAACCGGGCAGGTGGGGCGCGGCCAGGGTGCGGAACAGGCGCTCGCGACTGCGGTCCGCTGCATTCGCCACCGGCGCGGGCGGGTTGAGGTCGTGGTCGCCCGGAGCGATCCGCCACGGCAGGCCGGCGCGATCGAGGAGGGCGCGGCCGCGGGCAAAGTCGGCCTGCACCCGGGATTCGGGCCGGCCGCTCTCCACCAGGTCGCCCAGGTGGATGAGCCCGTCCGGGCGCTGGTGTTGCAGGGTCTCGACCCCGGCGGCGAGCATCCGAAAGGCCCGGTCCAGGTCCTCGGTGCCGGTCTGGTCGGCGATCAGGCCGAGACGCACCGCGGGTTCGGCCGCGGCCGGCAGGGGCAGGAGCAGCAGGAGGAAGAGCAGGGCCCGGAGTGCGGGCTGAAAACGGCGCAGGGACAGCAGAGCGGGGACCGGGCAGGCCCCGCGCCCGCGGGCGGCCGGCAGGACGCCGGCCGCCCGGGCGGGAGAGGTGATCAGAAGGTGTAGGTCAGGCCGATGCGGTAGTTGCGCTCCGGCATCAGGTAGCCGCGCACCCATTCCACCTCCTGGTCGAAGAGGTTGAGCACCGAGGCCTTGACCTCCCAGCTGCCGGCGATCTTGCAGCGCAGGGTCAGGTCCCAGTAGTTGAAGCTGCCCAGTTCACTGGTGGTGTAGGGGTAGCGGTCGTAATTGTCCACCTGCTGCGGGCCGACGAGCACGTGCGTGAGCTGCGCGCCCAGGTCGCCGTGGCTCAGGTTGAGGCCGGACTTGAGCTCGTAGTCGGAGATGTAGGTCAGGTCCTCGCCGGTCTCCTCGTCCTCCATGGTGGTGTTCACGGTCATGTTCGACCAGAACGAGGCGCCGAACGGCAGCTCCAGGGTGGCGGCCGCGTCCCATTCCAGGCCGAACTCGAAGCCGTCGATTTCGGCGTCGCCGCCGTTGGTGAAAGAAACCGTCTCCACGCCGCTGTCGAGGAAGGACTGGCGCATGATCTTGTCCTCGAAGTCGGTGTGGAAATAGCCGGCCTTGAAGGTCAGCGGGCCGCGGAACAGGTCGAAGCCCAGGTCATAGGTTTGGCTGGTCTCCGGGTCCAGGTCCGGGTTGCCCACGTAGCGGGTGCCCCAGTGGCGGTAGTCCGCGGCCAGCTGGTCCGCGGTGGGCGAGCGGAACCCCTCGCCGATGTTGGCGCGAAGGCGCAGCATCTCGTCAAAGAATTTGACACTTGCGCCCAGCTTGGGCGAGACGTGGTCGTAGGACTCGGAGCGGCCGCGGAACCCCTCGTACTCGCCGGTCTCGCCCTGCTCGGTGGCCATCTCGAAGCGGTCGTAGCGGGCCGCGGCGATGAGGTTGACCCGGTTGTCCAGGAGGTCGAGCGAATCCTGGACGAACACCGCCTGGTTGTCGTAGTCGAGCCCGGGCGAATACGGGGTCTGCGGCGCGTATTCCATCCAGGCCGAGGATTCGCGCTCCATGCTCTCCAGGGTGAACCCGGTGAGCAGGGTGTTCCAGTCGCTCGTCCGCCAGGAGACCTGGTGGTCCGTGCCCAGCGACTCGTCGACCTGCTTGCTGCGGTCCGCGTCCTTGTCGATCTGGCCGTAATTGTACTGGTTTTTGTCGTACAGGTAGTAGACCAGCCCCTTCCAGTGGACCCGGCCGGCGAAGAAGTCGCCGTTGTACTCCAGGTCGGTGTAGCCGTTGCTCTTGTCCGTGTCCGGAGCGAAGTCGCGGCGGTAGGCGGTATAGGGGTTGGGGTTGAAGTCACCGTCCAGATCCTGCCAGTCCGGGTACTCGCCCATCAGGTCGGCGTAGTTGCCGCCGAGCCGCAGTTCGTGACGGTCGCTGAAGGTATAGACGAAGTTGCCGCCCACATTGGTCTTTTCCTCGCCGGAATTGTACACCCGGCCGAAGGTGGGGTCGTCGTAGTCGTCGATGCCCTCGGTGCTGGTGGTGGCGTGGAAGCGGAACCGCTCGTTGACTTCGCCGCCGGCGGAGAGCAGTCCCTTGTAGGAGTCGAAGCTGCCGTATTCGCCGCCGATGGAACCGCCCAGCGGGCCGTCGCCCTTTTTGGTGATCAGGTTGACCACCCCGCCCATGGCGGCCGAGCCGTACAGGGCCGAACTCGGTCCCTTGATCACCTCGACCCGCTCGATCCGGTCGAGGTTGATCTTGGCCGCGTTGCCGGTGCCGGCGCGGTGGCCGTCGATGAGCAGGAGCACGTGGCCGGCGATGTCCTCGCCGTGGGCCTCGGTGCGGAAGCCGCGCAGGCCGACCGCGGTGTTCATGCCGCTGTACTTCTGCAGGTGGCCGGTGACGTGGGTGCCGAGCAGTTCGCCCACGGTGGTGGCCCCGGACTGTTCGATGGTCTCCCGGCCGATCACCTGGGTGTCCATGGGCAGGTCAATGGGCCGCTCCTCGGTGCGGCTGGCGGTGACGACCATCTCCTCGGCGGTCTGCACGACCGGCTGGTCGGCGGCCACGGCGACCGCGGCCGGCAGCAGGCCGAGGGTGACGACCAGGGTGGTGCAACGTTTCCTGCGGGTGGTGTCCATCTGTTCTCCTCCTTGTTGGCGTGAATGAGTTTCCGGCATGCCGACGGGAGGACGAACAGCGCACGTTCTCACCCCAGCATGGTCCTGTATCCTCGACAGTCCCTCACTGCATACGGACAACCGGCAGGTTTTCTGACTCTCCTGCCCCGCCGGCGCCTTCCCGGGCCGTGCGGCCCAGTGGCATGCTGCCGGCGGCGTTCCCGCCCGTTTGCGGGCAGGGTCGGATCACAGCGGCGGGTCCGTTCCCGATTCGCACGGGATTCCCTCGTTGCGCCGCAGGCAGGGGGTTGCCCTGCTGCGGACATCCGGTTGTCGTTTTTTCCTGCTGACCGGCCGCAGGGACGGGCTCCGCCTCCCTGCGGCCGGACGGCCGTATTCACTGCTGGTGGTGCCCGGTGCGGTCAGCGCAGGCGGAAGGAGATGGTCTGCTCGACCAGGGCCTGGACAATTTCCCCGTTCACCGTGCCCGGCCGGAACCGCCAGGCGCGCACGGTGCCGAGCACGCTCTGCTCGAAGAACCCTTCCGGCTCGGCGGCGAGCACCTTGACCGGGCCCACCGAACCTTGCTCGTCGACCACGTACTGCACCCGGATCCACCCCTCGACGTTCTGCCGCCGGGCGGCCGGCGGGTAGCCCGGCTGCGTGCGGGCGATGGCCTGCAGCGGCCCGTCCAGGGACCCGGCCGGCACCGGGCTGCCGTTGCGCGCCGCCCCGCTCCGTCCGCCCGGGCCGGCCTGCGCCGCTGCGGCGCCGGTGGTGGTCGCGGCCACGGACTGAGCCGGTTCGCCGGCTGCGGTCGGCGGCTCGGTCCGGGCCACTTCTGCCGGTGCGGGCTGCTGTTCCGGCCGGGTGACCGTCGGGGTCGGGGTCGGCTGCACGATCGGGGCCGGTGTACGCACCGCGGCCACCTGCTGCGGCCGGGCCGGGGTTTTCTTCCGCGCCGGCTCGGTCTTGACCACCCGGCGCGGCCGGGCCGGGGCGGCTTCGGCTTTTTTCGCCGCCGGCGCGGTCGCGGCCCGGACCGGACCGCCATCGCCACCGGTGGCGGCAATGGCCAGTTCGATGCGCACCGGCGGCTGCACCTGGACCACGTTGCCGGCGAACACCAGGGCGCAGGACAGGACCAGGGCGTGCAGCAGCAGGCTGAGAACAAGGGCGGTATTCTGGTGGCTCATGGGCGCTGTTCGGTCTGTAGGCTCAGGGTGGTGAAGCCGAGGCCGCGAACCGCCTCGTACACATCGACAAACTGCTGCAGGGGCAGGTTGCGGTCGGCGCGGACCAGAAGCGGCGTATCCCGGCCGGTGGCCGCCAGGGCGTCGGCGAGCGTGGCCAGCGACACCTCGTCCGCCTCCACCCAGATGCGGCCCTCCTGGCCGATGGTCAGGGTGCGCGGGGTGAGCGGCGCGGCCGTCTCGGTGGACGCGGCCTTGGGCAGTTCCACCTGGATGCCGCCGGTGGCGATGAAGGTGGAGGTGGTGAGCACGATGGTGAGCAGCACCAGCATCACATCCACCAGCGGGATGACGTTGAGATAATCAAACTCCTTCTCGTCCATGCGCGATATCCCACTTGAGCAGCAGCACTTTGCACCGGCGCAGCAGCAGGTTGTACAGGGTCACCGCCGGGATGGCGACGAGCAGCCCCAGGGCCGTGGCCTTGAGGGCCATGCTCAGGCCGCGCATGATCCGCCCGGTGTCGAAACCGGTCTCGCCGATGGTGGCAAAGGTGAGCATGATGCCGAGCACCGTGCCGAGCAGGCCGATGTAGGGGGCGTTGGTGCCGATGGTGGCGATCAGGTGGAGCTTGTTGGTCAGGTGCAGTTCCAGCTCGCGCCGGTCGGCGAAGTCCGTGACCCTGGTGCTGCGAAAGACGAGCCAGCGCTCGATGGCCACCGCGCAGGCGACCAGGCTGAGCAGCAGCAGCAGGCCGATCACGCCGTAATCGATGATCAGGTGCAGGTGGTCCATGCGCGCTCAGACGCCCGGGCCGCGGAGCGCGGCCGGCAGGGCAACAGGGCGGACGGCGCGGCCGGGGTGGCCGGCGGGTGTGCACGGGCGGTGGTGTCCGGGGCGGACAGGGGGAGAAAAGGCGGGTGGTGCTGGCAATTCCCGGGGCATCGGCTCCTCGCGGCTGTGGTCGGGCAGGGAGCGGGAACGACGGGCGCCGGGCGCGAAGGGTCTGCGGCGAGCCAAAAAAAATCCCGGATCGAGAGATCGATCCGGGATAGCCCTTTTTTATCCGCAGAACAGGTATGTGCCGGGTACGCTGCCGTCCTCGCAGTCGTCTCCTCAAGGTTCAGGCAGGTCTTCTGACTCCCGGTTCATCCTACTGGCTGCGCCTTCCCGACTCGAGATCAGTGACAAAATGCAGCGGTCGTCCCCGGTTACAGCGGCGGGCCCGTCTCCGATTCGCACGGAGTTCCCTTTCAAGTTCCTCGCGGAACACCTGAACCGGGTCAAGAGAAACCCCAAGTCGGCAGTGAAGTCAAGCAAATTCAATCACGCCGCCCGGCAGCACCGGGTCGGCGCCCTGGCGGGACGGTGCTGTTGGGCCAGGTCTCGGTAGGAACACCAATAGACAAGGGGGCAGGGCCGCTGGCGGCCCTGCCCCCGGCAGAAGGTTCAGGCTGGTTCGTTGGCGGGGCTCACGGCGTGTACCCGTCGGACAGGGTCTTGAGGAAGGCGACGATGGCAGCCTCCTCGTCAGCACTCAGGCCCAGGTTGCCCAGTTCCCTGGTGTTCAGGTTTGCTGCCACTTCCGGCGCCGGCCAGCAGTTTGC
>ERZ1645192.3183-NODE-3183-length-13533-cov-4.346416_pt1 | contig 13533 bp, 13 predicted proteins | sample MGYA00575354_ERZ1645192 | MGnify/ENA primary metagenome ERZ1645192 (study PRJEB40844, sample SAMN11349763) | freshwater sediment metagenome | isolation source: river sediment | host: Sediment | place: India: Faizupur Khadar , New Delhi | collected 2017-02-21 ... | reverse complement strand
CGGTAAATCTTAAATTTTGAACCGGTTCTAAAAAAGTAAATGTTACCGTTCCATTAGTACCTATCGTAAATTTGGCATCATTTCCTGTTCCAAAACTTCCCGCATCACCAGTATGCTCGTTTACAACACCATTAAAAGTTGCAGCTGAGTTAGGAGAAGTCCATGTCATATTCATGGTATTCTTGCCCAACATGTAATTAATACCTCTGGCTGGTAAATTGGAATTTCTGTAATACTGATAATCCCAGTTAATAGCAACCTGTGATAATCCCACTCCGCATTGAGCAAAGGAATCTGTGTTATAAAGCGCTGAACTAATCAGGCTTATAATCATCCAAATGGTGTGTAAAGAAATTTTCATCGGTTTGGGGGTTTATGTTTTTACAAATTATTTTTCAACAAAAATTCACCTATATAAAATATATAAGATGAAAGTAAATTTAAAACATAAAACCTTGGATGTATTCTTTGAATTGTTGATCAAAGAGGAATAGTCAAATCAATTATTATGATTTGAAATCATAAATCTAAAATAAGATTTTGAATTTATACCATTTAACATATTAGGGTTTTATGTTAAGGTAAAGTTAGCAAAAAAGAAAAATAGGTCGCATCCCCAAAAATGGGGATATTTATAAAATTTTGTTAATTTCCGTGCCGATTTTTGTGGAAAAGTGCTCTAATTGTTTTATATCAATTAGATATAATTATAATACTTAAAAACTACTTATTTGCACCTGATTTACTTTTTTTATCAGGTAATATCTTACCGGGTACATCTGTAGCGGGTACTTTGGAAGATGGTGACAAGGGCGAACTGTGAACCGGAACGGAAAAATCGAGCGGAATGGTTTCCTCTGCATCCCAGTTTTCCTTAATAATGATAGGTTTAGTAACTTTGTATATTTTTTCAGGCAATGTCTTTAAGGCGAAGTTACCGGAATTCCATCTTCCGTTTTCATTCAGATCTTCCACCGCTTCCACGGTAAACATGCCGGCAGGCAGCCAGCCATAGTCAATTTGAACGGCCTGAGAATCGCGTAAAATATGGCGATGCAGGGCTTTCCCCGAATTATCTTTCAGAATCGCGATATATTGCGTATTTTTATAAGGTAACTGATACGTTATCAATAACTTACCGCATTTTTTGCGCGATACTGCCGAAAACGAAAATTCCTGCTTTTTGGCATAATTTCCGCTCAGATCCGACAAGGCAGAGTCGAGCAGCACAAGTTTGTACATTTGCTCTCCTTTCCAGTCTGCCGAGATGGAATAGGTCACCCAGTCGTCGGCACGTGAAACACTAAAAGGCAAAACAGTTCCGGAAGTGTCAGTCAGCAGTATCCGTGATGTATCCACCGGCGACAGCGAATAAAAAACGGACGAGAGTTGTAATGGTGTTCCTTCAATTACGCGAAGATTTTTATACGTCATAGTATCTGTAAAAAACGGAATGGGAGCTCCGAAGCGACGACTTTCCGCCCTCACTTGCAACGAGTCGAGCAGCTGGTTTTTATTGCGGATATACAATGTGTAGGTGCCGGTATCTGCCTGCATGCCTGGAAAATATATCATCAACTTTTTGGCGTCTTTCATCGGAAAAGCGACGGGTTGAACCGGAGACAGTGTGTCCTGCAAAGTGACGGAAAACTGATCCTGTGTGGCAGAAATCTCCTTATTCCATTCTATCTGCAGGCGTCCTCCTTTTATTACCCGGTCATAAGCCACGATGCGCCAGTTCATTTCTTCCGGCAAAAAAAGCTCCAGTGAAAGGGTGTCTATACTAGCAGACAAATACAAAATACTATCGGAAAATGCGATAGCTTCAGTCGGTAAGTCGTAGTAATAATTGTTGTTTTTGTCGCTCAAACCATACACGCGGTAGTTTCCTTCCTTCACATGGTCCAGCTGAAAACTTCCGTCCGACTGGATTTTGCTGATATAAAAAGGTCGTTTTTGCAAAAAAGCACTGTCATCCATGTCTTTGTAGAGCAGCACGTAAGAATTTTCCGGAACACTTTCGAGAGTGGTGTGCACGGTGCCCTTCACCTGCAGGGAATCTATGTAAGAACCGGTGGAAAAAATGTACTTGAAATCGGGCATTACATTGCCTTCATTATTGTCTTTGATATTGTCTCCAAAGAAAAAACTATAGGTGGTATTGCTGTCAAGGGCTTGTTTCCATTTGATAGAAAGTTCATTTCTGGCGATGGAAATATTGGGAAAAGGCTCTATTGCCGGGGAAATAATGACCTGATTTTTGGCATTCTGTAAAGGCTGTATCCACTCGTCAAATTCAATTTTTATTTCCTTTTTCTGGAAATTGGTAGTCCCCGAAGGTGGCATAAAAGCAACCGCTTTCGGCGGCGTTTTGTCTCGATCGCCACCGGTAGGCGATGCAATCTGCGCGCAGGAAATGACCATGCTGCTGATCAGAAAAGCAGCAACACAGCGGATGTGGGATAAGTTGATTCTGAATTTCTGACGCATGAACAAGGTTTTACATAAAGAATTAGCGACCCAGATATACCATCAGCACAGAAATATCTGCCGGTGAAACACCCGACACCCTGCTGGCTTGTCCGAGCGTTTGCGGGCGAATTTTGCTTAATTTCTGGCGGGCTTCCATACTGAGTGAAGGCAGACTCATATAGTCAAAATCATGCTTCAGCGGGATATTTTCTATCTTATCCATCTTCTTCACCTGATCCTGTTCTTTCTGAATATAGCCTTCATACTTGATGGAAATTTCCGCCTGTTCCAGCATTTCTTTTTCATAGTGGCCCAGTTCCTGGTGTACGGCCGGCACATTTTCCACCATATCGAGCAGGCTGATTTGTGGTCGAGTGAAAAGCTTTCCCAGCTTCATTTTGTGTATCAAAGGAGTCGTTCCCTGTTCTTCCAGGTAACTGTCAATATCGGAAGTCTGGACGCTGTAGTCTTTGGCAAACTGAATGATTTCGTTGGTTTCTTTCAGTTTCTTTTCCACGCGATCCATACGTTCCTGTTCGGCAAATCCCATTTTGTAGGACAGTTCCGTGAGTCGCAGGTCCGCGTTATCCTGGCGCAGCAGGATGCGGAATTCGGCACGGGAGGTAAACATGCGATAAGGCTCTTCTGTGCCTTTATTCACCAGGTCGTCGATTAATACACCAATATAGGCTTCCGAGCGACCGAGAATCAGCGGTGCTTCCTCTCTGGATGCTTTGTGGGCGTTAATACCTGCCATCATTCCCTGACAGGCCGCCTCTTCGTAGCCGGTGGTACCATTGATCTGACCTGCAAAAAAGAGGTTTTTAATCGCTTTTGTCTCCAGCGACATATTCAGCTGGGTAGGCGGAAAATAATCATATTCTATGGCATAACCCGGGCGGAACATTTTCACCTTCTCAAATCCGGGAATTTCTTTCAGGGCTTTGTACTGCACATCTTCCGGCAGCGAGGTGGAAAATCCGTTGACATAAATCTCTACGGTATTCCAGCCTTCCGGTTCTACAAAAATCTGATGGCGATTTTTGTCTGCAAACCGGTTGATTTTATCTTCTATGGACGGACAATACCGCGGACCGAGTCACTGTATTCTTCACTGAAACATCGGCGATTTCTCGAAGCCCGTTTTCAGGATATCATGTACGGTATCATTGGTATAAGTAATCCAGCAACAGCGCTGTTCCTTCGGTTTTTCAATATTTTTATAAGAGAAACCCACGATATCGGCATCCCCTTCCTGCACTTCCATTTTGCTGTAATCCAGGCTGCGGCCATCTATGCGGGGCGGCGTACCTGTCTTCATACGGCCACTTTCCAATCCCAGCGACACCAATTGTTCGGTAATTCCTTTGGAGGCTTTCTCACCTGCCCTTCCGCCGCCAAATTGTTTTTCACCGACATGGATAATGCCATTCAGGAAAGTCCCGTTTGTCAGGACCACGGCTTTGGAGCGAATCTCCAGTCCCATGCCGGTTCTGATACCCACGACACGGTCGTTTTCCACCAGCAGTTCGTTGACCATATCCTGCCAGAAATCAATATTGGGTGTATTTTCCAACATCTCTCTCCACACCAGATGAAACATCATACGGTCGTTTTGCGTACGCGGACTCCACATGGCGGGACCTTTGGATAAGTTGAGCATCCGGAACTGGATCATGGACTTGTCGGAAACGATACCGGAATACCCACCCATGGCGTCTATTTCGCGTACTATCTGACCTTTGGCCACGCCACCCATGGCAGGGTTGCAGGACATTTGTGCGATGGTCTGCATGTTCATGGTAGCCAACAATACCTTACTGCCCATTTTGGCAGCAGCTACTGCCGCTTCACAGCCTGCATGACCGGCACCCACTACAATTACATCATAAGATTGAAACATAGAACAAAGATAGAGATTAGTCGTGAGTAGTGTGTAATGGGATAGAGATTTTTATATTGCCAATCTGTGCCTATTCACAAAATAATAAACATGTGCAAAATATGGGTGTGGATGCTGCGTGCATAAGTTCCACGTGAAACAATGTTCATTCACAGAATGAAAGAATAAATAAAGGGGTGTCAGGCAAAAAGTCGACTTAAACCGATACTAGTCCACAAAATCATCCACAATGTGAAAACAGAAAAGTGGATAGCAAGAACGGAATATCTTAGAGCGATAAAATACCGGGGTATATTAAACCTTATCATTGCCAATTGGTGAGTTATCCAACCTTCATCCACAAATCGATGTGCATAACAACAACAGATTTGTTTCACGTGAAACAAAAAAGCGAACCCAAATGGATTCGCTTATGTATGCTGGAAAAATGCTAAGATTTAGAAAGTCGGACACAACAAAGGAGAGTATTGTTTCTTTCTGTCCAATGGTTTTCCGGTGTAGATAATAGAAGCTTCAATAGCACCGTAAGATTTGACAGCTTTACTCAAATCCTTTTTCACAGTGGCATCATAGCTCAGACCAATTTGAATACCGGAGAAAGAAACACCTACAGAAGTGATGATGGCGTTTAAAGCTTTATCATTGCTGACTTCTTTGTTTCTGCCGCCGCCGTCAATCCAGATACCGGCGGATACAGCCGTGCGATATGGATCTTTTTTACCGGAAAGATTGATAGATGCAGATGTACCGGCAATCCACTGTTGTGCTTCTGCCTGACGCATGTACATCCCGTTCGGGGAAATCAATACGACCTTATTAATATCAATCAGCAAACCGGCATGAGCATTAAAGCGCATCGCTCTTTCATTATCCGCTTTGAAAAATGAATCCTTTGGTTTGATGATATTAAACATAGATAAACCGGCATAAGCACCTATTGTCTTGGTGAAATTAGACGACCAGAATAAACCCAGGTGCATGTTTGGTTTGATGTATTTCTGATTATCAAACGTCTCTCTGTTGCTCAGATCTAAATCAAATCCGGTTCAGGTAAACTGAGAAGCGAATGCCAGATTGCCTAAATCGAGGGAACGCTGAATGAAACCCACCTGAGTACCAAAACTCAGATAGTGGTTTTTATTCATCCCTAAACTTTTGTGATAGGCCAAAGATACATACGCCGTGTTAGTTCGGATGGCTGTCTGACGGTCATTGGTAAATACTAAACCCACTCCAAAAATATCTTCATTGAGTTTATCTCTGAACAAACCAAAATCCGCGGATGCACTTAACGTATTATACGGAGACGGTGACTGTAAAGGCAGATACTGATTGCGGTAGTTCGCCGTGACGCGGTACAAAGATTTAATCTTACCGGTAAACGCCGGGTTCAAATTCAATGGTGAATTGTAGAACTGGGAGAACTTATAATCCTGCGCCCCAGAAAATAAGTATACAAATAATATACTTGCTGTTAAAATAAATTTATTTTTCATCATAGTACTCCTTCTTTATTAATGTGTGTGTATGCGTCAATAACTGACGATAACGCTCCTGTGCCAACACATCGTTGTGATATATCGGCACGAAATTACCATTAAATATACTAAGTTGTTGAATGATGACCTCTGTTTCTCTATAAATTTCATTTGATTTTTTCATTAAGTAATACTCGTAGGTGGCATCCATCCAGCAAGATGGCTGTAAAACCAATGAAGTGGCCTGATCGGAAATCAGGTTATAAAACACGAACGGCACACTGCAACCGGCTCTAAAACCTGGTGTGTCCGGATATGCCAGTGAGTAATCCATGGTAATGCCTGCAGCCAGTAATGCGTAGTAATATGCCGGAAAGGAAATGCGCAGGAAATGTTGTCGCGATATCGTCACCGGTTGTTGCAACAATTCCTCCAGCAAGTGTTTTTCAGCTGTTATACTTTGTTGCGCCAACGCATCGTAAGATGGATGAATGCCCACCTCTCCTGCCAGTTTCAATCGTTGCAGTAAACTACTCATACGGCGGGATTTCATGGATACTTTTGTGTCGTGTCGTGATGCATTTCCGGTCAGTATAAAAAAACGAGGACGCTCTTGCAAGCCGGCTGTTTCCTGTAAAATAAAATCATAGGTATCATATGGGTCAGGTGACTTTCCCGTCAGCACTTTCCAACAATCTTTTCGGAGAATATTGGGCGGATGCTGCAACCAGTTGCGGCCCAAAAAACGGTAGGCCTGGTCAATATCAAATGTTGGAATATAGCCTGCTTTTCTTTGAGAAAAACGGAGTTGCGGAGCGAACGTCAATAAGCGCTGACGGAATTGTGAAAGCCAGCTTTCTACAATAGGCCCGAACTGAAATACCGGATTGGACAAGACAGAATTGGAAGACAGATAACGCCCGTGTTGATCTTTGTCGTGCGGCAAATATTCTTCATATCTCGACAGCATAAAAAAAATGGCGCTGAGGATATCAAACGGCACATCAAAATGTCCATCCGCCGAAAAGAAGACCGGCAGTGATTCCCATTTAGATATAAAAATCCGCTGCGGCCGGATATCCGTTTCCAGCAATAGGGTATCCTGGAAAACAGAAAAATAACCATTGATTTTTTCAGGAGCATAACAAATGTAAAAATGGTCGGGAGACAGCACATCCACAGGCGATTCCACCACGGAATAAGGTATACCAAAATATTGAGTAAATACAAAATCCAGGGTGTATTTTATTCTGTTGGTAACTTTCGGTGTGTAGATAACTATCATCCTGAAAAAGTGTGTATTTGTGTATTTTTATATTCTGAAACCACCTGATTTTACAGTTGGTTTGGTCAATAAAAGAAGTCTATTATGTCAGCACCGTTTCTCATACATCTTCCGCAATTTGAAGGACCTTTCGACCTTCTCCTTTTCTTCATCGAAAGAGATGAGTTGAGCATTCACGATATTCCCATTTATAAAATTACAAATGATTTTCTGGATTATATCCAACATCTCGAAAGATTAAATATCGAAGTGGCCAGTGAGTTTATTCTGGTGGCTGCTACCTTGATGCGAATCAAAGCAAAAATGTTGCTGCCAAGAAAAGATGTGGATGAGCAGGGCAACGAAATTGACCCTCGTCAGGAATTGGTGCAACAACTGCTGGAATACAAACGCTGCAAGGATGTCGTGGAAATTCTGAAAGAAATGGAGAGCAATCGCTCTTTGCGTTATACGCGCGGCAATCAGAAAAATGAAGTGAGCGAGCTGGTGAAATTACTGGCGGACGAAGCGGAACTGGAAACGATCACGCTCTTCAAACTGTTGAAGGCTTATCAGCGCAGCATGGATCGCTATAAGAACAAAACGGAAAAGGTAGTACATAAAATTGATCCGTATAAATATTCCATCGAATCAGAAAAAGAAAAACTAACGGCCTTTATTCATGAGCGTTCAAAAGCTTCTTTTCAGGAAGTATTTGCTGCCTGTGAAAGTAAAATTCATGCTGTCTTTATTTTCCTCAGCATGCTCGAATTGATTCAGCAGCGCATTATTTCCATTATTATTGGTGAAGGCAATAACAATTTTTGGCTGACTTCCGACGTTGTAGAGTAATCTAACGTCTACACCATGATTAAAAAATACCTTACCGCTCTGTCGTTCATTTTATTTGCACAGGCAATTTCCCTACAAGCGCAGGAATACAATGGCGCCATCGGTATTCGCATGGGATACGGTTGGGGTGTCAGCGGAAAATATTTCTTCAATGGCGGCAGAAACAGTAATGGTCATGCCCTGGAAGCACTCTTGCGCTATGGCTATCACGGGGTGGTATTCACACAACCAGGTATCAACGCGACTGTATTATATGAGAAACATTTTCCGTTGGGCAGAACGCGCAACTGGAGTTTTATTGTAGGAGCCGGTCCCGGCATGGGATTCGGAAAAAAAGGAAATGTGCGGACTTTTGCTTTCGGGGTAGCACCTATCATCGGGGTGGATGTGCTGATAAAACGATTTCCTATCAATTTTTCGGTAGATTATAAACCTACATTTTTTGTTGATAAGGTGCTGAAAACAGCGGGCAGTAAGTTTGTATTTTCCTACTACGAACTGGCATTGAGTATGCGCTATGCCTTCACCAATGGCGGAGGTCGCAGAAGACGATAATTACAATCCTCTTATTTTTGCACGCAGGTTATCCTTAAGGGTTTCACCGCAGGCTTTACGCATCACCTTTTGCGCTACATTCTTTTTGTAGGCAGAATGGTTGTTGTAGTATTGCATGCAGGTCGGACATTTCTGAATTTCATCCATCAGCCTGTTCTCGGAGTGGCGGTCCAGTTCTCCGTCCAGCAACATCGAAATGTCTGACATTAACTCCGTGCAATTGTGGGGTGGTCTTAAATGGCTCATCTGATTTTAATTTTTGTGATGCGGTTATATTATGCAGATGTTTGTTTATTATTCATGTTTTTTGTAACCCATAGAAGCGGCATATTCTTTCAGGCTTTCTTTCAGCATATTGCGTGCGCGGTGTAATCTGGAACGTACTGTCCCGATTGGAATATCTATTATCTTGGCAATCTCTTCGTAACTGAATCCTTCAATATCGCAGAGCAGAATGACCGTTTTGAAATCGATAGGCAATCTGTTGAGTGCTATCGTAATTTCATCGCCCATCATACCATCGAAAATATCTTCGCGCAAATCATAGGCCACACCTCCTTTGTCTTCATCGGCATCCTGATACGCAATGATATCTTCATAATCTACCTTTGTCGGCTGTTTCGCTTTTTTGCGATATTCATTGATAAAGGCATTCTTCAATATCTTAAACAACCAGGCTTTGGCATTAGTTCCCTTTTCATATAAAGACATGAATCGAAATGCTTTCATAAAAGTCTCCTGTACCAAATCATTGGCATCCTCTTCATTGTAAGTAAGATGGTAGGCAAAATTGTACAGCGCATCCGCATGCGGAAGCAGTTCGCTTTCGAATAATTCTTCTTTATTTAAAATTGGTTCCTGTGACACAATGGTCATAAAAATAAATATTATACCTTTAAGAAGCGAATTATAGGTTAAAAAGTTCCCTGAATTGAAAGATATTTTGTTAAAATACAGACCTTATTGCTGGCCCAGTCTGTTTTTTCTGTGGACCATCGCGCTTTTCAGCAGTCGGGCATTGCTGAGTATTTCCTACGGAATCATGGCGGTCTGGCTGGTGACAGATGTATTTTACCTGCAAATAAAATATCGTATTACCGGGGTCAATATTGCTATATTGTCTTTTTTCGGGATATCTCTCATTAGTTCCACGTGGAGCGAACATCCGCTGCAGGCACTTTCCTTTCTTACGGTCAAACTGCCATTTCTGGTAATCGGGTTGTTAGTCGGTAATACCGGAATCTCGGAAAAAGCGACAGAAAAAATCAGGCAGCTGTTTATCTTATTAATAGTAGTCAGTGCCACTTACACACTGACAGTATATCTTTCGGATATCAACTACTGGAAAATGGCTTACACCCGCGGTACCGTATTACCCACTGTATTACATCATTCTGTGTATTCCATGATGGTCGTGTGGGCGATGCTATTTCTATTTCAACAGAGAAGAAAACATCCGTTAATAGTCGCAGTATTATTGGCCTATCTATTTATATTTCTGCACCTGTTGGCCGTTAAAACCGGATTACTGTGTTTGTATATAGGTATTGTATTACTGATTTTCAGTCAACTCAATAAAAAAACCACCTTATATAGTATACCATTATTACTGGCGATCGGAATATTGATGAATTATTCCACCACCATCAAACATAAAATAGATTATCTGAAATACGATTTGCAGCGGATAAATCAAGCGGATGTATTTGATTATTCGGATGCCCGCCGATTAATATCTATGAAAATGGCGGTAGAAATTGTGCAGGAACATCCCGTCTTCGGTGTTGGCATCGGCGATGTGCACGAAGCCATCAAACAACAATATATCCGGCATTATCAACAATACGACCGGGAAAAAATGATGTTTCCGCACAATACGTATCTGCATATCGCCTGTGCCGCAGGTATCGTCGGACTAATTATTGCAACATGTCTATTTATCTACTTGTTCCGGTGGATAAAAAACCAGCTCTACCGAATCAGCTTTTGCTTACTTTTATTGGTGTGCTGCTGGGATGCATTATTGGAACAACAAGTCGGCGTGGCACTGCTGCTTTGGCTGATAGTACAGTATGACAACAGCAGACAACTAACAAAACAACATGGCTAAAATTGGTTTATTTTTCGGATCATTCAATCCCATACATCACGGACATCTGCTGATGGCCACCCATCTGCGGGAGGCTGCAAATCTGGATGAAATCTGGTTGATTGTATCGCCACAAAATCCGTTTAAAATAAATACACAACTCGCCGATGAACAACACCGTTATAAAATGGTGGAAATAGCCATACGGGATGTTGACTGGCTGAAGGTCAGCGATATTGAATTTCAGTTAGAAAAACCTTCTTATACGCACATTACTCTAAAAAAATTGCTGCAGCAATTTACTGAACATCAGTTTCATCTTATTATAGGTGGTGATAATGTAGCAAAGTTCAATGAATGGAAAGAAGCACAATGGATACAGGATACTATTCCTATATTAATATATCAGCGTGGAAACGTAAATAACAACGGAACGATCCGCAATGCAAGCAGCTATTCCCTGCCATTACTCGATATTAGTTCTACCGATATCCGCAAAAGAATACAGGAAAACAAGACCATCCGCTATTTCGTTCCTGAAAACGTGGAACAATATATTCTGTTTCACAAACTTTTCCGCTCCTGAAATAGTTATACACAAGCCTGTGGATGACGATGCTAAAGTGCTTGAAATGAAGGGCTATTTACCCACATTCTGAAATGTTAAGAAACAGGACATGATGTGGAGAGCAGTAGACAAAAATAATTACCCACTTTTTGAAAAACACCTGTCAAATAATCTCCACGGGCAACCCAATTTTTACATAATTTAAACACATCAAAAACACGATAATCGACAATGTGACAGGTAAATTTTTACAAACAACAGGATAGGGAAAACGCAATAAACAAGTGTGAATGAAAATGGGAAAACACAATAAAAACGGAACTTTTCACGGTGGACAATATGTTGATAAGAATAAGAACTAATAAAAACAACTGTACCAACAAATAAAGTCCGGAAAAAATATGCACGAATTCACACCGGTAATAAATAGTAGTAAATTAATTTTTTAAAAGAAATAATATCTATATCTAAAGACGGAAACGCATAGCGTCGAAAATTTTAAAAAATAAATAAATCAGCCTATCTTGGCTTCATAATTTTTCATCATGGCAGAAATAGTAGATTTTAAAGAAAAAGTGGCGCAGCTCGGCGAAGTGGGATTTCTCGATATCCACATCGATCCGACCCTGGATTTATTTGCCGAGATTGACCGACTCAAAAAAGAAAAAAATGCGGTTTTACTGGCGCATTACTACCAGGAAGCCGACATTCAGGATATTGCCGACTACATCGGCGACAGTTTGCAGCTGGCGCAGAAAGCAGCCAGCACCACCGCGGATATCATTCTTTTTGCCGGTGTGCATTTCATGGCAGAAACGGCTAAAATTCTCAACCCAACCAAGAAAGTCATTCTGCCGGATCTGAAGGCAGGTTGTTCGCTGGCCGATAGTTGCCCGCCGCAGGAATTTGCGGCTTTCAAAAAAAAATTTCCAGGCTACGCCGTAGTGTCTTACATCAACTGTTCCGCCGAAATCAAAGCGCTCAGCGATTATATTTGCACGAGCTCCAACGCGGAATTTATTATCAATGCCATTCCTGCTGACCGAGGCATTATCTTTGCACCGGACAAAAATCTGGGGGCTTATTTGTCAAAAAAATTAAATCGCGAAATGGTGTTGTGGGACGGCTCCTGCATGGTACACGAAATTTTCTCGCTGGAAAAAATTGTGCGTCTGCAGGAAAAACACCCGAAAGCGAAAATGATTGCACATCCCGAATGTGAGGCCGCCATTCTCGACATCGCGGATTATATCGGATCTACCACCAACTTGCTAAAATATACCATCAACGATGCTGCCCAGGAATTTATTGTAGCTACGGAAACAGGCATTCTCCATAAAATGCAGGAAGCTTCGCCACACAAAACATTCATTCCCGCACCGCCCAACAACAGCTGTGCCTGCAATGACTGTCCGCATATGAAGCTCAACACGCTCGAAAAAATTTACCTCTGTCTTAAATACGAATTACCGGAATTGCTGATGGACGAAGAACTGCGCCTGCAAGCAAAACTGCCGATAGACCGTATGCTCGAGATTTCTGCTGCCGCCGGACTGAAAGGCTGAGGAAATGTTACTGATTTTATTAAAAACTATCGCTTATGAAAATTGGTTTAATTGGATTTGGTAAAACAGGCAAGTCCGTTGCTTCTGTTATTTTACAACATCCAGACTGTTCATTAGAATGGGTAGTAAGGAATAGCACGCAGTTAGAACATCGTTCTGCCGCTGAATATTTAGGAATTGATTCCGCTGATCCGGCTCATATTTACGCTAAATCTAATATTCAATTTGATTTGTTTTTTAAGGAACATCCTGTAGATTTTATTATTGATTTTTCTTTACCGGAGGTAATTTACGAATATGGGGAGTTTGCAGTCCGGCATCAAATTGGAATTATTTCTGCCATTTCCCATTATAACGAAGAAACCATTACATACCTTAAAAAACTGGCAAATGAAACAGTAGTATTCTGGTCGCCTAATATCACCTTAGGTGTGAACTACTTATTATTTGCCGGTAAATTCCTTAAGAAAATTGCCCCATGGGTAGATATTGAGGTGATAGAAGAACATTTTAAAGAAAAATCAGGAATTTCCGGAACAGCATTAAGAATAGCTGAAGCGCTGGAGATAAATAAGTCAGAAATCAATTCTGTACGAGTAGGAGGTATCATTGGCCGTCATGAGGTAATCTTCGGATTTCCATATCAGACAGTAAGATTAATTCATGAATCTATTTCCAGAGAAGCATTTGGAAATGGTGTGATGTTTGTCGCTCAAAATTTGCAATCAAAAGAGAAAGGGTTTTATCAGTTTGAAGATATTCTTCTTCCTTATTTTTCCGGATAAGC
>ERZ1645192.3181-NODE-3181-length-13534-cov-4.920617_pt1 | contig 13534 bp, 8 predicted proteins | sample MGYA00575354_ERZ1645192 | MGnify/ENA primary metagenome ERZ1645192 (study PRJEB40844, sample SAMN11349763) | freshwater sediment metagenome | isolation source: river sediment | host: Sediment | place: India: Faizupur Khadar , New Delhi | collected 2017-02-21 ... | reverse complement strand
AATCTGCATTATTATCGGGTCGCATGTGGGGACATATATCTCCGCTTTGAACTCCGCTACTTTTTTTGCAACGCTTCTTAAGATCAGCATACTTGCTATTGTGTCTATCTGTGTATAATAACCGATACCGCAGTCATAAACAACCGGCTTACCCATTTCTGTCGCTCTCCCGACGGCATCGTCGATCGCATCAAGTCCCGGAATCCTGCGTATAAATAATTTCTCCCTGTTTCTTTTCACTTTAATAAAAATATAGAAAAATAGGATCATGAAAAGGAATGTTCCAATTAATACATTCGTTCTGAAGGTTCTGAAAACAGGCACATCATCAAATATTACCGCAGAGCCGAAAGCTCCTACAAGACCGCTGTAGAACTTAAGCTTTATCTGATGTCTGAACTCATCCTCCGCGCCGGGATCGTTATTGTGGATAGCTTTAATAAACTCATCGCTTATATCAAATGACCTTATGCCCCTTGCCTCTTCCATCGGTGTAATAAAACCGTAAACTATATCGCTCAGCCTTGCTGTTTCAAGCTCGAAAAGATCAAATATAGTTTGTCTTTTTTCTTCTACCCAAAGATCTTTTGCAGCTATTTTTTCAGCTCTTTTGTTTTCTACAAGTTCTTTCTTTTTACTGATTATATAATCGAGTATCCTTTTATCTTTTTCTCTGTAAAGCTGCTCAATAACAGCCTGAACTTCCGGTTTTGTTCTTGCGGAATCTATTTTAAACTCTAGAGCCAACATTTCGCTGTTATAATTTTCATCTGAGAGAAGGTCATCTATCACTTTTTCATCAGGCATAGCTTTTATAGAATCAAGCTGGCGTTCAAATTTTCTCGAGTCGAGAAGAAGCGATTCCACATATTTTTCCTGATCTGCAAGAAGAATATCTTTTCTTGAAACTGTATAGTCTTTTATTTTTCTTGCGGCATTTTTAATTCCGCCATCCAATTCATCGCTGATATAACCCCAGTAAAAATCCTTTGTTGTAATAAATCTGGCTATTTCTTCAAATATCTTATCGTTCTTTGTGCCTTTAAAGGCAACAAACGACCTTTGTTCATAATCGTTTAATTTTTCACCGAGTTTGTCTTTTTGTATAACTCCAAAGTCAAAATCAGGATACTGTCCAAAAAAATCTTCTACAAAACCTTTGACTCTGGGATACAGAATATTAAAGTCTCTTTCCGGACTCCATTTGTCGTAGATGACCATAATATCTTCTGCGACTTCTTTGCAGAGCTTTTCCTCGTCGGATAGAACAGCCGGAGTTGTAAGTTCTTCGTTTGATTTAATTGAATCAGCTTCTCCCGCGATGACTGCGGCAGAATCGGGTACCTGTTGAGCGTAAACCGAAAATGCCAGAGCCAATATGATCAGCTGTTTAAAAATACTTCTCATTTCAATTCCCGTATTCTTAATTCTATTTCTATTTATAATAACAAATTACCGCCGAAAGATAAGCTACCGACCGAAATTTATCAAGCGAAATCAGATGAAACGACAAAAAATCAGTGTGAATATTCTGCATAAAGATATTAAAGTTTTATTATTCCTTCAAAAACGAGTTCCGCCGGGCCTGAAAGGAAAAGTTTGTTTTTTTCATGATTAACTTTCAGTTCCACACCGTCGGCGGTTACAATTGTCCTTACACTAAAATCATCTGTCAGCATCATATCAAGATATCCTGATGCAGTTATTCCGGTTCCGCAGGCTCGGGTCTCGCCTTCTACGCCTCTTTCATAAGTGCGGATTTTTAGTATGTTTTTTCCTGATCTCTGAACAAAATTCACATTAGTTCCATTTGAAAATCTTTGATCATACCTTATCTCTCTACCAAGCCTTTCTATATCCAGCTTTGATATGTCTCTGAAATAACCCACCGTATGCTCAACTCCAGTATTCAGAAAGTAAAATTCTTCTTTCGTTTTTCCGAACTTTAGCCCTTTTGCGTAGCCTAAGGGTTTCTTCATTTGAAGTTTAATTCTTCCGTCTGAAAGCAGTTCGGCATTGTGCTCTCCATCTCCTGCTTTAAATCGGCACTTTTCTTTTTCAAAATAATTCAGTTTATGCGCTAGCATAACGGCACATCTTGCTCCATTTGCGCAAAAATCGGCTTCGGAACCGTCTGAATTGTAGTATTTCATCAAAAAGTCATAATCTCTGCGCGATTCATTAATAATAATGATCCCGTCAGCTCCTATTCCATAGTTTCTGTCGCACAACTTTATTATTTTATCTTTTTTAAGAGATCTTATGCCTTCAAAAAAAACAAAATCGTTCCCGGCTCCATGAAGCTTGTAGAATTTCATTATCTGCTTCTGAATTTTTTTGAAAATTCTTTTCCGGAGTAGAGAGCTTCAATGTTCTTTTTAACTACTTCTTCTCCTTTAGTGCCGAAAATGAATCTGATGCCTTTTTCAAGCTTTTCAAAATCGATCTCAAGAAAATCAGATGCAGCACCGACCATTACCATATTCATCGACATCGGAGAACCGATGTTCTTAGCAATATCATCGGCATCTATAAGTATGTGATTCTTTATTTTTTTTATCTCCTCTTTTACTGCATTTATGTCAGGATAGTTAGCAATGTTGTCAAATGGCGTGCTGTTCGTTATAACCCAGCCTTCTTTCGAAAGGTACGGAAGATACCTTAAAGATTCCATCGGTTCGATAGAAAGAATTATGTCTGCTCCTCCGAAAGGTATCAGATCAGAATGTATCTCATTCGATGAAACTCTCAGATGGGACTGAACATCCCCTCCTCTCTGGCTCATACCGTGAACCTCAGCCTGTTTCATATACAGGCCTGAGTCGATCGCGGCGAAACCTATAACAGTAGCTATTGATAAAATACCCTGTCCTCCGACACCGCTTAGAATAATATCTTTTTTCATATTTTTATTCCCTTATTTATTCGCTTTAGTTTTTCTTTTTAGAGTCTGCATACACTCTCTGGTAGGTATTATGACTGAAACGCCTTTGTAATTTATCTCCTGCCTTATAATTCTTACCATCTCTTCATGATTCTTTTTAAGCGGAGTTACCCTGATAATATGATCCTTATGAACTCCGAGGCCTTCACAGATCGACACAAGTCTGTCAACAGCGTGAGAATCCTGTCCGCCTGTCATACCGGTCGTAGAGTTGTCGAGTATCATTACCACCATGTTCGTGTTCTCTATCACCGCGTCAAGAAGACCCGTCATGCCTGAATGTGTAAATGTCGAATCGCCTATAACTGCTATCGCAGGGAATAATCCTGCATCCGCTGCTCCTTTCGCCATAGTTATAGATGCTCCCATATCGACGCAGGAGTTTATCGAGTTGAACGGAGGAAGAGCAGCAAGTGTATAACAACCTATATCTGAAAGAACATGTCCGTCTCCATATTCTTTCATTACCTCATTAAGCGCATTATAAGCATCAATGTGCCCGCAGCCGTTACAGAATTTCGGTGGTCTTGCCGCTACGACCCCGGGAATTGATTCGATTTGAAAAGGAATTCCGTTTACTGCTTTGAGAACCAGATTCGGATTTAATTCCCCGTCCCTCGGAAGCGATCCGTCGAGCCTTCCTGAAACTTTGAGGCAGTTCCCGAGATATCCTTTAAGCATCTCCTCGACAATTGGAGAGCCTTCTTCGAGAACAAGTATCCTTTCGCATTCGGACGAAAGTTTTTCAACATGTTTTCTTGGAAGAGGATACTGGCTCACTTTAAGAACAGGGTACGGACAGCCTGTATCCTGATAGTTTTCCATTAGATAATTAAAGGAAATGCCGCAGGCTATTATACCAAGTTTTTTATCTTTACCGTTGATATATTTATTAAATGGAGACTCTTCGCTTTCAAGCTCAAATTTTTCCTGGTTAGCAAGCAGCATTTTATATCTTTTTCTGGCTATGGCCGGTAGAAGAACGAACTGCCTTTTGTCTTCAGGCAGTTTTAACTCATTCTCGTTTTTAAAAGGTTTTACCGCAACCCCGCTTCTGGAATGTGATAACCTTGTTGTAAGCCTTAACAGTATCGGCACCTGATATCTTTCGCTTATATCAAAAGCGTGAAATGCCATATCATAACATTCCTGCTGACTCGACGGTTCCAGCATCGGAATGAGTGCAAACTTGCCGTAATTTCTGGAATCCTGCTCGTTCTGTGAAGAATGCATCGAAGGGTCATCCGCAACTGCCACTATAGTCCCGCCGTTGGCACCGGTTATAGCTGAATTCATAAAACAATCAGCCGCAACATTCAATCCCACATGCTTCATTGCGCACATAGATCTTTTACCGGCATAAGACATCCCTAGTGCAGATTCAGCAGCCGTTTTTTCGTTTGCCGACCATTTTCTATGAATATTTCTCTCTTTAGCAGATTTCGACCTTTGAACATATTCCATTATCTCGGTTGATGGTGTACCGGGGTAAGCATACATACCTGACATTCCGGCATCAATGGCACCCTGAGCCAGAGCTTCGTCCCCGAGTAAAAGCAGTTTTTCCATAATTTTTCCTTTTAGTTAACATTTTGTGGAAATATATACAAAACAATTGTTTTGAAAAGCGGAAAATTTACCATTTTAAAAAATAAAAATCCGTATTTTAATCTCTTGAAATATATTCGCCGGTTTCGCTATGTATTCGCACTTTGTCTCCAGTTTTTATGAAAGCCGGCACTTTTATTGTCTGCCCGTTGTTCAGCCTTGCGGTCTTAACATATTCAAGATTCGAACTGTCCTTTTCAATATCTTCAGTTTCGTCGATCTCGAAAACGACGACCTGCGGAAGTTCAACCGAAATAATAATGTCGTTATAATAAAATACTTCAAGTGAAGATCTTTCATTGAGAAAAGATGCTTTACGGCCTAACATTGAAGTTTTTACTTCAAGCTGCTCACCATTTTCTTCATCACAGAAAACAAGCGAATCTTCCGATCTTTGTATAAGATTCATTGACCTCATCTCAAGGTCAATCTTTTCTATATCCTGCTTTGCTTCGAAAGTGCATGTTGAAGTCTCGCCGCTGTTAATGTTGAACAGCTGCATATCGACCGACTTTGAATTGTTATCGGATAAATTTATTTTCTTTTCAAGAACTGTGTAAACATTATTGTTGTGCTTAATGAAATTTCCTTTTTTAACATGTTCCGCATGCGTCATTTTAAACCTTTTTTATTTATTTTCGTCAAGTACTTTTCTTATTGAAATTCCAATTTCTTTTTTTGTAAAAGGTTTCTTTAAAAAACCTTTTATGTTTTTATAATTCTCTAGATCCTTATAAGAAAACATTTTAATGCCGGAGCTGATCATAAAAATAATCTTCGGATCGATGTCCGACACTTTCTCAGCCAGCTCAATCCCTGTCATACCCGGCATAGTGTAGTCTGCAATTAATAAGTCTATCTTGCTTTTTTCTGATTTAATATAATTCAAAGCTTCAACAGGATCGGTCATTTTTTTTACGGAATAACCCAAACTTTCAAGAATAATCTTGCCTATTTCTGCGACATTTGCTTCATCGTCCAGAAAAACTACTTTTTCATTTCCTGTAGGAATTCTCGTTTCGTTTTCAGAATTATCAGGTTCATATTTTTGGGGATTATAGGGCATTAGTACTGTAAATACGGTATTGCCTGCATTACTTTTTACTGAAACTGTTCCTTTTATGTCTGCGATTATACCGCTGACTACAGCGAGACCGAGTCCGGTGCCTTCCCCCGGTCTTTTGGTGGTAAAATACGGTTCGAATATTTTATCTGCAATTGATCTGTCTATACCCTTCCCGTTGTCTTCTACCGTCAGTTTAAGATAAAGTCCCTGGCCGAGTCCGGTCTCCGGAGTTTCGCTTTCGTTCAATTTGATCTGTGAAAGACCTATTTTTATCCTCCCCTTTTCGCTATCAGCAGCCTGATATGCATTCGTACACAAATTCATTACAACCTGGTGGATCTGGCTCGGATCTGCATTTACGGTACCTGTAGTTTCTTCAATATTCTGAATTATTTCTATTGACGCAGGTACTGAACTTCTTATTAGTTTTAAGGCTTCTTTAACTACAAGGTCAACCCTCACAGGTTTTTTCTCGATCTCATTTCTGCGGCTCAGGACAAGTATCTGGTTTACAAGTTCTTTAGCTCTGTTGGATGCCCTTAATACTTCATTTATTCTTGAGCACTCGAACTTCTTCTGTTCAAGCTCATATTTTACTATCTCTGAGAATCCAATTATCGCTGTCAATATATTGTTAAAGTCGTGAGCTATACCTCCGGCCAATGTACCTATCGCTTCCATTTTTTGAGCGTTTATAAGCTGTTTTTCCAGCTTTTTCTGGTTGGAAACATCTCTTTTGAGGGAGAAATATCCGTCAGGTTCGTTACCGTGATTAATTATTGGTACGACCATGATCTCCTCTTCATAGGGAGTTCCGTCTTTTTTAGTATTAGAAAATGAACCGCTCCATGTTTTTCCGCTTTTTATCGTTGCCCATATCTCATCGTAGAATTCTTTTGAATACCTGCCTTTTTCAAGAAATCTGGGAACATCTCCTATAACTTCATCAGATTTAAACCCGGAGTCAGATTCAAATGCTTTGTTGACATATTCGATTACACCGTCTTTATTTGTGATAATGACGCTTTCATAAAGCTGATCGATTATTCCCGCTAGTCTGTAAATCTGCTTAGTTCTTTCTTTTACTTTATACTCAAGCTCAACATTCATATTTTTTAACTGCTTTTCAGCTTTTTGTCTTAGTGAAACTTCTTCAATAAGTTTCGCATTGTTTTCCTTTAACTGCTTTTGAATTGATTTTAAACGCAAATGCGTCTTGATCCTAGCAAGGAGTTCATAAGGATTGAACGGTTTTGTAATATAATCTACTCCGCCGCTTTCGAAACCTTTTACAATGCTGTCCGGATCTGTTTTTACGGTCAGGAATAGTATAGGTATATCTTTATAATTTGCGTTCGAACTTATCTCCCTGCATACCTGAAAACCGTCGATAAGCGGCATAACCACATCTAAAAGAATGAGGTCAAATGTTTCTTTCGATAAAACCTGCATCGCCTCTTTTCCGTCAGTCGCAAAAGATAGATCATAGCCTTCGTTCTGAAGAAAATTGGCTACAACCTGAATATTTTTTGGGGAATCATCTATTATCAGCAGCTTATATATCTTTTCATTCATTCCCTGCCTCCATTTTCTTTTTTAATGTAAAAATGAGATCATCATAATTATCGAGAAGTATTTTTATATTTTCGATATCGAATCTGACCACGGAATCATGCAGCTTCACTGCGAACTTATCAAGCACTGAACAGTTATGTTTTCCGGCAAGATCTTTTAGACTCGTAGCCAGCTCTTTGATTTGTGAAAAGTTATGACTGCTCTCGGCTTTTTTGACTTTATACAGCATTTCGCCTGATAAAATGGCAAAAAGTTTATCTCCGTCAATTAATAACTCTTCTACCGGTTTAAATTCTGCGACAATATTTTTTACAATATCATATTTAAGGTATTTTTTCATTTCATTTACTAATTCATCCATTGATACAGGCTTTCTTATATATCCGTCAAATTTGTGTTGAGCGATCTTCGCTCTGTCGCTGTTCATAACTGAAGCTGTTACAGCGATAACAGGTATTCTTCTAAGGTTTTCATCTTCTTTTACCAGCTTTATCGCCTCATAACCATCCATAACAGGCATTCTCATATCCATAAGTATCATATCCGGAACATTCAACTTCGCATATTCAACAGCCTCCTTGCCATTAACTGCCTCGACAGTCTCAAGCCCGAGTTCTTTGCAGAATTCAATAAGTAAAAGTCTGTTGGATTCGATATCATCCGCGATCAGTATTTTCGATTCATGAAATCTGATTTTCTCGACTTCAGAAAGTTTTCTGACGTTTTTAAGACTGTCTTTTTTGTCATATTTAACATCAGTGAACTCAATAATAAAGTTTGATCCTTTATCTACTTCGCTTTCAAGCGTTATATGTCCGTTCATAAGCTCGGTTAACCGTTTTGTGATTGTCAGTCCCAGACCTGTACCCTGAAATTTTTTAACCGTTTCATTGTCGCTTACCTGTTCAAAAGCGTCAAATATCTTCTGCTGGTCTTCCTTTCTGATTCCGATCCCTGTATCGCTGACCACAATTTTCAGGTCGATATTACCGTTATTCCTTTCAGTAAAACCCGTGTCTATCCTTATGCTTCCTTTATTAGTGAATTTAATGGCATTGCTTAAAAGATTAAAGAATATTTGTCTAATTCTTAATTCGTCGAGAAAAACAGATTTTGGCATTTTTTCGTCAAAGGAAATAATTAACTCAATATTCTTCGACTTGAGTTTTTCGTTGAAGAATTGAGACAGATCAAAAATCATTGTTGTCAGATCAAAATAATCATAGTTAATATCAAGTTTATTTGCTTCGATCTTTGACAGGTCAAGAATGTCGTTAATTATGTTTAAAAGAGTAGCTCCGCCGGATTTTATAGTGGAAAGGTACGACTCCTGCAAAGTTGTCAGAGGGGTTTTTTTCATCAGGTCCGCAAATCCCAAAATCGCATTCATCGGAGTTCTTATCTCATGGCTCATGTTGGCAAGGAACTCGCTTTTTGCTTTTGTTGCTGTTTCAGCTTTCTCAATAGCGATCTGAAGCTCATCCTGTATCCTTTTTCTAAGCGAGATTTCTTTTGAAAGTTTACGATTCCAGTAAATTATTACTGTCAGCAGTAAAATTGATGATATAACGATTTTCCAAACAAGCCCATAATCAATTACGGTTTTTTCCGATCCGTGCCATTTATCAAATATTTTTGTCTTTTCTTCCTGTGTGATTTTTGAAAGAGCTCTGTTCAATATGCTTAACAATTCTGTATTTCCTTTTCTTACGCCGATCTTATATTGTCTGGAAAAGCCTGTAGGTCCTACTATTTTAAGATTTGTAAGCATTTTTTCTCTTTTATTGTACATAAATTCAGACTGATGCCTGATAAAAAGATCGATTTTTCCTGATGATACATCCATATAAGCGCTGTTGATGTCGCTGTAGAAAATCATTTCTATGTCAGGATAGTCCCGTTTGATAAGCGAAACATCGGATGTGCCTTCAAGAAGTGCTAAAGTAAGGCTGCCGATATCGCTGAGACCGTTCACATAATCAAGTTCATCTCTTCCCACAAGAACTGTATGAGATGTGAAAAGAACTTCTGAAAAGTCCATAAACTCACTTCTTTCAGCTGTCTCAGAAACACAGTCAATTATCTGTATTTCTCCACTCTTCAGCATTTCTATCGTCTGACCCCAACTTGAGCTTTTGATCCTTTTAAGTTTAAGTCCTGATTTTTTCTCAATCAGTGACCAGAAATCAGGAATGATTCCTATATAGTTTCCCTGTGAGTCATACATAGAATTCGGAGGCCACTCGGGATCGCCGGATATAATAATTTCACTATTATCGGCAAGCCAAATTTTTTCTTTTTCAGAGAATTCTAAGTTCGCATTGCCATCAAAAGAATAGAACTTTTTTATCTCTCCGAACCAGGCTTTTTGGAGGTTATCTTTTTCCTCAGTTGTTATATATTCAAGCCCTTTGTTGATCCTTGAAAGAAATTCTGATCTTCCTTTCTTAACTGCTCCAAGATAAGATTGCTTAAATACAGGCTTTGAAAAAAGAATTCTGAAATTATTTTGTTTTTGCGCCGTTTCAAGATAAAATTCAAGATTCTCTTTTGGAGAAATAAATATTTTTATGGAATTTTCTTCGCACGCTTTGTACAATTCAGGATAATCCTGGTAAACCTCTATATGACTCTCAGGAAAATTTTTAATTGCATATTCTGCTGTATAACCCTCAGGAACTCCTATTCTAAAAGCGCTGAGTTCGTTTATTTTAAAATCATTCCTGTAAACGGATTTCTCAGCAAAGATAAAATATTCAACCTCCAAAAGCGGAATTGAAAATTCAAGCTCTTTCGCCCTTTCCGCTGTAAAAAACATCCCTGAATGAACATCGGTCATACCATTCTTCACATCAGCTACAGTTTTCTCAAACCCGTCAGCTATGAATTTTATCGGGATCCCTGTTTTTTTAGACCACAGATTCCAAATGTTTATCAATAGGCCGTCAGGCATCCCGTCTTTGTTTGTGAATTTATAAGGAGGATTATTAGAATTGTACGATATAGTTATTTCATCGGGAACATCAGATGTATTCAAATCTAAAAAATAGCCTGACACGATCAATGCTAAAAACACATAAGAACTGACGAGTTTAACCACTTTCAAAAACATCTCCAGGCTATTCTAATTTTTTGCACTCCCGAATGACATATCAATAACAAAATAACAATTATTCTGTTTATATCAAAGTGAAAAATCATATAAATGAAAAAGCCTGCTTACGCAGGCCTGATTTTAATACTTATTCGTCCGAGAACTCGAAACTGAAATTATCAAGTATTTTTCTGTATTTTGCTGTGAGTTTATCATCAATCTTGTTACCGCTTATGTATATATCAGTAGTATCAAGAAGTATTGTATAGCTTTTTTCCTGATTTTTCTTCAACAGTTTATCTTTTATCAGTTCCGCTTCAAATTTATAAACATCATATCCGGCGGTACCAAGACCCATCCCCTGCTCGAAAAGAGTTTTTGAAACTTTTACTCTTTTACTCACAGTCCTCTCCTTCTCGCTTTTGATCACAGAGGATCTCCTTACACTCACATTTCTTCCTGTACCGGCAACCTCAAGATTAGTACCATATTGCTCATTAAGCCCGTCAACTATGGAGATCAGCTCTTCTTTATCATAGAAATCATGGACGGATTCAGACCCGTTAATTGTAAACTCAAGATACATTTTAACAGGAATTGATTCTTCTTCAACTTTCTCATACTGGTCGGCCTCAATTTCAGTCTGAACCTGCGCTGTTTCCTGTTCAATTGCTTCATCACCTTCAGCGATCTCAGTCTCATCTTCTGTTTTTTCTTTTTCTGTAACCTGTTCCCGGATGAATTCTTCATCGGCATAACTTTTAATTACAGCCTTGAAATCACTAGGTGCAGGTTTGCTGGACGCTTCTTTAATATCCGCTGAAATAACAATACTTTTTTCGTCAGAACCGAGAATGGAGATTGATATCTCTTTTACCTTTATTGTGGATATATTAGGCTTGTCGACGGAAAAAACAGTAAACTTCCCTGTTGTAATATCAGATTTAATTTGAGAATGCTTGATAGTCTTGGTTTGAGAATTCAATAAACCTGCACTAAAGAGTAAAATCAGCAGCATAATCGCACATAAATTCACATGATTAAATATTTTTTTCATTTCAGCCTCCGTGAAATTATTTATTAATTTCTTACTGTTATATAACTATTTTTTTTTAAAATTCCAATATGTTTTTTAACAATTGAAATTACCTTCCTTTTTGTTTACATTTAAGTTCGTTAAATTAAAGGAGACCTCTTTTGCTGGCTGAAACTCTAAAATTATTTTTTTCGTCATGGTATATCTATCTGATCTTCGGAATGATTTTCGGCTCTTTCCTTAATGTAATTATATATAGAGTTCCCAACGGGCTTTCAATTATTTCACCTCCGTCGGCATGTCCGAAATGCGGACATAAAATACTCTGGTACGAAAACATTCCTGTTCTAAGCTGGTTGGCTTTAAGAGGAAAATGCTCAGGCTGTAAAATGCCGATTTCAATTGAATATCCGATCGTGGAAGCTATGGTCGGATTAATGACACTCGGACTGTTCCTTTATACGGGACCTTCGATAATTCTTCTTATTTACATCCCGCTGACATATACGCTTTTTTGTATTATGGTTATTGACTTCAAGACATACAGCATACCTCACGGCCTGAATATTACACTATTTGTCATCTGCGTTTCGGGAGTTATACTGAACAGTTTTATCAATAATTTTACAGGCATCAGTTTATTATACTCGATAATAGGTGGAGTGACCGGTTTCGGGATACTTTATATTATCCAGACGACCGGCAAGATCATCTATAAACAGGATGCTGTAGGAACAGGTGATCTATTTCTTCTCGGGTCTGCGGGTCTGCTTCTAGGACCCAAACTTATTTTCGCTGCATTTGTTTTAGGCTCTTTTACAGCTGTCATATCATATCTCGTGCCTTCATTGATAAATCTGAAAAAAAGAAGATCTGAAGCGCTTTATTATAAAGAGCTGGCAGATAAAATCACCTGCAATTTCGGAAATACGGATGAAGAACTTGATCTTTTAGGATTGAGACTTCAGCTAGCATACAATCTTAATGCTGCCGACTATAGTGAAATTGAAAAAAAAATATCTGATTATTTGAATGAAAATGATCTCAAGAACATTACGGTACTAAGACTCTTTTTCAGGTTCACAGCTGTTGAAAATAAACCCAAAGCTGTAGAAATTCTGAATAAATTCAAACTCGATTCTTCGGATATTGCAAGCGTTGTCAGACAGGCTGTAAACGAGGACCTTTTAGGTTACGATTCGCCCAAAGACAATTTTGACCTTCTTACAGACTTGGCAAAAAATATACTGACCGGAAAGCTTTTAAAATTTCTGAATGAGAATAGAGAGCTGATCCTTAAAGAGAGTTTTACCGATTCTGTTGAAGACATCTTAAAAGAGGGACAGTTAATTCCGGATATGAACGACCGTCTGAATTTCTTTTTAAAATATAACAGGCACTTTCAGTTCAACGGTTATACCGCCGAGCAAAAGAAAATAATTGAAATGATAGAAGAGAACATTGACCTTTCAAAAAACAGCCTGAAACAAAAATATCTATCAGAGATCAGCTATGTGTACTTCAAGGATTTTTTCTTTGATGAAAGTAAAAAGTCTTTTGACAGCCTTCTTCAGGTTATTCAGAATGTAAGTATAGTGCCTGACACCATAAAAAAAATGTATAATATTTCCCTGTTCAGATTCGTTTTTTATAAACAGAGACTGGCTTTCGGTCCTTTTTTAGCGATCGGAATAATGCTGTCGCTGCTTTGGGGAAATATAATCATCATTAAATATTATGAATTTCTTGAGAGAATGTTCCTATAGATGCCTAATATCATAACGATAAATATTCAATATACTTATAATTATTCAGCGAATTCAATAATCAGCGGAGATCTTAAATGGCTCAAAATATAATATACATGGACAACGGCGATACTTCAAGAATTGACGATGAAACCCTTGAGTACATGAATCACTTTTATACATACTCCTACGGGAACCCCGTCTCTTTGCACAGTCTCGGAATGGAAGCTGATGAGAACCTTGCTGAAGCACGAAGGATAATTGCAGGAACCGTCAACGCTGAGCCTGAAGAGATAATATTCACATCCGGTGCCACAGAATCGAACAACATGGCTATTAACGGTATAGCTGAATATTTGAAAAATAAGGGTAACCATATCATTATTTCATCCGTAGAACATTCCTCAGTGAAAGCTGTTGCTCACAGGCTTAAAAATGACGGTTACAAAGTTGACGAGATTAT
>ERZ1645192.3180-NODE-3180-length-13534-cov-6.399214_pt1 | contig 13534 bp, 8 predicted proteins | sample MGYA00575354_ERZ1645192 | MGnify/ENA primary metagenome ERZ1645192 (study PRJEB40844, sample SAMN11349763) | freshwater sediment metagenome | isolation source: river sediment | host: Sediment | place: India: Faizupur Khadar , New Delhi | collected 2017-02-21 ... | reverse complement strand
TAATGTTCTAATATGGTTGCATTTTCATCTCCTTTATTATCGAGGGCTTTCTTTAACCATATTGCGGCTTCATTGTATTTTTCCTGTTTATATAAAACCCACCCGTATGTATCCAAATATGAAGAACTGCTAGGGTTTGCTTTTACTGCTTTTTCTGACATTGCTGCAGCTTTATCTAATTGTTGGTTAATTAGTGTTAAATAATAGCTGTAATTATTTAATACATACGCATTTTCGGGATCTATTGCTAAAACTTTTTCATAATACGAAAAAGCCTCTTCGTTATTCTTTTTTGCGTGATATGAATCGGCTATATAAATATAAAAGTTCTTTTTAACTTCCTTATCGCTACCGGTCATTTTAAGACCTGCATTAAAAGAGGAAATTGCTTCATCATATTTTTTTAAAAAGAAATTAGCCATTCCATTATAATAATAAACCGCTATTTGTTCCGGAAACAATTCAATAGCTCGTTTACTTTCATTTTCAAGTGCATTGTAATCGAGTAATTCTGTTTCTATTAAAAATAAATTTTCCCATATTACATATTTACTGCTATCGAGCGTAATTACGTTTCTATATTGTTTTCTTGCTTCTTCTAATTTATTATCCCTATATAAAAAATCAGCATAAATAGAATATGCTTTTGCATCGTCTGGATGAACTTGTAATAACTTATTAGTTAGCAAATACGCATCATTTTTTAAGCTATCCGATTTTTCCGATAAAACATAATATTGCATTAATATTTTTACTTTGGTATCTATTTCGGTATAGGGGTTTTCAAAAGCAATTTTTAATTCATTAAATGAATTTTTATTATCTCCTTTTGACCTGTAATAATCGGCTAAGGCCAAATGAACATTTGCATTATTCGGTTCTAATGAAAGAATTTTTTGATATAACTCAAAGGCTTTTTCTGCTTTATTTGTATTTAAATACAAATACGCCAAATAGTTATAATAGGTTGTTTCGCTTGGATATTCGTTAATTAATTTTAATAATTCTTCTTCTGCTTTGTCGTATTTTTTTAATTCTAAATATAATTTTTCTTTTTGAAGAGAAAGCTCTTCGGTAATTCCCATAATAGTTTCCAGTTTATCATATACTTCTATCGCATTCGAATATTTTCCAAAATATAAATATCCTTCTGCCAAATTATTGTAATATTCTAAATTATTTGGGTTTTCGTTTACCAAATTCTCATAAACTGCAATTGCCTCTTTTAGCTTATAATTGACTACTAATATATTAGCATACAGCATTTTATACCAATTGTTTTTGGAATCTATTTTTATGGCCTTTTCAATATAACTTAAGGCTTCTTTATCCTTTTTCTGTAAATAATAAAGTCCTGCTATTTCATAATATGCAGCAGCATTTGTTGGGTCGGTTTTAATACATGATAAAAATAAGTTTACCGCTTTATCTTTGTTTCCGGCAATTTTTTCCCGACAAGCATCAATAAAAACGGCTGTATTGTCTAATTTCTGACTTTGTGTTAAAATGGTTGTGGGTTTCTCTTGTTTTGTTGTTCTGCATGAAACAATAAAAAAAGAAATACAAACCAAAAGTCCTATTATTTTTTTAAAATTCATTCTTTTAGCTAATTACAGTAAAATCGCCTATGCTTACTTCTTTTTTCCCTCCAAAATATTCAACATTATTTCCAATCATGGAGTTATCAATATTAACGCACGCTATTTTTGTATTGGTTTGAATAATACTATTTGTTATTACAGAATAATCTATGGTAGAATAATCTCCTATAGATACATGGGGTCCAATAATTGCATTTTTTATCTTTACGTTTTTACCAATAAAACAAGGTTGTATAATAATAGCATTTTCAATAATAGCTGAAGAATCGGTAAGGTTTTCCTTTTTATGGTATTCCAGTATGCGTTGATTCGTATAAACCGTTGCATTTTTATTCCCGCAATCGAGCCATTCTATTACTTTTCCGGTATAAAAACGGGTATTTTTTTTCTTCATATTTTCGAGTGCATCTGTTAGCTGAAACTCCCCGTTTTTCTGAAGATTGTTATCAATTAAATATTGCAGTTCCTTTTGTAAATATGCTCCGTCTTTAAAATAATAAATTCCGATGATAGCTAAATCCGAAACGAATGTATTGGGTTTCTCAATAAAATCGGTAATAATTTCTTGTTTGTCTATCTTAACTACGCCAAAGGCACTTGGGTCTTTCACTTTATGAACCCATATAATTCCATCACGAGAATCATCAAGTTTAAAATCGGCTTTAAACAAGGTATCTGCAAAGGCAACAATTACTTTTCCGTTTAAGGCTTCCTTCGCACATAAAACGGCATGAGCCGTACCTAAAGGTGATTCTTGATAATAGATACTTCCTTTTGCTCCTACATTAGATGCAATTGTAAGGAGTTTTTCTTCTGCTTCTTTCCCAAAATCACCAATTACAAACGCTATCTCTTCTACTTTTTCCTCGCAAACAGCAGAAATATCTTCTACTAAACGTTGTACAATTGGCTTTCCTGCTATACTTATAAGTGGTTTAGGAATTGTAAGAGTATGTGGTCGCATGCGCTTTCCCATTCCGGCCATGGGTATTATAATTTTCATATTTTTTTCTTTGACGTTATTTTATTTCTATTTGAATAACCCTATAAACGTTCAACTTCCTATATTATTTTGTACCAGTATGCCCAAACCCACCGGCTCCTCTTTCTGTTTCCGTTAACGTATCAACTTGCTCAAATTCTGCTCTTTCGTGTTTGGCAATTATAATTTGTGCAATCCGTTCTCCGTCTTCTATAATAAATTCTTCATTCGATAAATTAATCAAAATGACTTTAATTTCGCCTCTGTAGTCTGCATCAATGGTACCGGGTGTATTTAAAACAGTAACTCCTTTTTTAAAGGCTAATCCGCTCCGCGGACGAACTTGTGCCTCGTAACCCACTGGTAATTCAATAAATAAGCCGGTTGAAACCAAGGTTCTTTCTAATGGTTTTATTGCAATGGGTTTCTCCAGATTGGCTCTTATATCCATTCCAGCAGAATGAATAGTTTCATACGAAGGCAATGAATGTTTTGATTGATTAACGATTTTTATTTGCATCTTTTTTTCAAAATTACGAAATTCAGAAGATTTCTATTTTATATATTTTTTTGTTTTAATATTTTAAAAGGTTTTTCCAAAAATACAACGATGCTTATAAATAATAATAAAAGAATTGTATTAAATACAAACATCAATATGTTATTATCCGGTTTTACAAAAATACTTATTCCGTATAAAGCGATAGAAGTCCCTATATATAAAAGAATACGAGCAATAGCATATGGAATAGGATATTTTTTTTGTCCGTAGAAAAATGAAATCAACATCATAAAAGCATAACAAATAAATGTAGCCCATGCTGAACCCATATACCCTATTATAGGAATCCACCAGCAATTAAGAATAATGGTAATAACCGCTCCTGATATAGAAATAACAGCTCCAAAATTGGTTTTATCGGTTAATTTATACCAAATAGAAAGATTATAATAAATACCCAGAAACATGTTTGCCATTAATAAAATGGGCACAACGGGAAGTCCTTCGTAATATTTTTCTCCAACAAAATATTTTACTATATCAATATACATCATTACTGCCAAAAAAATAAACGAACAAATTATAACAAAATATTTCATTACTAACGCATACGTTTGTTTGGCATCATGATCGTTGGCTTTTGCAAAAAAGAAAGGGTCGGCAGCAAAACGAAAAGCCTGAATAAATAAGGTCATAATAATAGAAATTTTATAACAAGCTCCATATATTCCAACCTGACTTAATGCTATGTTTTCGGGAAGTAAATATTTAAGAAAAATTCGATCCATGGTTTCGTTTACTATTCCGGCTAGGCCAACAATCAATAAAGGGAGTGAATACTGAATCATTTTTTTCCATAAAACAAAATCGAAACGTGCCTTTATTTTAACCATATCGGGCAACAACAAAAGAACTACAATTGAACTGGAAATTAAATTGGAAATAAAAACATAGCCCACTCCTATTCTTCCTTTATACACAATATCAATAAATTCGGGCATAATGGAATGTTTTAGCATATATGGGCAAAGCAGAATAAAAAATAAATTAAGAAGAATATTAACGATTATTCCAATCAATTTAACGGAAGCAAACCTAACTGCTTTGTTCTTCGCTCTTAGTCGTGCAAATGGAATAGTAGATATGGCATCTAATGCAATAATTAAAGCAAACCAAATAACATATTCGCTGTTTTCCGGATATCGTAACACATTCGCAATAGGTTGTGCAAAAAGAATTGCACCAATAATAAAAAAAAGCGATGTTGTTAAAAGCGAAATAAGCGATGTGGCATAAACCTTTTCTTTATTCTCTTCTTTGGAAGTAAAACGAAAAAACCCCGTTTCAAAACCGTATGTTAAAACAACAATTAGTAAAGAAACATAAGCATACATTTCATTTACTGTTCCGTATTCAGAGGGAAGAAAAACGCGGGTATACAGCGGAACCAGCAAATAAGAGATTACCCTCCCTACAATGCTGCTCAACCCATAAATGGCGGTTTGTCCGGCTAATTGTTTAATTTGACTCAATTGATTAAAAATTTATCAAAATTATATAATTAATCGATAGCCGGTAATTTTACAAAAAATGTAGTTCCTATTCCTGTTTCCGATTCGAACCATATTTTTCCTTTATAATTTTCTACAATATTACGTACCATGGCTAATCCTAATCCCATTCCTCCTGTTTTTGTAGTAAAATTAGGAGAAAATATTTTTTCTTTTTGTTCGTTCGCTATGCCAACGCCATTATCTTTTATTTCTATAACATATTGCGATTCTTCTTTTTTTATTCCAATCTCAATCATCCCATTTTCTAATGAACTTATGGCTTGCACAGAATTTTTTATAAGATTATTAAATATGCGTATGAGTTGGGTTTTATCGGCTAAAACTTCCCATTTACCAAGTTCCGGTTTATTAAAATAAATGTTTTGTTTATTCTCCCTGTACAATTCTACTGCATTTTCAATAATTTGAATTAAATCTATGGGCTCATCAATGGTTTTCGGTAATTTGGAAAAATCAGAGAACTCCGAGGCAATATTACTTAATGATTCTATTTGTTCAATCATGGTTTTAGAAAACTTCTCAAATCGTTTTTCCCAATCTGGTGTTTTTTCATCCCATGCTTTTTTTAAATGCTGAACACTTAATTTCATAGGGGTAAGCGGATTCTTTATTTCATGTGCTATTTGTTTTGCCATTTCACGCCAAGCACTTTCTCGCTCCGATTTGGCAAGCATTTCGGCACTAACTGCTAATTCATCAATAACTCGGTTATAATCATCAATTAAGCCTCCTATTTCATCATTCTTTTTCCAACTAATTTTTTCGTTCTTTTTTCCTAGTTTTAAACGACTTAATTTCTCCTGAATCAACTTCATGGGCAAAGTTATATAATTAGACACTAAAAGCGCTATAATAACAGCTAATGCAGTTAAAACGACATTTATATTTATAAATGCAACCAAAAAAGCAGCTACTTCTTTCCTTAATTCGCTTTGTTTGGCAAAATACGGAAGATTAATATATCCAATAAGCTCATTTTCATTATTTCTGAAAGGGATATAGGCCGAAATAAAATTTAATTTCCCAATACTTTCTTCATGTATATATACTGTTTTATTATTAATAGACAATTCATTAAATGCGTTTGCATTCATTTTTCTCGACAACATTCCTTCGTCGAAAACCTGTGGTCGCGATGATGATAAAAGAATACCCCCGGGTGTGTAAATGTTAATGTCGGTGAAAAAAACATTCGAATACTTGGTTAATATATACGATATCTCTTCTTTCATATCGCTTCTTAAGACCGAGATGTCGCCTGATTTTTCTTCAATTTCGATTAAAACCGAGTGTGCTTTTTCACTAATATTATCGAGGTTTTTTTTGTTATTTAAATTTCGAATATAATATAAGGTTACTGCTCCTATAACAACAAAAGCAAAAACAAGCATTAACACCATCGACAGCTGAATACGCGATTTAAAGTTTAATTGGATTGTTTTTTTTCGAAACGGAAAATGATAAAAAAACAAAAAAACGAATATAACAATGCCGTAAAAAAGAAAAATATACGAAAATGGGGCTATAACAGACAATACCGTTTCTCTTTTTTTACTTAAAATGATTGTTTCTGACTTATCTACTTTATATATTAAATGAGAATATGCATCCACTTCCTTAAAAATAAATTCTCCTTCTTTTAAATCATTATAAGATGCTTTCAAATTATAATAGTATTTACCATATTGAAGCATTAGTTCGTTATTCGAATATTTTGCATACGAATAATCATATATTTCTTTATTAATTTTAATATCCTTATTTATTAATAATTCCGGATAACCCTGTTCTTTATCGAAAAATTTCGAATCCATTTCAATAAATAGATTTTTTAACGAACGAGATGAATCCGGATCTAAATAAAATGGAATTTTAGCCAAATAACTATTTCTACCTAATTGATTTTTAATAAAATAGAGGTTTTTATTCATCGTGCTAACCCCATTACGATCAATCATCTCTTGAAAAAAGGCATCACATTCTGTTTTGTAATTATCGGGTTTTACATTTAACATTTGACCCGGTCGGCATACAATTGCAGTTAGGTTATATTTTGACCAATATCCGTTAAAATAATGTTTTTGAAGTTGGTTTATAATTAACGCTTCTTTATTCTCGTTTTCTGAACGAAGTATTTTTTTTATTAATGTATCTTCTATTATTTTTCTTTCCAAATCATTGTACAAATATTCAGCAATTGGGTCCTGTTCAATCGATAATTTAACAGCCAATAATTTTCTTTTTTCTTTTTCTTTTTCTTGGTTATAATTAAAAATAATATAGGTTGAAAACAACGAAAAAATAATAATATAAACTACTGCCGATTGCAGTGTTTGTTTATGTTTATCCTTTTTAAAATAAAAGCCAATGGTTATAAATAAAGCCACTATAAATATTAAATAAACCCAATCTATCCAGTTAACAAAATAGTTTATTAGAAAAAACCCCATAATTGCAATGCTAAAGCAAATTAGTTGCTTTTTAAAATTTTCCTTAAACCCCAATATGTATGCATATTCTATAACGAAAAACAACATGAAGAAAAAAGAAAATAAAAGAAAAGAAATAGTAATTAATCCAATAATACTGTAGAAATCTATTCGAAATAAATTACTTAAATCAAACGTAAGGCTTGAGTTTAGAATTAGGCTTTTTATTATATAAAAGACCCCTGAAAAAAGAAAAAATAGAACAATAAATAAACCGATGAGTATAAAATAGGAATACGCTTTTACTTTTCTTTCTTCCTTTGTTTTATTCGTTCTCCCATATTTAAATAAAATTAAACTAATAAAAAAAATGCTTATAACATGAAGCAAAAGGTCGCCCAAAGAAGGTAAGAATAAAGAACTGGCATAATATGTAGGCGTAAAGGCATCTACCGAATAAATAATTGTAGGAATATTGAATTGAAATAACAAATATCTTATTCCAAGTATTAAAAAAATGCATAAAAACAACCATCTATTTCTATTCTGTACATATTTTTTAACGAATAAAAGTAAAAACGAAATAAAAAAAATATACGATAGGATAAAACTTATAAAAATAATACGTTTATAATTTTCTTTAATAATCTTATTTTTAGCAAAAGCAAATGAACATAATAAATACCCTTCCGATGAAAATATATTATACTCCCCTTCAAATAGCTGCATTTCGCAATTTTGAGGCATCGAAAAATCTGTTTGGTATTCGTTTGTTAAATAATCATTTTGATATTTATATTCGCTTTTAATAAGGATTGCTCCTCTTATAAGATAGTCCTTCCATCTTTTTTCTCTCAATTCATACCAGCCATTGCTTAATTTGTATATTTCGGAAATGTATAGGGTATCCACAATAATATCTTCCACCGGTACAACATGAGAAGACCAATATACCACCGAATCGTTTTTAGAAACCACAATAGCCAATTGATGTTCTTTAAATACATCTTCAAAGTAGGTTGAATTATGAATTAACGAATCGGAATTATTTGATTTTAAATCACTTATGACTTTCTCCATTAATTGGTTGAGCAATTTTTCTTTTTTATGGAGAACGTTCGTAAAATGATTTACTAATTGTTGGTAAGCGGGTTCTTGTTTTGCATTTTGGGATAAAAAATAAAATAATCCTGCAAAGACGAGGAATAGTGTTAAAAACAGATATATTTTTTTATTTTTCAAATTTTTTAATCCCTCTTTTATAAAAACTACTTATAAAAGTATAAAAATATTTCTTAAGGTTAGGACTTATTTAAAATTTACAATTAGTATAAGTTCTTTCAGGAATTCTTAACAACATAAATTAAGCTTGAATACGCATGATTTTTGTTATTTGCTTTCATATTAGATCGCATACCGGTAATAAACGCTTTTAAGAGCTTATTTTTACCCGTTTTATATTTTTCACTTAACATACTCACATAAAATGAATCGAATTTCATTGGAATAATATCGTGTATTAAAAAATGATGTTTTTCTAGCAATTTTCTCATCGTAGCAGGCGTAAAATGGTATAAATGACGTGGAACATCATAAGCAGCCCAAAACGCGTTATACGAAGTTGCATCGAACGATTCCATATTAGGAACGGCAATAAATACGACTCCATTATTTTTTAAAATTCTTTTTATTTCGATTAACCTTTTATTTAAATCGTGAACATGTTCTAATACATGCCACATACTTATAACATCTTTGGAATGACTCCCTATTTGATCAATTTCTTCTTCTTTTAATACATTTAATTGATATTGCTTTTGAGAAAATGTTCTCGCATTATCGTTTGGCTCCACCCCTAATGTATCCCAATTGTTTTTTTTAAATAAAAACAATAATTCTCCGCTTCCACATCCAATATCTAGTATTGTTTTACCAGATGAAAAAGCAGAAACTAATTTAAGTTTTTTTTGATGTGTATAATTTCTTATTTTAGTGTAAACCCAATTAATTATTCCTTTATTTGTGCCGGAATGAGATATATAATTAGGAGAATTATAATATTTAGCGATATCATGGTGACTTGGTCGAGGATTTACAAAAACCAATTCGCAATTTTTACATTTAACTAAATTAAATTTTTCGTTTGTAAGAAAATAATCGTTGACTTCCATAAAGTGGTCAAACATAGTATTTCCGCATATCTTACATTCTTTTTCTATTTCCATTTTTTTATTGTTTCACGTGAAACATTTATCTTCCCAAATAAACCATTAAAACCGAAATATCCGATGGAGAAACTCCACTAATTCGAGAAGCTTGTCCGAGTGTTCTAGGTTTTATTTTTGATAATTTTTCTCTCGCCTCGCTCGATAATGATTTTATTTTATGGTAATCAAAATCTTCGTATAAAATAATTTCTTCTAGCTTATTAATTCGTTCCGCTATTTCTCTTTCTTTCTCTACATATCCTTCGTATTTAATTAGTATTTCCGCTTCTTCCATTATTTCATCGGTCATCTTTTCTTGTTGTTTTAGAAAATTTGATAATGGCATGGAACTTTTAACTAAGTCAATTATGCTAATTTGTGGTCTTAATAATAATTGAACAATTTTTGTTTTTTTGTTAATTTCAGGAGTATCTTTTAAATTAAGCAATTCATTAATTTCTTCTGGTTCTATTTGTTGTTTTTTAATAAACTGGATAATTTCATTAACCGAATTCTCTTTTTGTTTTAAGTTATTAAACCTTTCTTCTTTTGCTAATCCTATTTCAAATCCAATTGGAGTTAATCTAACATCGGCATTATCTTGTCGCAACATTATTCTATATTCCGCTCTCGAAGTAAACATTCGGTAAGGTTCTTTGGTCCCTTTGGTAACTAAATCATCTATTAAAACGCCAATATAGGCTTCATTTCTTTTTAAAATAATTTCTTTTTTATCGTTTATTTTTTGATAGGCATTAATTCCTGCCATTAATCCTTGTGCGGCGGCTTCTTCGTATCCGGTTGTTCCATTTATTTGTCCAGCAAAAAACAAGTTTTCTATTATTTTGGTTTCTAAGTTATGTTTTATTTGTATTGGTGGAAAATAATCATATTCTATAGCATATCCTGGTTTAAGGATTTTTGCTTTTTCGAATCCGGGTACATTTTTTAATGCGCTATATTGAATATCCTCAGGTAAAGAAGAAGAAAATCCGTTTATATAATATTCTATGGTATCCCACCCTTCTGGTTCAACAAAAAGCTGATGACTATTTTTATCGGAAAAGCGTTCTATTTTATCTTCTATAGAAGGACAATATCGTGGGCCAGTTCCTTTAATTCGTCCGGTAAATAAAGGTGATTTATCAAATCCTGTTTTTAATATATCGTGTACTATTTCATTGGTATAGGTTAAAAAACAACTTTTTTGTTGTTTTAATAATGGAGTATTGGCAAAGGAAAATTTTTGGGGAACCTCATCTCCTTTTTGTTCAATCATTTTAGAGAAATCAATTGTTCTTCCATCAACTCTTACCGGAGTTCCTGTTTTCATTCTTTCGGATTCAAATCCTATTTTATTTAAGGATGCCGTTAATCCGACTGCTGCAGATTCGCCATACCTTCCGGATGAAAAACTTTTATCGCCAATATGTATAACTCCATTTAAAAAAGTACCATTGGTTAAAATAACTGCATTTGCTTTAATTTCTATTCCCAATGATGTTTTAATTCCAACCACTTTTTCTTTTTCAACCAAAACAGAAACAACCATATCTTGCCAAAAATCGAGATTTTTAAGCTGTTCTAATTTTTGTTTCCAAGTAGCGGAAAAAAGCATTCGATCGCTTTGTGCACGAGGGCTCCACATAGCCGGACCTTTTGATTTATTTAGCATTCGGAATTGAATCATTGTTTTGTCTGTTATAATTCCTGACATACCTCCTAATGCATCAATTTCTCGTACTATTTGTCCTTTTGCTATTCCCCCCATGGACGGATTGCATGACATTTGAGCCATTGTTGTTAAATTCATGGTTATAAGCAAAACCGATGAACCTAAGTGAGCAGCAGCAGCAGCGGCTTCACACCCGGCATGTCCTGCCCCTACAACAATTATATCGTACTTATTAAACATAGGCTATGTTTCACGTGAAACATTGTTATTTTTTAAAAAATAAATTTAAGCATTCTTGTTCTTTAGCTCTCATAACAAGCTTTTCAGAATTATTCTTATCTGCAAAGCCCATTAAATGAAGGACTCCATGACATATAACTCTAAGAAGCTCGTTTTTAAAGGGTGTTTTATACTTTATCGCATTCTCTTGAACTCTTTCAATGCTTATAAAAATATCTCCGTTTATCATATTTCCCTCAACATAATCAAACGTAATTATATCTGTTAGTGTTTTATGATTTAAATATTTTTGGTTTAAATCAGCCAAATAAGCGTCATCACAAAAAATATATGTTATGTTTCCTGTTTTATTGGATGATTTTTGAATGATTTTAGTTAACCATGCTGTAATCATTTTTTTTTCTTTTAATCTGAATGAGCAATTTTCAGAAAAAAAGTTTATCCCGGAATACATGGAAGAAAATATAGATTAAGAAAGCTCGTTTAAGTCGGTTGAAGATGTTTTTTTAACACCCATTCCTGAATATTTTTTAAGCTGTTGTATTCTTTCAATGGCCATTTCACTATTAATGCTAGCAATTTTAAAAATAATTTCAACTTCGTTCCCTTTTCCTAAAAAATTAACTTCATCTGCTAACGATTTAATTAGAAATATACCACGCCCTTTGGTTTCCTCTTCTTTGGTATTTATATCGGTTGGATCTGGAATTGTATTGGCATTAAAGCCAGCACCTTCATCTTTAACGACAAAAGAAAGTCCTTCGTTTTTTGTTGTAAATGTAATTATTACTTTTTTGGAGGAATTATTTGCATTCCCATGTTTTATGGCATTCTCTACTGCTTCTGTGAGCGCAACGATTATATTGCCAAAATATGTATTATTAATATTAAACTCATCGCATATCTCTTCTACAAACTTTTCTACCTGATACATTTGATCAAGTAAAGAAGGGATGATAAGTTGTATTTTATTTGAAATCATAAATTTCTCCTATTCCTCAAAAGTACAAAAATATTCATTTACTTTGTTTTTATAAAAATATTTTAATGAAGGAGGAACTGTTTTTAATAATTCCACTTCTTTTATTTTTATACTCTTATACTCTAAAAATAAAGAAGGGTTACTAAAATTTTCATTTTTTGCTTCGTTTGACTCTCTTTTCTCAGATAAGTCTCTTTCTTTCTCTGCTTTTTCTGATTCAAGCAAACGGGTTAAAATATCTTTTTGCCTCTTAATAGTCTCATTATTAATTATTTTGTTCACCAAGTCCGATTCTGTTTTTTCCATTTCTTTTTGTAGTGCATTTAAACTTCCGGTATTGGGATTGCCTTCTTTTTTTAATTCATCGGCGAGTTCTTGTAATTGCTTACGTATCGCTTCTTGTTGAGCTGCTAATTTTGCCAATTGTTCACTCATCGATTTTTGTCCCGATTCTCCATTCGGATCTTTCCCGTTTTTTAAGCCTTCCAATTGTTTATTCAGCATTTCTTGCATTTCTTTCAATGATTTAAAAGAAGGTTTTCCACTTCCCGGCTTCTGGTTACTTCCCGGTTTTGAACAACTTCCGCTTCCGCTTTTATTAGACATCATTTGTTGTTGCATGTCGCTTAATGTTTCTGAAAGCATTAACGCTAATGTATTAATAGATGACATAGCGGCTTGTTGTTTTATTTTTCCTGACGAAGGAGTCCTCGCATTTAAAAATTCCATCGCTTTTGTCATATTATCGTTTATTTTGCTTATTTCCATATTTACAAACGATTCTATTTGTATTTGCCGTTTACTCAATGCCGTAAGCGAATCTTCTATCATCTGAACATCTTCCATTAACTTCTTTTGATCTTTAATTAAGTCTACATATTTCGGATCTGTAACTTTCGTTTCCGATACATGGTTCATTATTTCTTCTTGATCGAATGATGCTTTAACTAGGTTTTCTAAAATTTCACGTAATGTATTAATATCTTCTCCCATTTTTTCTTTTTCTATCTCCTCCTGCATTTCTTCATATTTTTGGGCTAATTCCTTCATTTTAGCGGCCGCATTTATTTGCGACTGAGCTGCTTTTTTATTTTTATTTTCGTTTAAGCTGTTCGAACTATTTTGCATTTCTTGTTCTATATTTTTTTCTTCCGTATCCGTATTTTCGAGCTTATTCGGGTTTTCTAATGCTTCATTTATTTTAGTTAAACTATCTAATTCCTTTCTAATTTCTTTAAAATCGTTCGATAATTCATCTTGTTCTTTTTTAAGGGCTTCGTTTTTATCTGTTTTTGCTTCTTGTGTTTTTTCCGAAAGCTTTTCTTGTTTTTCCGACAATTTA
>ERZ1645192.3179-NODE-3179-length-13534-cov-6.447511_pt1 | contig 13534 bp, 13 predicted proteins | sample MGYA00575354_ERZ1645192 | MGnify/ENA primary metagenome ERZ1645192 (study PRJEB40844, sample SAMN11349763) | freshwater sediment metagenome | isolation source: river sediment | host: Sediment | place: India: Faizupur Khadar , New Delhi | collected 2017-02-21 ... | reverse complement strand
CGGAAATGCTGGATAATATTGCGCGCTCCAGGGAACATGATCTTGTCTTTTGCGCGGTGAACACCAAAAGGGCTCCGATAGCCATTTGTCACTGCTGTCCGTGCTGCTGTAACTTTTTAGGAGGACTGACCAGGTTCGGGTATAAGAACTGCGTGGTGACGTCCACCTTCATTGCAAAAATCGATGCCGGCCTGTGCAACGGGTGCGGGAAATGCGTGGAGGTTTGTCCGGTCAGTGCCGCGGGTCTGTTTTCCGCCAATGATCCAAATAACAAAAAGAAGAGAAAAGCGATGGTCAGCGAGGCGTTGTGTGTTGGATGCGGAATATGCAAGGCGAAGTGTGCCGCAGGGGCACTGGCAATGATTTCCCGTGAAAAAAAAGTTGTTCACCCGGAATCCCTCTTCGAAGCGATGATGCTCTCCTCGCTGGAACGCGGTACGTTGCAGAATCAGCTCTTCGACAATCCGCAAAGCCTGACCCAGGACGTCATGCGGTCTTTTCTGGGCTCTTTTTTAAAACTGCCCGCGGTGAAGAGATCGCTTCTGAGCGATATGTTCCGGTCAACCTTTCTGGGTAGCGCAAAAGTCGTTGCAAAAATACAGGGCAAGGGCTGGATGCTTGATATTTAGGCACGAAACATGATGCATCGGGCGGAGGTCTTCATGGAAAACGTCATGAAGGCCAAACGCCTTGATCAATAAGGAGCAAGCATGACCAAGACAAACCAAGATGAAATTTATCGTTCACTGCACAGGAAGATAGATAACCTGACCGTCCGGGCGCCGTGGAACGAGACGTTCTACAATATCTTGAAAAAATTATATACGACCGAAGAAGCCGACGTGGTTGTCCGGATGCCTTATATTCTGTCTACGGTGAACAGGATCTCCAGGATAACCGGCGTCGAAAAGAATCGCCTGCAAAGCATCCTGGATAAATTAAGCAACAAGGGACTGTTGATGGACCTCTACAACGAGAACGACGGTCAATACTATTTCATGCCCTCTCCGGTGCTGATCGGTTTGTTCGAGTTCACCATGATGAGAACAGGGAACCGTGATGAAGGCAAAGAATACGCAAAACTGTTCAGCGAATATCTCACCTCCTTCTACCCGGTAAACTTCTCTCAAGGCGAACAGCTTTCCATCCTGCGTGTGATCCCGGTCGAGGAATCCGTCATGCCGGAAGACCACATTACCTTCATGGATTATGAAAAAGCATCGTCGCTGATCGAAAATACAAATAAATTCGCTCTTGGCATCTGTTCCTGCCGGAGTGAAAAATTTCACAATGGGGAAAAGGAATGCGATGCGCCCCTGGACAACTGCAGTACCTTCGGCATCGGCGCTGATTACTTGATCAGACATAACCTGGGCCGGGAAATTTCCAGATCCGAAATGATCGATAACTTTGCCCGCTCCAGGGAACTAGGACTTGTTTTTTCCGCAGATAATACGAAGAGAAATCCGATGGTCGTCTGTCAGTGCTGCAAATGCTGCTGCAACTACCTGGCGGGAGCGAATAAATTCGGTTTCACGAACAGCGTCGTCACGTCCAATTTCATCGCATGGATCGGTGAATCGAAGTGCACGGGGTGCGGAAAATGCGTGAAGCTATGCCCGGTCAACGCGATCAGTCTGGTGGCCGCGAACGACCCGGTGAAAAAAAATAAAAAGAAGGCGAAAGTTGATCAGGAGATTTGTGTGGGCTGTGGTGTCTGCGCGTTTAAATGTTCTTCCAAAGCCATGACCATGATCAATCGCGGCGTCCGCGTTATTCATCCGGAGACGACGTTCGAGAGAATCATTCTGCTGAGTCTGGAAAGAGGTAATCTCCAGAATCAGTTGTTCGACAACCCGCAAAGCCTGACGCAGGAAGCCATGAGAATATTCATTGGAGCGTTTTTGAAACTTACACCGGTTAGACGAGCGCTGATGAGCAACATTTTCAGGTCCGCATTTCTATCTTCCGCAAGAGGCATTGCCAGAATGCAGGGCAAGGGATGGATGCTGGATATATAACTGCTTCGAGATAATTTTGTATTAAATGGAAGGAGAATAGATATGACCAAAAAGTATTTTGGCGGATGCGATGTGGGCTCTACCACCGGCAAGGCTGTGATTCTCAATGAAAGCGGCAACATCATTGCCAGCACGATAGTGCCCAGCGAGATCGACCCCGAAGAGACGTCGGTGAAGGCACTGGAGGCGGCTTGTGCCAAAGTCGGTGATCTGGCGAGCTATAAAGACATCGCCTATCTTGTGGGCACGGGCTATGGCCGCAATGAGGTGGCGTTTGCCAATGAGAATATTTCCGAGATCAGCTGCCATGCGATGGGTACGTTTTCCTGCGCCCCGGCCGTCAAGACCATTGTCGATATCGGCGGGCAGGATGTGAAAACCATTTCGCTCAATGGCGATGGCTCGGTGCTGGAATTTGCCATGAACGACAAATGTGCCGCCGGTACCGGACGATTTTTTGAAGCGATGAGCCGCATCTTCCGGATGGACCTCGATGAATTCTCTTCGCTGTCTTTGAAAGCGAATAAAATCATCCCGGTGACAGCCCAATGCAGTGTTTTCGCGGAAAGCGAGGTCATCAGTCTTTTGGCGCGCCGCAACCCCCCTGAAGAAGTTGCCGCCGGTATCCAGACAGCCGTTTCCAAGCGTTGCTTCACGCTTCTCAAACGCATCGGCATGCAGCCTCTCGTAACCGTAACCGGCGGATGCGCCAAAAGCAAGGGCCTGATCAAAGCGCTGACCAAAACCATCGGCATGGAAGTAACGCCGCTGCCGGTTGATCCGCAAATCATCGGTGCGTTGGGCGCCGCGGTTTTCGCCAGGCGTCATCAATAAGAAATTAGTCTTTAAGGATATATGATTTACAATACCGGATAAAGGAATGTATGATTGCAGCAGGATGTGACGTGGGATCTCTTACCGCCAAAGCCTACGTCATGAACGAAAAAGGCGTGCTGGCCGGCGAGATTATCAGGGTACGATCAACCAACATAGATTCGGCAACGAACGTCATGGAAAAAGCCTTGGCCAGGGCGAAACTTCGTTTTTCAGACCTGGATGCATGTTGTTCTACCGGATATGGGCGCTATGAAATTCCCTTCGCGCGGATGAATATGAGTGAAATATCCTGTCACGGACTGGGTGCTTTTATGGCGGATAAGAGCATCCGGACGGTAATTGATATCGGAGGGCAGGATTGCAAGGTCATTCTGATTGACGGCGCAGGCAATGTCCGTGACTTTATTATGAATGACAAATGCGCAGCAGGCACCGGAAGATCTCTGGAAATTCTGGCCAGGACCATTGGTGTTGATTTGAAAAAATTAGGGGACCTTGCTGTTAAATCCGGGAAGCCGATAAACATTACCAACAAATGCAGCATTTTTATGGAACTGGAGGTTCTTAATCACCTTTATGACCGCAAACGACTTAAACATATTGCGTGCGGTATTGCTGATGCCGTGGCCAAAAGAGTTGCGGCTCTGGCGAAGGCGATCGACATCGAAAATAATGTTTGTATTACAGGGGGCGTGTCCAAAAATCCCGGAGTGATGAGGCAGTTGGCGTACCACATGAATACATCGTTCACATTGCTTCCGGTGGATCCCCAGATTATCGGCGCTCTGGGTGCGGCCTGCTACGCGATGCAGGCGTTGCGGGTGGAGGCAAAAACATGATAACGGCGGGTGTCGATGTGGGAACGCGTTTTATCAAGACGTGTATAACGGATGGTGAGAAATTATGTGGCGCCGCCTGCGCAGAAATGGGTCCCCATTTTGACGCCATCATCCGGTCTCTTTTGAAGGAAGCCAGATCACAGGCCAATATGGGAAGATGGGAAATAAAAAAAATAATTGCAACCGGTTTCGGAGGTCATTTGGTAAGAAAAGCAGCCTACACACTGTCCGAAGCTACCTGCACCGCGAAGGCGGCTTTCTTTTTCAACCGTGATGTGAGAACGGTTGTTGATCTTGGAGGTCTTTTTATTACCGTTACAACGATTGATGAAAACGGCTTTCTGGAAACGACGTATGTCAATGAAAGGTGTGCGGCGGGTAGCGGCAAGTTTCTGGAAATGGTCGCAGAAGCGGTAGGCGTGCCTTTTGATAAGATCTCCTCGTTGGCATCCTTCTCCACCAACCCATACGCGTTTTCCAGCAACTGCGCGGTTTTTGCCGAAAGCGAAATCATTTCGCGAATCAATGCCGGTATGAAATCGGGCGATGTTCTAGCCGGAGTTATCCGGGCTGTGGCTTCCAAAGCTGCTTCGCTCATTGACGGCGCCGGAGCCCGGGATAGTATCGCACTGATCGGTGGCCTTTCTAAAATTGACGTGGTAAAAGATGTGTTGACTGAACTAACAGGAAGACAGATGATAAAATTGCCTATCGACGGCCAGCTGGTTGCCGCGTTCGGTGCCGCTATGATTGCCCAGGGCAAAAAGATGCAGAGAAGAAGTAGAAATTAGTAAATTAAGGAAGGTTTAAATTATGAAAAAAATCAGTGCAGATTTCTGGAAGAAAATGTTTTTTGTCGGTGCTCTCTGGAATATTAGTATCGGTCTTATCGGTCTTTGTTTTTACGATTTTACCATTCGTCTTTTCTTTGGTCCGGAAGCCGTAGCGGATAACTTTCTTGCACTCTTTTTTTTCCGGTTCTTCATGATTGCCGTGATCATCTTTGGTGTCGGCTACTATATCGTATCCCGGGATCTCTTTGCCAACCGCGCGGTTGTCTGGTTAGGACTTATGGCAAAACTGATCATCTTTTTTACCTTTCTATATTACTATGCGCTCGGACAGGCCGGATGGTTTTCGGTATTCGGTAGCTCGGGCGATTTTGTTTTTTCCATTTTATTTGTTTTGTTTCTTTATCAAACAAGCGGAGGTCAGAATCATTGAAGGCAAAACTCAACCCCAAACCATTTGAATATCTGGAGTGGAGCGCCAAATTCTTGAAACTTGGATATCGTCTCTCGGTTTTACCCTATCTGGGTTACTGGATTCTCAGGCTTTCCCGTCCTTTATATGTCGATAGAGAAACCTTCTTTAACCGGAAGTTTCGCTATGCTTTTCTGATACTGGGTGGAGGCATCTTGCCGGTCGAAGAAATCAGGCCCTACCGGTTGGGCGCCAAGGCGTTCGTTGATAATATGGAAAATGTTATCAAGGCGGAACAAAACGGCAAACCCGTCGTTTGGGTGGAATGGATACTTTCATCCGAAATCGTGAATGCTTTTAACGCCATTCCCTTCAATCCGGAAACATTAAGCGTTTTTGGAAATCTGTCCGGGAAGGATGTTCCTTCACGACTCATGGAGGAGGCGGAAAGCAGAGGATTTGCCACCGAAAACTGCTCCGCCATTAAAGTCACCGCGGGGGCCTATATGCTGGGGCAAAGCCCCAAGCCCGCGGCGATTATTGCCGGATCGCATCCCTGCGACACCAACGTTTCCGCCTATCAGAGCATTGCTCATCTGACGGGCGCTCCTGTCTTTTATTTTGACGCACCATACTGGCGGGATGAGGATGCCTTCAGCTATTACGAAAAGAATATGTGGGATTTGATTTCATTTCTGGAAAAAACTCTCCATCAAAAAATCAACTGGGAAAAGCTAAAACAAGTCGTGGACAATGAAAATAAGTTTAATTTTTATATGCATGAAATCTGTGAAATGATGCGGGCGATACCATCTCCCGCCACGATGATAACGCCGGTTTATTCGTGGGTGGTTCGGGAAATTGCCATCGGCGATCCCAACGGCACCGAGATGGCCAGGCAAATGTATGAGGTCGTCAAAGATCGTTACAACAAAGGAATAGGTGTTGTGAAGAAGGAGAATATCCGTGTTCTATGGTGGAATCCGCCCATTGCCTTTTTTGCCTACGTCTTCAAGTGGATGGAGGACGAATTCGGGGCCGTCGTCGTCAAAGATTTCATCGGCGACGTTCAGATGCCGCAGATTGACACGTCATCGGAAGAAACCATGATTCACGATATGGCCAGAAATCATCTCTATCTGGCAATGGCGAGGCAATGTCACGGGCCGGTGGAATTCATTCTTTCAGAGTTGGAACAGGCTATTGAAGAATTCTCGCCCGATTGTCTGATCTTTGCCGGACATGCGGGCTGCAAACACGGCTGGGGCGTCATCGGAATTATCAAGGACTTTCTGAAAAAGCGGGGTATGCCGTCGCTGTTTATGAATATGGATATCATGGATCAGCGGCACGCCACGGAGGAAGACATCAAACGCTGGATAACGGATTTTTTCAGGAGCAATGGCTTTGTATGAAAACAATATTAGACGAAACAAGAGAACTGGCATCATCGACCGGTAACCATTACCTGGAAGAAGCCAAGAAGAACGGCAAAAAAATCATCGGCTATTTCTGTTCGTATATGCCTGAAGAAATTATCCATGCTGCAGGGTTTATCCCTTATCGCATGCGGGCGGTGGAAAGCAAAAGCACAACGAAGGCTGACGCTTATTATTCTTCTATCAATTGCACCTTTGTTAAGCATTGTTTCAATAAGGCCCTCAATGGTGATTTTGCTTTTCTGGACGGTGTCGTCTTTGTCAATGGGTGCGATCATTCGCGGCGTATGTACGATAATTGGCGTTATGCCGGAATCGGCAATTCGTTTTTGTACATGTTTTTTGCGCCGCACAAGCTCGGAGATAATGCACTCGAATATTATTTGAAAGAGTGCAAAAAATTAAAATCAGCCATGGAAAAAAAATTTCAAGTGTCCATAACCGATGAAACTCTCAAGGAATCCATCCGCCTGTATAATCAGAAACGGCGTCTTCTGGCGGACATATATTCCATGAGAAACAAGAAAGATGTTCCCATAAAAGCCAGCGAGCTTCTGGGGGTGATGCTGGCGGTTACGGCGGTTCCTGTTGAGAAGGCCATCGACATCCTGACGGGTGTAAAAAAATTCCTGGAAGGGCGTGTTGTTTCGAAACCGGATGAGATGCGGCTTTTTATATCCGGCGGCTGCATCGAGGAAGTGGATCATCTGGAATTGATTGAAAACTGCGGGTGCGTCATCGTGGCGGATAATATCTGTCTCGGTTCCCGTCATTTCCTGGATGAGATCAAGACGGAGGGGGACTCTCTGCAGGCTATAGCGCACAGATATTTAAATCATCTGTCTTGTCCGCGGATGATGGGCGACTTTAACCGGAGATTCGATTATTTGCTGGATGTCAGAAATGAATACGGTGTCGACGGTGCCATCATTGAAAAGTTAAAATTCTGCGATATCTGGGGAGGGGAAATATATCTCTACCGCCAGGAGACCAAAACAAACAATGTTCCTTTGTTGGCCCTGGAAAGAGAAATCTATGGCGGCGGTGCCGGTCAGATCAAAACAAGGGTTCAGGCTTTTTTGGAAAAATTGAAGAATAAACAGGCAACGGACGAAAGTCTGGTTCAAGCGTCAGGAGCCGATTATAAGCCGAAATTATAAATAAACCTGGAGGGTTAATGATATGAAGAAAAATGGAAACGGTTACGAATATATCATCGTGGGCACGGGGCCGGGAGGCGCTCCGGCGGCCAGAGAACTGGCCAAGGCAGGTAAAAAAGTGCTTATGGTGGAAAAAGGCGATTATCATAAAAAGTTTTTAGGCCTGCCTTTCGGCATCAGACTCTTGGAGCGTTATATGCTCTTTGCCCGGTCGATGGAAGGCGTGATTATCGAACGCGGTATTACCGTTGGCGGCTCCTCCATGGTTTATCAGTCCAACGTGATGGACCCTCCCAAAAAGCTCATCGACAACATGGGAATCGATTTCAGTCCGGAAGCAAAGGAACTGAAAAAAGAAATCGGCATTGAAGTCCTGCCGGAAAAATTTTACCGGAATAACAAGGGTCTTTATCGGATGCTGCAGGCTGCTGAAAAAATGGGAATCCCTTTCCGGGAACAGGAAAAGTTCGTACATGCCGATAAGTGCAAGCTCGGTTGCGACTGGTGCATGCTGGGCTGTCCGGAGAACGCTCGATGGACGACAAGGGAACATGTGGAAGAAGCAAAATCATACGGCGCGGAGCTTATTTATAATTCACCCGTCGATAAAGTTCTCTTCAACAATGGCAAATCAAAAGTGACAGGTATTCAGTTGAAAAACGGCAAAGTCATCAATGGCGACAATGTCGTTCTGGCTGCCGGTGGCATCGGGTCTCCGGCGATACTTCTAAGGTCGGGAGTAAAACGTTTGGGAGCGCAGGACGTGGGGACACGATTTTTCATGGATCCCATGAACATCATGCTGGGGTACAGCAAGGAGCCCGATGGAGGTCTGTGGGGAATCCAGACGTTTACGCATGCGATTGAATCCATGGCTCAAAGCGAAGGGTTTATGATCGGCAACTGTTCCGCGTTTGGCACGTGGACCGTTTTGTCTTTCTTCCGGTTGCAGACAGCAAAGGAAAATCTGCCCAAATTTCCGATCATGCGCAGAGGCATGGGATTGTTTTTGAAACTGTCCGATGAAGCACACGGACAAATCTATCCCAACGAGAAAACCAGTAAACCCTTTACCGCTAACGACGAAAAGAGATTGAAAAGAGGGACCGATATCATGCGGGAAATCATTATCAAATCCGGCGGAGATCCCAAAACGATTTCCATTCTGAAATGGGCGGGAGGCCATCCCGGCGGAACCCTTGCGATGGGGCAGGCCGTTAACAGGGATTTTTCGACGGAAATTGACAACTTGTATGTCTGCGACGGCAGCACCATGCCCGTCTCTCCCGGAGCTCCGCCTTCGCTTTCCATCTGTTCCATGTCGCTGCTTTTGGGCAAGATGCTTTTGAGCAAAGTGAAGGCTGAAAGCCGGTACGTCAAAAAATAATACAATATCGATAAAATTACGCTTGACAAAAGTGCAAATCGTGCTACGAAAGAAGAAAAAGTAACACGAAAGGAGTTCCTTTATGTGGAAACGGTTTGCAGGATGTCTTGTATGTCTGTTTTTAGCCTGCCCGTCCTGGGCGGCACACCCTTTGATTACCGATGACACCGGTACTCAGGGAAAAGGAAAATTCCAACTGGAAATCAACGGTCAGTATGATCGGGAAAAGGAAAACGTTGCGGGTGTTTCAGTAAAGGCAACAGGCGTTGAGACGGCGGCAACGTTATCCTACGGAATTGTGGATAATGTTGATCTGGTTTTGAGCCTGCCTTATCTGTGGGGAAGGGAGAAAGAAGATGGTGTCGTGGTCTATGATGAACAAGGTATTGGCGATGCGGTTCTGGAAGCTAAAATGCGGCTCTTGGAAAAAGATAAATTTAGCCTGGCGCTAAAGCCGGCAATCAGCTTCCCTACCGGCGATGAGGACAAGGGACTGGGCACCGGAAAAATCGGCGGTCAAGTATTTTTAATTGCCTCCCAGGAAGTGGCGCCTTGCGCGTTTCATGCAAACCTGGGATACATCAGAAATGAAAACGACGCTGATGAGCGAGAAGATATCTGGCATGCTTCGCTTGCTGCCACCTGTGAAGTTGTTAAAGATTTAAAGCTGGTTGCCAATATTGGCATGGAGCGTAATCCCGATGATGAAGCGGACGACGATCCCGTATTTTTCGTCGGCGGAATCATCTATTCCATCTCTGAAAATTTTGATGTTGATCTTGGAGTCAAAGTCGGTCTGACAGATTCAGAGACGGATATTTCCGCTCTGGCCGGCCTTGCTTTCAGGTTTTAATGAGACCCAAATTTCAGAAATGAAATGCACTGAAATTTGATGGTCGAATTATCCCCGAGGCGAATAACCTAAAGGTCACTATAGGCCGAGCGGGATAATTGCGGGTCTAATTACCCGCTCCTTGGGGCGCAAGTTCCTTTGGCTACCCCGCTGCTTGCGACGGGGTAGTTCATTAAATATTAAGTAGTAATTTTCTCAAGGAGAACCTATCATGCACATGGCAGACGCCTTACTCTCACCCGCGGTGGGAGCAACGATGTGGGCCGGTTCTGTGGCAGCCATCGGATATTCATCAAAAAAATTGAAAGAGAATATTGATAACAAAACCATCCCGTTAATGGGGGTCATGGGAGCGTTTGTTTTCGCGGCTCAGATGATCAACTTCACCATTCCTGTCACCGGTTCCAGTGGACACATCGGTGGTGGGATACTTTTGACTGTTATACTTGGCCCCTATGCGGCGTTTTTGGCTATGGCTTCCATCTTGACGGTACAGGCTCTTTTCTTTGCCGACGGCGGATTGCTTGCCCTGGGTTGTAATATCTGGAATCTCGGCATCTACCCCTGTTTTCTTATCTATCCTTTGATTTATAAACCCATTGCGGGAGACGGAACAAGCGCGAAGAGGATATCTATAGCCGCAATTGTCAGCGTGCTCATTGCTTTGCAACTGGGCGCTTTTTCGGTTGTTCTGGAAACGCTTTTATCCGGAAAGAGTGAACTGCCTTTCGGCACTTTTGTTCTGCTGATGCAGCCAATTCATCTGGCCATCGGTCTTGTGGAAGGAATTGCCACTGCCGGAATTATCAATTATGTGAAGAATGCGCGGCCGGAAATTCTTGAGGCCACGTCCTTATCTCAATCTCTTGATGCGGGTGTCTCCATCAAAAATGTTCTTGTGGCATTTGTAATTCTGGCCATTGTCACGGGTGGCGCACTATCCTGGTTTGCTTCAACACATCCGGACGGTCTGGAATGGTCCATTGAAAAAGTTACCGGCAAAGGCGAATTGGAGGAAGCAACGCAGGGTATCGCTCCCACCCTCAAACAAATTCAGGAAAAAACTGCTTTTCTTCCTGATTATGGATTCAAACCCGCGGCCAATGAACCATCAAACGAAAATGAAGCTCCGGCATGGCCGGGCATTGAAGCGGGCACTTCGGTTTCCGGCATTATCGGGGGAGCCATTGTTCTGATCTTTATTTTAATGATCGGTTTTGGAATCCGGCTTTTTAAACAACAATAGGCTGTGAGATAGGGGAAATAAAACATAAGCCCTGGCAAAAACATCTGGAGTTATTGCCGGGGCTTATGCTATTTGACAGCTATGTTTGTTAGACTTTGAAAAATTATCAGTTTGTCATTTAGAAGTCCCGCATGCGTGGGATCATACTTCGCGAGAAGATTTATGTCACTTCGACCGAAGGGAGAAGTCTTAATATTATCGTATGTAAGATTCCTCATCCCAATGAATCGGGATTCGGAATGACACGTAAAGCAGCTTTAAATAATTTTATTGAGACTCTTGCCGGATTGAGCCATGAATTTTGATGAACAATACTACAATATCGGATTCATCGATCAGCTGTCTTACAAGGACACCTTTGTTCATCGCCTGGACCCACGGGCAAAATTGATTGCCACGCTGTTTTTTCTTTTTACGGTCATCTCTTTTTCCAAGTATGAAATTAACGGACTGCTGCCTTTTTTTCTATTCCCGGTTCTCCTGATGAGTATGGGCGAAATTCCCTTTATGTTTATTCTTAGAAAAGTGATTCTGGTATCGCCTTTCGCTGTCTTTATTGGAATATTCAATCCTCTTTTGGATTCAGGACAGGTCATGATTAACGGTCTGGCCATTTCGGCGGGATGGATTTCCTTCTTTTCCATTTTAATCAAATTTACCCTTACCGTCAGCACGGCGCTTCTGCTGATTGCCACGACATCCTTTCCCGGAGTCTGCCACGCCCTCAGGCAGCTGGGGCTTCCTTCTATCTTCGTTTCGCAACTTTCATTTCTTTACCGTTATATTTTCGTTCTCATGGAGGAAACCATGCGGATTGTTCGCGCCAGAAATATGAGATCTTACGGGGAGAAAGGCAAAGACATGAAAACATTTATCCGCATCGTGGGGATACTTTTCATTCGCACGATCGAGAGAGCCGAACGCATATACAACGCCATGCTCTCCAGGGGCTTTCAGGGCGATATGCCCACCCTCAAACGCTTTCATATCAAGACGGGAGATATTGTCTTTACCTTATCCATGTTAATTTTTCTTTACGTTTTCCGGTTTTATCCGGTAACTGAAACAGTGGGAAGATTTGTGCAAGGAGTTTTGTCATGAGCCATCATATTGTCGAGTTTAAAAAAGTTTCTTTTCGCTACCCGGATGGAACCGAAGCCCTGCGTGATATTTCTTTCCGCATCACGCATGGGGAATCCGTGGGCATCATCGGCGCCAACGGCGCAGGCAAATCAACCCTGTTGCTGCATATGAACGGCTATCTCATGCCGACATCGGGAACCGTTAATATCGGTGATCTTTTTCTCACAAGGCAAACCCAGCAGGAAATCCGCAGAAAGGTCGGCATCGTTTTCCAGAATCCGGATGATCAGTTATTCATGCCGACGGTTTACGAAGACGTCGCTTTCGGTCCGCTCAATCTCGGCCTGGATGAAACCGCCGTGCGGGAAAGAGTTGAATATGCACTAAATCTGGTGAGTGGTGTGGAAATAAAAAACAAACCGCCGCATCATCTCTCGTGCGGACAGAAAAGCGCCGTGGCTATTGCGGCGGTCATGGCTGTGGAACCGGATATCCTGGCGATGGATGAACCGGCAGCGAATCTCGATCCCCGGTCAAGACGCCTGCTCATCAATCTGCTCAAGACCTTCGAGCATTCGAAAATAATCGCCTCGCACGATCTCGATCTGATTATGGATGTTTGTCACCGTTGCATCGTGATTAAAGAGGGCATTGTAATTGCCGATGGCCTGGTCACGGACATACTGACCAACAAAAAACTTCTGGAAGACAATAATCTGGAGTTGCCTCTGTCGCTTCAGAGATGCTGATCGTTTATTTTGAATATGGCTATGAAACATCAGGACTTATTAAAACGACTTCAATCCCGTCTTGAAAAAACGGGTTCTCTGGCAGTTGCTTATTCGGGCGGTGTGGACAGCACCTTTCTCTTGAAAGTTGCCCATGATGTATTAAAGGATAAAGTTATTGCAGTTACCGTCCGCTCAGCAATATTCCCCGAACGGGAATTTAAGGAAGCGGCAGATTTTGCGCGCAGTGCCGGAATCAAGCACATTATTATCAAATCAAATGAATTAAAAATAAAAGGATTTTCTGATAATCAGCCAGACCGGTGCTATTTGTGCAAATACGAACTGTTTTCCAGGTTCAAGGCAGTGGCCGGAAAACATAATATTCAGTGGATTGCCGAAGGATCGAACATCGATGACCTTAATGATTATCGTCCCGGAATACGCGCCCTTAAAGAGCTGGGCATTATCAGTCCGCTTCAGGACGCCGGTTTCAGTAAAGACGCTATCAGAAGATTATCGAAGAAAATGGGTTTGCCAACTGGGGAAAAACCATCGTTTGCCTGCCTGGCTTCGCGCTTTCCGTACGGTGAGAAAATAACGAAAGAAAAGCTTTCAATGGTCGATAAAGCCGAACAGTACCTTATAAATTCAGGTTTTAAACAGGTACGGGTTCGGTATCATGGTGATACGGCAAGGATTGAAGTGGCGGAAGCTGAAAGGCGCAAATTCTTTGAT
>ERZ1645192.3178-NODE-3178-length-13535-cov-8.189169_pt1 | contig 13535 bp, 11 predicted proteins | sample MGYA00575354_ERZ1645192 | MGnify/ENA primary metagenome ERZ1645192 (study PRJEB40844, sample SAMN11349763) | freshwater sediment metagenome | isolation source: river sediment | host: Sediment | place: India: Faizupur Khadar , New Delhi | collected 2017-02-21 ... | reverse complement strand
CCCTACCGCGAGGTCTACATTCACGGCCTGGTGCGCGATCAGGACGGCCAGAAGATGTCCAAATCCAAGGGCAACGTGCTCGACCCGCTGGATTTGATTGATGGCGTGGGGCTGGAGGAACTGGTCGCCAAGCGCACCACCGGGCTGATGCAGCCGCAAATGGCGCCGGCGATTGAGAAGGCCACCCGCAAGCAGTTTCCCGCTGGCATTCGCGCCCACGGTACCGACGCCCTGCGGTTCACCTTCGCCGCGCTGGCGACGACGGGGCGCGACATCGTGTTCGACATGGGCCGGGTCGAAGGCTACCGCAACTTCTGCAACAAGCTGTGGAACGCCGCCCGCTACGTGCTGATGAACACCGAAGGGCGCGATGTCGGCCTGAGCGGCGGCGAAATCGAACTCAGCCAGGCCGACCGCTGGATTCGGTCGCGCTTGCAGGAAACCATCGCCGAAGTCAACGCCGCCATTCAGGGTTACCGCTTCGATCAGGCGGCACAGGCCCTATACGAGTTCACCTGGAACGAGTTCTGTGACTGGTATCTGGAACTGTCCAAGCCGGTGCTGACCGATCCCGCCAGTTCCGAGGCCGCTCAGCGCGGGACGCGGCAAACCCTGGTGCAGACGCTGGAAACGCTGTTGCGGCTGTTGCACCCGCTGATGCCGTTCATCACCGAGGAAATCTGGCAGCGGGTCGCGCCGCTGGCCGGAAAAATCCCCCCTGACCCCCCTTTGCCAAAGGGGGGCGCCGAAGGCGGGGGGATTTCCATCATGCTCCAGCCCTACCCGGAGGCCGACAAGGCGCTGACGGACGCCGCCGCAGTGGCCGAGATCGAATGGCTGCGCCAATTCCTGGTCGGCGTGCGCCGCATCCGCGCCGAGATGAACATCGCGCCCGGCAAACCGCTGCCGGTGCTGTTGCAACAGGGCGCGGACGAGGACCGGGCGCGGCTGGAGCGGCAGCGTCGCGCCTTGATGACGCTGGGCCGGCTGCAATCCATCGCCTGGCTGAGCGAGGAGGAACCGATGCCGGAAGCTGCTGCCGCCCTGGCGGGCAACATGAAGATTTTGATTCCCATGGCCGGCCTGATTGACAAGGCGGCGGAAACCACCCGCCTCGATAAGGAAATCGCCAAGCTGCGCAAGGAGGCGGAACGCGGCGTCGCCAAGCTGGGCAACGCCGACTTCCTGGGCCGCGCTCCGGCGGAAGTCGTTGAGAAAGAACGTACCCGCGTGGCGGAACTCCAACTGGCTGTGACGAAGCTGGAAGAACAACGGACGCGCATCCAACAATTGTAAGTTCGGCAACCCACCCAAAAATTAAGGAATACCCATGGACGCTCAAGAATCCGCATCCGCAACCAAACCCAAACTGGGCGAAAAAGTCACCAAGGTCGCCACCTACTACCATCCGCGCACCTGGAAGGAAAAGGGCCTGTGGTGGACGCTCGGCCTGTTTCTGGTCACCTACGTTATCATCGTCGTCGTGCTTGGGTTTATCTGGTCACGCTCGCCGGGCGAGTTCGACGTGCGCGAGTATGCGCTGGAAACGGCCAAACAAGAGCAGAAGAAACTGGTGCCAGGCTATGTGACCACCATCAGCGCCATCCACATCGCCGAGACTCTGCTGGACAAGCCGGGCGGCTATCTCAGCAACGACATCACGCCGCCGGGCGTTTATCTGGATAACATTCCGAACTGGGAATACGGGGCGCTGACCGAACTGCGCGATCTGGCGCGCTCCCTGCGCAACGACTTCAGCCGTTCCCAGACCCAGTCGGTCGAGGACAAGGATTTGCAGGTCGCCGAACCGAAGTTCAACTACGACTCGGACTCCTGGATTCTGCCGTCCAGCGAATCGGAATACCGCGATGGGATTGCGGCGCTGTACCGTTATCTGAACCGGCTCGCCGATGACAAAGCGTATGACGGCCAGTTCTTCACCCGCGCCGACAATCTGAGCGCCTATCTGGCGGTGGTCGAAAAGCGGTTGGGCAGCCTGGCGCAGCGGCTGGCAGCCGGCGTTGGCCAGACCCGCTTCAATCTGGATCTGGCCGGCGATCCCAACGCCCGTCAGTCCACGCCGACCCCCGATCAAACGCAGGTCAAGACCCCGTGGCTGAAGATTGATGACGTGTTCTTCGAAGCGCGCGGCTACACCTGGGCGCTGGTGCATACCCTGAAGGCGCTGGAAGTGGATTTTGCCGACGTGCTGGCCAACAAGAACGCCGTGGTCTCGGTCAAGCAGATCATCCGCGAACTGGAAAACACCCAGAGTTTCATCTGGAGTCCGGTGATTCTCAACGGCACCGGTTTCGGGATGGTCGCCAATCATTCCCTGATCATGGCTTCCTACATCTCCCGCGCTAACGCCGCGATCATTGATCTGCGCAATCTGCTGTTGCAGGGATAAAGGCGAAAGGCGAAAGGCGAAAGGCGAAAGGCGAAAGGCGAAAGGCCAGATATCAATCGCTCGAAGAGTTTAGGAATGGCGGATTTCAACACCCACCTGGTGGGGGCGGCGGCGGTCAGTGGGCTGGCCGCCACCGTGCTGGTGATGACCGGTCAGTTTCCCCATCAGGCGGTCATCGGTTATTTCGTACTGGGAGTCATTGGCGGCCTGCTGCCCGACCTCGATTCCCCCACCTCCATCCCGATTCGGATCGTCCTCGCTACGCTGGCGGTGGTGGCCGGGTTCCTGGTGGTATTCACGTTCGGAACCCGCTATTCGCTGGTGGAACTGGTCATCCTGTGGCTGGTCTGCTTCCTGTTCATCCGCTACGGCCTGCTGGGTCTGTTCGACCGGGCCACCGTCCATCGGGGGCTGATTCATTCCATCCCGGCGGGCCTCGGCTTCGGGCTGATCACGATCCTCATCGCTTTCCACGTCTTCACCGCCTCCGCCACTCATGCCTGGCTGTGCGGAACGTTCGTCGCGCTGGGCTTCATCGTCCATCTGCTGCTGGATGAGTTTTACAGCGTGGACCTGTCCGGCAAGAAGCTGCTGAAAAAATCCTTCGGCACCGCGTTCAGCCTGGGCAGTCTGGGCCAGCCGGTCGGCACGGCGGTGCTCTATCTGGCCGTGATTGCGCTGTTTTCCCTGTGCCCCTCGCCCCGGCCGTTCACCGAACTGATGCTGGACCGGGATACCTATCGCGGCGTGACCCAGCGCCTGCTGCCTGGCGAAACCTGGTTTCCGGGCTTCCTGCGCCGGGTGGCGCCGGCCAGCTTGATGGATCGGTGAGGAGTCCCGTTACAACCACAAATAGCGCGCCAGAAATAGTCCGGCCACCACCGCCATCGGCATACCAATTCGGTCATGCTGGCCAGTCAATAATTTCAGCAGCACGTGGCTGATTACCCCAAAAGCGATGCCGTCGGCGATGGAAAAGGTGAACGCCATGACGGTGACGCAACATACCGCCGGGGCGCTCTCGGTCAGGTCGTTCCAGTCCAGTTCGGCCAGGCTGCGCAGCATCAGGATGGCGACGTACAGCAGCGCCGGCGCAGTCGCATAGGTCGGCACCATCAACGCCAGCGGCGCAAACGCCAGACTGGCCAGAAACAGCAGGGCAATCACCACAGCGGTCAAACCGGTGCGACCCCCGGCGCTGATGCCGGTGGTGCTTTCCAGATAACTGGTCGTGCTGGATGTGCCCAGTAGCGCGCCCGCACTGATCGCCGTGCTGTCGGCCAGCAGCGCCCGGTCCAACCGGGGCAAGCGCCCTTGGGCATCGAGGAAACCGCCGCGCTGAGCGATGGCAATCAGCGTACCCGAAGTCTCGAACAGGCTCATCAGAAAGAAGCTCAGCACCACTCCCAGCACTGCCGGGTCCAGTGCGGCGCGAACGTCGGCCTTGAACAGGGTCGGCGCCAGCGAAGGTGGAGCGGAAAATACGCCGGTGAACGGGCTTAGACCCAGGGCGACCGCTAGCACGGTGACCGCGAGAATACCGATCAGGATCGCGCCGGGCACACCGCGTTGATCGAGCACGACCATCAGTAGAAAACCACCCATCGCCAGCAAGGCTGGCGGCGCCTTGACGCTGCCGAGCGTTACCAGAGTATCCGGGCTGGCGGCCACGATGCCGGCGGCGTGCAGGGCCAGCAGGGCGAGGAACAGCCCGACGCCGGCGGTGATCGCGTGTTTAAGGCTGGCCGGAATGGCGTTGACGAACCATTCCCGGATGCGCAGCAGGCTGACCAGCACGAACAGCAGGCCGGACAGAAACACCGCGCCCAGCGCCGTTTCCCACGGCAGGCCCATGCCCTTGACCAGCCCGAAAGTGAACACCGCGTTGATGCCCATGCCGGGGGCCTGGCCGATGGGATAATTCGCCAGCAGGCCCATCAGCAGCGAGCCGATGGCGCTGGCCAGACAGGTCGCGACGAACACGGCGTCCCGGTCCATGCCGGCCTGGCCGAGAATATCCGGGTTGATGAACAGAATGGCCGACATCGTCAGGAAGGTGGTCAGGCCGGCCAGGATTTCGGTGCGCGCGGTCGTCCCGCACGCTTTCAGCCCAAAGAGCTGTTCCAGCATCACGCCTCCATCAACCCCGATGCCGCTCCTTCAGTCGCCGGTAGTTCTGGGCCGAGTATTCGAGGAATTCCAGTTCGCGGGGATTCAAGGGACGGATCTGTTTGACCGGGCTGCCGACATAGAGAAATCCGCTCTCCAGCACCTTGCCGGACGGAACCACGCTGCCAGCGCCGATGGTCACTCGCGACCGCACCACCGCCTTATCCATCACGATGGCGCCCATGCCGATCAGGCAGTAATCCTCAATCGTACAGGCGTGCAGGATGACCTTGTGGCCGACTGTGACATCATTGCCGATTTGAGTGGGCTGGCCGCCCGGACAAAACCGGCTGTCGTGGGTGACGTGAATGATGGTCCCGTCCTGGATGCTGGTGCGCGCGCCGATGCGGATGCTCTGGATGTCGCCGCGAATCACGCACAACGGCCAGACCGAGCTGTCCTCGCCGATTTCGACCTCGCCGATCACCACAGCGGTGTCATCCACATAAGCGGAGGGATGGATACGCGGGACATGCTGTTCAAACGGACGAATCGGCATAGCGGTTCTCTCGGTGGGGGGCATCAGCGGTCGTCTTGGAGCAGCCAGCCCCGTTCAGTTTTGTGGAAGGTGGCTTTCTCAGCGCGATGGCGGCGTTCGCCGGCCTGGAACTGACCGTATTTGATGCCCAGCGCCACCAGGTCCAGCCCGGCCAGCAAGGGATCCTGGCTGTCGCGCAGGTTGATCGCCAGATCGGCCAGGCTCTTCTGGAATACCAGATCGTATTCCACTTCGGCGACATAGACATTCTGGCCAGGCTCGAAGCCATTGGTTTTGCGAAAATTCTCGACGACATAGAGACTGCCGCCCTCGCGCAACAGCCGCTCGTTGACTTGCCGCTCGATATCGCCATCGCCGGGTCGGTTGGCGCAGGCGGCCAGCAGCATGATAAAAATCGCAAATAGCAGACGCTTCATCTCAAGTATCCTCGCGTTTAGCGCACCGTAGGCCTTTCCGCATCTTCCGTGTTTTCCGTGTCTTCCGTGGGCCAAGTCTTTTCGCGTTCAGCGCATCGTGACCAGTTCTTCCGCACTCGTGGGGTGAATGGCGACCGTGTCGTCGAAATCGCGCTTGGTCGCGCCCATGCGGATGGCGACTGCGAAGCCTTGCAGCATCTCGTCCGCGCCCTCGCCGATCAGATGACAACCCACGATTTTTTCTTCCGCCCCGACGCAGACCAGCTTCATGACGGTTTGGGGCTGGCGGGCCGTGAAGGCGTGATACATCGGGCGGAATCGGGTCTGATAAATCCGCACCGCATCGCCATATTGTTGGCGTGCTTCCTCCTCGGTCAGGCCGACCGCGCCGATGGGCGGATGGGTGAAGACCACCGTGGGAATGTTCTCGTAGGGCAAATGGCGTTCCGGCTGGCCGCCGAACAGCCGGTCCGCCAACCGCCGGCCAGCGGCAATCGCCACCGGGGTCAGGTGGAACCGCTCGGTCACGTCGCCAATCGCGTAAACGCCGGGCACGTTGGTGTTCTGATACGGGTCGGTGGGAATAAAACCATTCGGATTCAGCGTCACCCCCGCCGCCGCCAGATCGAGCGCGTCGGTATTCGGCGCGCGCCCAATCGCCCACAGCACGGCGTTCACATTCGGGGCGCTGCCCGGTCCTTCGCAATGCAGGCTGAGCGCGCCGCTGGCCAGTCGCGCCACCGCCCGAACCTGGGTGTGGGTCAACACGGTGATGCCATCCTCGCGCAGCCGTTCCAGCACCTGTTCGCGCAGCATGGCGTCGAACGCGCGCAAGACCTGATCCTTGCGGACCAGCAGGGTGACTTCGGCCCCCAGCGCGTGCAGCATTCCCGCCAGTTCCACCGCGATGTAGCCGCTGCCGACGATGGCGACGCGCGCCGGGCAGGTGTTCAGCTCGAAAAAGCCGTCCGAGGTGATACCGAATTGAGCGCCGGGCACGTCGGGAACTTGGGGCCGGCCGCCGGTGGCGATGACGATATGGTCGGCTTGGTAGCGTTCGCCGCCAACCTGCACGGTATGCGCATCGGCGAACCGGGCGAAGCCGCGCAGCAGCGTGACGCCGGCCTCGGCCAGATAGCCCAGATACCATTCATTGATGTCGCTCACCAGCCGGTCGCGCGCTAGTTTCAGTTTTTGCCAGTCGAAACCGAAGTAATCCAGCCGGAAGCCGTAACCGGGCGCATCGTCGAGCGCGTGGGCCAGATGCGCGGCGTACCACATCACTTTCTTCGGCACGCAGCCGACATTGACGCAGGTGCCGCCGAGTCGGCTGGCTTCGACCAGGGCGCAGCGAGCGCCGTACCGGGCGGCCCGTTCCACCACTGACAGACCGCCGCTGCCGCCGCCGATGGCGATAAGATCGTAATGCTGGGCCATGCCTTCTCCTGTGTGGGTGTAATCTGATGGGGGTAGGATGATTTTGCCAGCCGGCGCGTTCCTGTTTAGCCTTGTACTATAGCGCGGGCCTGGGCAATGCGCCTATTGCCAACAATGTTATTGACAGGATCTGGAGAGACGGGCGATGCGACGTGGATGGGGATTGATGGGTTTAATGCTGTGGTTGCTGACAGCCAGCGCCGGAGAACTGCCCTGGCAGGGGCAATGGACCCAGGGCGGGTTGATCATCGGCCAGGCGTTGCCGGGAACCCGGATGACGTTGAACGGCCAACCGGTCAAAGTCGGCCCCGATGGCGCGTTTGTATTCGGCTTTAGCCGCGATGCGCCGCCCAGCGGGCGGTGGACCATCCTCTATCCTGATGGCGGGCGCGAGGACCGGGCGCTGATGATCGCCCAGCGCCAATACAACATCCAGCGCCTCAACGGCCTGCCACCCGACAAAGTGACGCCGCCGCCCGCCGTGCTCGAACGCATCCGCCGCGAAAACGCCCGGGTAGATGCGGCCCGCCAGCGGGACATTCCGCAAGCCGGGTTTCTGAGCGGCTTTGCCTGGCCGGTGATCGGGCGCATCAGCGGCGTCTACGGCAGTCAGCGCATCCTCAACGGCGAGCCGCGCCAGCCGCATTACGGCGTGGATGTCGCTGCGCCGGTCGGAACGCCGGTGCGCGCCCCGGCGGATGGCGTCGTGACGCTGGCCGAACCGGATCTGTACTATACCGGCGCGACGTTGATTATTGATCATGGTCATCGGCTCAGTTCCACCCTGATGCACCTCGACCGGATTGATGTCCAGGTCGGCCAGCACGTGCGCAAGGGCGACCCCGTTGCCACGGTGGGCAAAAGCGGCCGCGTCACCGGGCCGCATCTGGACTGGCGGATGAACTGGCGCGACGCGCGAATTGATCCGGCGCTGCTGGTTCCGCCGATGCCATGATCAACAGTTTTGCGTGTTGGCGTGAGTGAGGGAATGCAGTGAGGGCATATGCACGGCTCAGGGCCAGTTCCAGCCCTGTTGTTGGGCGAGCGCCCGCAGGTCATTGAGTGCGGCCTCAAAGTTGAGGTGGGCAATGGCCTGGGCAATCGGGGCATAAGGTTTTTGTAATTCGGTTCCAGCCAGCAGGGCCTCGATTTCCGCGCTGAGCTTCCGGGCCTTGTTCTGGCCGATTTCCAGCATAGCCGCCAAGGCCCGCACCTTCGGGTGCAGAATGGCGGTGTCTAGGGAGCGCAGGGGTGTGTCCGGCGCTGCGGCCGCCGGGGTTTTTCCCGGGTGCGCCAGCCCCGCTGGAACCGGGTCTGCCGCCTGCTGGGGCCAGGGCGCGCTGGCCACGCTCAAGTCCTCGAGTTGCTGTCCCAGGGCGGGCGCCGCCTCGGGCTGGCGCTTGACCCAGCGTAGCAGAGTCGTCGTCAGTTGCTCCAAATCCAGCGGCTTGGTCAGGACCGCGTTGGCCCCCGCTTCCCGCGCCGCGGCTTGCTGGTCGGCCAGCCCCCCGGCGGTGAGGGCAAGGATCGGCAACGCGGTCAGACCCAGATCACTGCGGATCAGCCGGGTCGCGGTCAGGCCATCCAGCACCGGCATTTGCACATCCATCAGCACGGCATCGAAGCCCTCGGGCCGGGCTTTGAGCTGTTGCACCGCCTGTTGACCGTCGGCCGCCAGCATCACGGTCGCGCCTTCCTGCGCCAGCGCCCGCTCGACCACTTCCCGGTTGATAGCACTGTCGTCCACTACCAGCACTTGCAAGCCCGTGAGCTGCGGCTTCGCCGGCCACGCCAGCGCAGGACCGGGATCGGGCATGGACTCGCCCGCCGTCCGGGGGAACGGTAACTCGAACCAGAAGAGGCTGCCCTGGCCGACCTGGCTCTCTACCCGGATCACCCCGCCCATCAATTCCATCAGCCGCTTGCAGATTGACAAGCCTAGCCCGGTGCCGCCGTAGCGCCGGGTGATGCCCGCATCGGCCTGGGTGAAGGGAGTGAACAGGCGGGCCAGAGCTTCGGTGGATATGCCAATGCCGGTATCCCGGACCTCGAAGCGTAGCCACACGTCGGTGGCGCTGGCCTCCAGCACCTGGATCGTCAGCGTCACCACGCCCTGCTCGGTGAACTTGATGGCGTTACCGGTCAGGTTGACCAGCACTTGCTCCAGCCGCAACCCGTCGCCCAGCAGGAGACCCAGCGGGTCGGCGGGGGGTGCGATGCGAAGTTCGAGTCCTTTGGAACGCGCGGCTGGGCCGAGCAGGTTCTTGATCCGGGTCAGCAAGCTCGCCAGGTTGAACGGCCGGCGTTCGATACGGAGCTGGCCGGCTTCGATCTTGGAAAAATCCAGAATATCGTTGAGGATCATCAGCAACGTCTGGCCAGACGCCTGAATGCGTTCGACCAGCGCGCGCTGGTTCGGGGCGAGCGGCTCCCGGCTCAGCACCTGAGCCAGACCGAGCACCCCATTGAGCGGGGTGCGAATCTCGTGGCTCATTTGCGCCAGGAATTCGCTCTTGGCCGCGCTGGCGGCGCGCGCCTCGGCGGTGCGGACCTCCACCTTGTGCTCCAGTTGTTCGTTAAGCAGGCGTAATTCAGCGAGCAACTGTTGATTGTGGACCCGCAACCAGTAGCGCTCGCCCGCCTCGCGGACAATGGTGCGAATTTCCACCGGATTCCAGGGCTTGGTGATGTACCGGTAAATGTGTCCCTGATTGATCGCCTCGATCACCACCGCCAGATCGGCATAACCGGTGAGCAACAGGCGCACAATGTGAGGGTTGCGTTCCCGGACCTGAGTGAGCAACTGGCAGCCGGTGATCCGGGGCATCCGCTCGTCAGATATGATCACCTGCACGGCGTGTTGATCGAGGAGCGCCAGCGCGGCTTCGGCGTCATGGGCGATCAGCACTTCAAAATCCCGCCGCAATTGCCGGTTCAGCGTATTGAGCACTTCCGGTTCATCGTCAACCACCAGCACCCGCACCCGGTCCTGAGGCGTGGGCGACGAACTCCCTTCAGCCGCGCGCGGTGCGCTGGCGTTCAGCATGGCCGTCATCAGGATCGCCTCCGGGTTTTGGCCGTGTCCAGCGCCGTGTGGACAGCATCAATCCAGGGCTGGGGAAACCGTTGTGGATCGGTGAACCAGCCTTCCAGACTGGTCACCGCCGATTCCAGGCCGCGCGCCTGATCAGCGACGGCGCAGACCAGCAGCGCGCCCGTTCCCGGCAGGCGCGCGCGCCAGTCCGGTCCCACTGCCTCGGCAAACTGGCGGCTGATGGCGTCGAGATCAACATCCGCGATCAGCGCCCGGCGCTGTTCCGCCAGCCGGTCGGCGGCCGCCAGCAGCCGGCTGTAGCCGGCGCCGGCCCGCCGGGGTATCCGCCCCACCAGTTCTTCATACAGCAGTTCCAGATGGCGTTGCAGGAGGAGGCTGGGCATTCCGCGCGCGCTGAGCACACCCGCCAGCCAGGCGACCTGAGCGTCCACCACGGCCTGATCCAGCACCGTCAGGGTGACCAGCCAGGCGCCGTCGCTGACGGTAAAGCGCCAGCCGCGTTCACCGTAGCGCCAGGGAAAATACGGATATTCCCGCCAGCACCGTGCGCCGGCACGCACCGCCGCTTCCACTTCGTCCGGATCTTCTGGCGCCGGATGCGAGCCGGCTTCCGGGTTCAGTGCGGTGACTTTGCGCGTCAAACGGCGGGCGTCAAACGGATAAAGCACCGTCAACACCCGTTCGATGCCGGCAAAGGCCTCGCGGGCCGCCGCGATAATCGCTTCGCTCTCCGCCGCATCTACGGGTGCCGCATTCATGCAGTCGCCGAAATCCCGCCAGCGTTCGCTGGCCACTGCTGGATCCCAGCTTAGATAGGCCAGACCCTGGCGCTCATCCAGGCCAAAGGCCCGGCGAAACCGAGGCGCCAGGACCTGGGCGCCGCCAATGGAGCCTTCCAGAACGTAGAGATAGCCCAGCAGCGAGACGGGCTGCATTACCGCACGCCGCAGAATAGAGTCGGCGAGCGCGCCCGCCGCATCGTGGGCCGGGGCGATGTCCAGCGCCGCCCGTCCAGCGAAAAAGCCCAGATCGGCCTGAAGTTGCGGGAAACGCCGCAGGTTTTCCCGCCAGACCGCGTTCAGGCGCGCGTCTTCAGTCCGGGCGACTTGATGCTCCAGCACGCTATGCAGCACCGCCATGGCCCGCAAATATCCGACATAGCTTTCCATGGGCAATTCCGCCCGCTCCAGCGCCTGAAAATAGGGCAGGGTTTCCAGGCGATCATGGGCTTGGCGGGTCGCTTCCCGCAGGCGGCTCATCAAGGTGGGTACGGACATAAACGATGCATCTCTCGCTGGCAGATCAGGGCAACCGTTCGGGCAACTCGATGGTGAAGGTCGCTCCCTGGCCGGGAACGGAGGCGGCTTCGAGGCGCCCACCGTGGCGCTTGACCACAATAGTATAGGAAACGCTCAGGCCCAGACCCGTACCACTACCGACCGGTTTAGTAGTGAAAAAAGGATCGAAAATGCGCCCGATGATCTCCGGCGGGATGCCGGGGCCGGTGTCCTGAAACCACAGGCGCACGCCGCCCTCGGCGCGCGGTTCGCCGCCAACGGTCAGGACGCCGCCATCCGCTATCGCCTGAGCGGCGTTGACTATCAGGTTCATAAACACCTGATTGAGTTCCGCCGGATCGCACTCGACCGGCGGTAACCGGGACAACGCCCACCGAACTTCGACGCGGCGCCGCCGCAATTCGGGATGGGCCAGGGCCACAGTGCTGCGCAGGTTTTCCGTCAAGTCCACGGTTTTGCGCTCGGCTTCATTGTGGCGGGAAAAGGTTTGCAAATCGGTGATGATCTTCCGGATACGCGCCAGGCCGTCATCGGTCGCGCTCAACAGTTCGGTGAAATCCTCCAGAATGAAGTCCAGGTCGTACCGGCGGCGGAGGACAGCGGCGGGTTCCGTCGGCGCCAGGGCTTCCAGGTGCTGATAGGCCTGGGTGACGGTCTCTATCGAATCACGCAGGCAGCTCAGATTTCCGATGACGAACGCCAGGGGATTGTTGATCTCATGCGCCACTCCCGCCATTAGTTGCCCCAGCGCATTCATCTTCTCGGCATGAACCAGCATCGCCTGGGTGGTCCGCAATTCATCGAGGGTTTGCGAGAGCCGGGTGTTCTTGCGGATCAGTTCACGTTGCAGGTTATTGATTTCTTGATTGGTGCGCACCAGTTCCCGGGTTAGCCGGTCCAGTTCCGGCGCATCAAACTCGCCGGCGATCAGCCAGTGGCCGGTCTTGCGCCAGACGCGCGCCCGCAGGGTGTGGATGCGCTGGTAGCCATCGCCGACTGTCAGCCAGCCGTTGAATATCAGCCCTTCCCCGTCCAGATTTACCAGGGTCTCAAACGGCGGGTTGACCAGATAGTGATGGCGCGGCTGATCCGGCGCCGCGCCGCCCAGAATCACCGCCATACCCTGATTGAGATACAGGGCCACCCCGTCCCGCGCAAATACGCCGATGGCCAAGGCCATGCTGTCATGACGCACGCTCGCCAGTTCCGCTGTCCAGCGATCCAGCACGTCGCTGGCGTTCATCAGGGCTGTCATCCCGACGTGAGCGTGAAAATAAAGTCACGCAACGCATCCAGATCGGCGAGGTAATGCACCCCGGGCGTCTGAATCGGCGTCATCCCGATCCGCCGCAACCCCTGACCGCCCACCAGCACCGGCAAGTCGGGAAATTCAGCGCGAATCGCCGTCAACATGTCCTGAAGCTGGTTGAGATGAAAACCGACGCTCAGCGATAAACCGACACAATCGGGCCGCTGCGCGCGCACCACGCCCAATATCTCTGCGACGGTGGCGCCGGCTCCCGTGTAGACCGCATCCCAGCCGTGCATTTCGAACACGTCGCACACCATCTTGGCGCCGATCTGATGGAGTTCGCCTGGCGCCGTGCTGACCACGATGAGGCGACCGGCGCGGCGCGCCGAGATCACGCGGGGATAGACCTGATTGAGCAGGCTTTCGATGATCGCGGTGGCCATGTGCTCGGTGGCGACAGAAATTCGATTAGCCTCCCACAATTGACCGATCTGATACAACGCCGGCTCATAAACCCGCTGGTAAAGCTCGGTCACATTAATCCCCGACGCCAGCGCCTGCTCGGTCAGGGCCACGCATTGCGGACGGTCGCCGGCCAGCAGGGCAGCGAGGAACTCCTGACTGGGAACTAACAGAGGAACGGCAGGCGATTCATGAGCCATGGGGGATCTCAGAGAGGGTCTGATCGGAAAGGTCAAAATTTGACGATGGAACCGGTTTGAATCGGCAAGAGGCTGGTTCCGCCATCGGTGATTCCGGTTAGACGTTAGTATAGTCTTCGAGAGATAAAGATTGAGGTCAGGAGGTGATGCAGTTGCCGGTGGACCGTTTGAAAGCCCAGGTCACACGCCGGGCGCAGCCCTCGTAGTGAAGCTACTGGTAGCCATCCCCACCGCCATTCCCAACCGGGATTGCGCTACACTTCACCCTCGCCGACCCGCTTGAGCGAATGGTAACCACCTCTGACCTCTGATCTCTGACCTCTGATCTCTGACCTCT
>ERZ1645192.3174-NODE-3174-length-13539-cov-6.363097_pt1 | contig 13539 bp, 10 predicted proteins | sample MGYA00575354_ERZ1645192 | MGnify/ENA primary metagenome ERZ1645192 (study PRJEB40844, sample SAMN11349763) | freshwater sediment metagenome | isolation source: river sediment | host: Sediment | place: India: Faizupur Khadar , New Delhi | collected 2017-02-21 ... | reverse complement strand
CATAAAAGAAGATGGGGTAACGCAGATTCGAACTGCGGTCAAAGCGTCCCAAACGCTCTAGGATGGACCAGGCTACCCTATTACCCCGTGCGGGACATATGTTGATCCCAGTACCATTTATACCCTTGCTTTTTATTTTTTGAGAGGGAATGGATTTTTTCCAGTCCCGGTAACAAGCGTTCCGACAAATCTACCTGTTTCAAGGGTTGATTCAAGGAGAGTGGGATCACGTCCATCCATCACCAGGAGGGGTATACCGCATCTCTCAACCATCTTCACGGCCACAATATCCATCACAGTATTGACTCCCGCCACCGCCTGCTGACCGATGACCACATCTAAAAGTTCAGCAGGAGTCATCGTATCAAAGCGTTTTGCAGAGGCATCTTTGCGTGGATCGGCTGAATAAATCCCATCGACTGCGGTCAGGTTGATGAAGAGATCTGCCCCCACCCGCTCAGCAAGCACCGCAGCCACCGCATCAGTTGTCTGTCCAGGTGTGATACCCCCCATCACTACAATCTTACCGGTTTCAGCAGCGCAGAGTGCTTCAGTATGACTGGTAACAACACAGGGGTATGCAGCCTGTCCGAGTGCGCCGACAAGAAGTGTTGCATTGAGCCGTGTTACCATGATTCCGAGTTCATCTGAAAACGCTTCATCAGCCTTAAAGGATCGTGCAAGAGAGATATACTGACGGGCAGTTCCACCCCCGCCAACAACAACAAAAAGACGATGGTTTGCAGAAATTCGGGTCAAAACAGAGATATAGGGTTTGATATTCGGACGATCTATTTCAGGAAGAAGAATAGACCCGCCCAGTGAGAGCACGATAGTAGGCATTCAACCTCATACGTTACCTGATCGAAACCATATAGGTTATTCAGCACAAGTACTTCATTTATAAACTAACCACCAGCTTTCTTCTCAGTATTAGGGTAATCATGGAAGCGCGACACTATTCCCGTGATGATGCGGGTATCATGCATTGCAATCTGTGTAATCATCATTGCAAGATTGCTGATACGAAAACCGGTATATGCGGGGTCAGGAGGTCCATACGTGGCGAGCTGATAGCAGAAACTTATGGACGCGTATCATCTGAGGCCGTTGATCCCATTGAAAAAAAACCGCTGTATCATTTTCTCCCCGGAACACTCTCTTATTCTCTCGGAGGAGTTGGATGTAACTTCTCCTGCAGCCATTGCCAGAACTGGCATATCTCTCACGCCAGTTTTGATACTATCCGGCAAAAGACACTCTCTCCTGAAGAAGGGGTAAAAAGGGCCATCGCATCAGGATCATCATCAATATCCTGGACGTACAACGAACCAACCATCTGGTTTGAGTATACACAGGACATGGCACGGCTCGCTCATAAGCAGGGCCTCAAGACAGTCTATGTTACAAATGGATACATGACCGAAGATGCACTGACTGATCTTGCTCCTGACCTGGATGCCTGGCGTGTTGACATCAAGGCATTTACAGAAGATTTCTATCATAAAGTATGCAGAGCCCGGCTGGAGCCGGTTCTTAATACCACCATCCGTGCAAAAGAACTGGGGCTTCACATCGAGGTCGTCCATCTTATGATTCCAGGTCTGAACGATTCCCTTGAAGAGACCGGAAAACTCGTCTCATGGGTGATTGATAATCTCGGACCTGATACACCCGTTCACTTCACCAGGTTTCATCCTGATTTTCAGATGCAGGAGACACCGGCAACCCCGGTCAGAACCCTTGAACGTGCCTTCCATCTGGCAAAAGAGAAAGGACTCCGGTATCCCTACCTGGGCAATGTTCCCGGACATGAATATGAACAGACATGGTGCCCCCATTGCAATAACCTCCTGATTGGCCGGTCAGGATATTCAGTCGGGCCGATTCACCTGCATCATGGTGCATGTGCCCACTGTGGGAAAGAGACCGGGATCATCACACGAATATGACCCGGGATCAGGATCACTCTTTTTTGTGCGATCGGATGGCAGGATCACTATGCAAATATCTCCGTTTTATGGGATATGACTGCAGAAGTGCAAATGACCTGCCATCAGGAAATCCCCGGGAAGATACAGACATATTGCAGATAGCCGGGAAGGAGAAGAGGTATATTCTGACCCAGGATGCAGAACTCGCACGTCGGGGGGAGGGTACGGCAATCCGTCTGGTTTCATCTGATCTTGCCGGACAGATCAGACAACTTGTCGAATCAGGCCTTATCAATCCGGAGATAAGACTGACCAGGTGTTCACGATGTAACGCCCTGTTACAGGAAGGAGCAGCCCCCGGTCAGCCCAATGGCCCGATTCCGGAAGACACCCCGCTTGTGTACTGCCCGGTATGTAACCGTCAGTACTGGGAAGGAACCCATACAAAAAATATGAGAGACAACCTGAACCAGATGCTCAATGGAACAGAAAACGAAGAATGAAAGATTATTACTTATTTTGAATCATAATTCCGGACATTTTTCTAAGTACCAGGGCTTTTTCTTCAGATCTCTCTGGAACGCCTATCAGGCCGTCAATCTCATCTGCAACAGATTCCAGTTCGTCGAATATCCGGTTCGCATCCCGGCGTATCTCCCTGATTGAATCACGAAGACTCCTTCCCCGCAGATGTATCAGACGGCGGTCCCGGTATACCATCCCGGATCGCGACAGATTTCTCAGGTGATGATTGACTCTGCCCTGCGATATCTCAAGGAGAGCCCCGAGCTCATCTGAAGAGATCCCGGAATAATCAGATGAATGTTGTAGTATTTTCAGAATAATCTGCGTTGAGAGGTTATCGAGGTCTCTCCCAGAAGAAAGGCCAAGGGTATCACAAAGCCAGTAGGTCTCTTCAATCAGATCTCTTGTGTGTGGACGGGGTAGGTTTTGAAGGATAAGCCGCTTCTGCATAGATGAGATACAATCAGGTTATAGTTGAGATCATATCAATATTATTGATATGATTCCGAATGAATCAGAAAATTATATATAGAATTTTTAATCAACAATTATGTGCATATTGCATTTCAAAGGAGTTTAACGAATGGCAATTACACCAATCGGACCACGTGTCCTGATTAAACCATATAAACAGGAAGAGAAGACCAAGGGAGGCATTTACATCCCTGAATCTGCAAAGGAAAAGAAGAAACAGGGAGAAGTAATCGCCGTCGGAACATTCGAAGATGGAAAGGAACTCCCCATCAAGCCAGGAGATATCATTCTCTATGGTGGATACAGCCAGGAAGAGGTTGAGCTTGACAAGGAAGACTATGTTATTGTCGAGTTCAAGAATATCGTTGCAAAAATGAACTAGGTGTCATTCATGTCAGCAAAACAACTCATGTTCAATGAAAACGCCCGCCATGCACTTCTTGACGGCGTTAATAAAGTAGCCAATACCGTAAAGATCACCCTCGGACCAAAGGGAAGATACGTTGTTCTTGACAAGGCAGGCGGCCCGGTCGTCACAAACGACGGAGTAACCATTGCAAAAGAGATCGAACTCAAGGACAAGTTCGAGAATGTTGGTGCAAAACTCATCAAGGAAGTCGCTTCCAAGACCCAGGACACCACCGGAGATGGAACTACTACCGCAACTGTGCTTGCACAGTCCATGATCACCGAGGGTATCAAGAATATTACCGCCGGTGCAAACCCAATTGAGATCAAGAAGGGTATCATGAAAGCGGTTGATACTGCAGTCGCGTCCATCAAGGCAAAGAGCATTGAAGTTAAAGATAAGGAAACCATTAACCGCATTGCTATCATTTCCGCAAACAATGACGAAGAGATTGGTAACCTGATTTCTGAGGCTATGGACAAGGTCGGATACAATGGTGTCATCACTGTTGAGAACTCAAAGACCCTTGAGACCAGCCTTGAACATGTCGAGGGTATGCAGTTTGACCGCGGATATATCTCACCCTACATGGTCACCGACCAGGAACGCCGTGTTGTTGAATTTGAAGAGCCATACATTCTCATCACCGACCGGAAGATTTCAAGTCTGAAGACCTTAATCCCGGTCCTTGAGATGATCGCCCAGACCGGAAAGTCACTCCTTATCATCGCTGACGATGTTGACGGAGAAGCCCAGACCGCCCTTATCCTGAACATCATCCGCGGAGCCATCAAAGTCTGTGCAGTCAAGGCACCGGAATTCGGAGATGTCAGAAAGGAAGTTCTCCAGGACATAGCAATCCTCACCGGTGGAACGGTCATCAGTGAAGAACGCAACCTTGCTATCGAGGATGTCACTCTTGACATGCTTGGCCAGGCACGGACCATCAAGGTCGATCAGGACAAGACCACCATCGTAGGCGGTAAGGGTACAAAATCAGATATTGAAACCCGCAAGAAACTGATTGAGTCCCAGCTCAATATCACCGAGAAGAAGTACGACAAGACCACCCTTCAGAGCCGTCTTGCAAAACTCTCCGGCGGTGTCGCGGTTATCAAGGCAGGGGCTGCAACCGAGACCGAGGTCAAGGAAAAGAAGATGCGTATCGATGACGCACTCAACGCAACCAAGGCAGCAGTAGAGGAAGGCTATGTCGCCGGTGGTGGAGTTACCCTCTTCCGTGCAACCAAGGCACTTGACGCCCTGAAGGCTGACCCAGAACAGATGATCGGTGTCAACATTGTAAAGCGTTCTCTTGAAGAACCACTCCGTCAGATTGCAGACAATGCAGGTCGCGAGGGAGCAGAAGTTATCGCTATGATCCGGAACAATCCAAGCGAGACCTATGGATACAATGCAAAGACCGACTCATATGAAGACCTTCTCCAGGCAGGAGTCCTTGACCCGACTAAGGTTGTCAGATCCGGTCTTCAGAATGCAGCATCAATTGCAGGAATGCTCCTGACCACTGAGGCAGTTGTTGTCGATTTCGACGAAGAAAAAGATAAGACATCTGCAGCAATCATCATCTAATCTTTTTTTTTCAGATTAAGATCACATTTTGAACTTTCTTTTCTCTCGTTCCTTATTATTCGTTATATACATCACCCCAAAGAACAGGGCGATACAAAAACACAGGACTGCTGCAATCACCAGTTTCCAGGCCATGTCAGCCGATTCTGATGTAACGGCCATACCAACAAATATCAGGCCGATGATGCATGCTCCGGTTATCTCAAACGCATATAAAAACCGTTCACCGAGCTGGACCATTGTGCTCAATTCTCCTGCAGATCAAATATTTTATACCCCTGATGACCGGATAAACGTTCCGTTCGTGTCCATGAAGATCCAGAACGAGGTAAAGGGGGAGATATTCCGTGTATCCGAGAATTTACCCTCTGCTCCACTGATAATAGCAGGATCATACTGCTGTGTGGATACATTAAAGGGAAGAATACTTGCCCAGGAAGATTCATTGGAGGAGAGAAGGTCACGGGCATTGATCTCTTTCAGGAACGGTGACCCGGCAAGGTTCCATCCTTTTTCAACAGTTTTTGTAACGTTCGAGTTCATATTGAGAACAAGGGGCACAGATGTTGATGAATCGGAGTACACCAGGAGACCATCCAGAGGCACCGGGGATATTTCTGGATTTTGTGGCATCCATCCTCCTTCCTCTTTATATGTCCAGATGGTATGACCATCAGTGTTGACCTTTGAGAAGAGATCACGACAGGTCTTCTGTGACCGGAGCGGGGCAGGGATTGAGATAAAGTTCCAGCCCTGTACCAGGTGCAGCTCATGAAGAGTTGAATTTCCTGAACCAAAGGCTCGTCTCATCTCACGAGAACTGTTCCCCGAATTAAATGCGATAAGCGTCTTCTGTAATGTCAGATCCTCTGCTGCTTTCATGGCAGCCGGAGCATTCAGGAGGCCATATCCATAGTAAATATCCCGACCGGTTCTGCCAAGGTCTGTTGCTGATGACTGCAGAAGATTGCGTATCTCAAATGAACTCAGTCCCGGATACTCATTCTTTATGAGTGCAGCAACTCCCGCAACCTCAGCTGCGGCAAAACCTGTCCCTGTTCCCCGGCAATAGGATCGGTTCAGACATGGTGTGATAATATCCTCACCCGGTGCAACAAGTTCGTTATAAATCCCGTAATTGGAAAAGTATGACAACCCGTCCGTTTTTGCAACTGATCCGACGGAAATAACGTCAAAATGATCAGAGGGATAATGCATGGTATTGGAATCCTCATCACCAGCTGGTGCGATAAGAAGAACCCCATGTTCCCTGGCATAGGCAATGGCCCGGTCTTCGGCATGAGAGGGTTCAGTCCCGCCATATCCCATCAGGATGATATCAGCACCGGCATCAGTTGCATGGGCAATGGCAAGAGCAGAACGGGAAGCAAACAGATCATCCCCCGTTGCCCCGATTCGTTCAGGGATGAGCACGAGTGAAGAGTTCGTCGTATTTTGAGAGCCATTACCGGCAATCAGGGAGATAATCCCACAAAGAGCAGTCCCGTATCCATCCGTATCTTCAGGTCTGCTGTCCTGACCAGCCCAGTCATACCCCCGGTCAAAGGTGCCGGCATCCGGATGTGTGATATCAGCACCGGTATTAATGACCGCAACTCTCGAGACTGATGTGTTCAGTCCGGACCTCCGCACGGAATCCACACCGGTCCTGACAAGGGCCCACTGATCAGGAGAACTGTTGGTGATAAGCTCATCTTTGGTGACAGAACCAGACTTGCGCTGTGCGTCATGCTCAATCTCATGAACCCAGGGCAGGTTTAACAGTTCATTTGTGATATATTCGGTCTCATTCTGGTCGGTATCTACCGTGACAAAACCAAGAAGAGGAGACCGCAGAGAATAGGTGACATTCTCCGGAAGCGGGACATCAGGAGGAACCGGTTCATATCCACCGGTTTCATTTGGAGCGGCATACACGATAAGACGCACATCGTCATCAGCGCCCAGAACCGGACTTATGAGCCCACACAATAAGAGAATACCAATGAACCCCATCACCATTGGTTTTAAACAGCATCCGCTCATATTCAGGCATCCCAAGTTAAGCCCCACCATGTATACTGCCCGAGTACTTCATCATCTGTATCAGGGAGACAAAAACCCTCTGATTTGTCAGCACCCGGGAAACATAATTCCAGGCCGGTTCATATAGACCCACCATCCCTCTGATGGATATAATAATCGCGATGGGGAATATGTCCCTGATCCGCCATTTATAATAGAGGGCCTGAATTCCTGGGTCTTGGAGTCAAATACCAAAACCGTGGTCCATGCATCAGTAAGCGGCGAGAGAAGGTCGCGAGCGGTGATACTTTCCCGACCCGGCACCCCGACCGGATTCCACCCCGGATGAAGCTGTTTCACAGTCTGGTTGGCCCCGGTTGTATCAAAATGCAGATTGATTCCAGCCTCCTGTTCTGAGTATACCCAGACCACATCCATCTGAAGAAGATGGTCATCAGGACGAACCGCAGTCCAGAACCCTCCAGCCGGATTATAGCGCCAGATAGAATGACATGCCGTCTGAACCGGTTCAAATATCCGTGCGGTTTCGTTCCCCCTGGCAAGCGGATAGGGTATAGAGACCATATTCCAACCAGGATAGAGGAAAATTTTCTCTGCCACATCATTACTTCGTGGCTCAAAACTGCACCCGTTCATCACCGGATACCAGATTGCACGAGTCGTATTTTCTGGAATAGACAGGTTTGATGCGAGCGGCATGCCCCGGCCATACGAAGCATTCCATTCATCAGGAGGGGTGCCGGTTGCATTCAGAATTATCTTCCTGACTTCGCTCTCTTTGATGCCCGGAGACCCGCTCATGATAAGTGCGGCAAGACCCGCGATATGAGGGGCGGCTGCACTGGTTCCGGTAAAGACCGCCTGCTGCATTGAACCGGTCAGAACCGTGATGTGATCCGGCGCTACAAGGTCAGGCTTCTTTCTGAGTTCATATTCTGGATATCTGATAAGGGCCGGGCCACGGGAGGAATACTCCTGAACGGTGATGTTTTTCGCGCCCGGTGCCGCAGCTCCCACAACCAGGGCTTGTTTTACCGCCTGCTGCCCAAACACAGAATCTTCAGGAGTATAAGGATCAAGCTCAACCGATCTGCCAGAAAGGGGAAGGACATAGATCTCTAAAAGAGCATCCTCTGCTGCTGCCTGGACAACCTTCACAGAAAACTCCCGTGGGCGGTCAGCAGAATTTACAAACCTGACCCACTCCATGGGATCGTCATCTCCGTCCTGAAGGTTTACACTTCTCGCTATCTCCCGTCCTGAGTCATCATACAGGAAGAGATCATAATTATTGGCAGATGAGCCGAACCGGTCGTCCCATTGCAGGATGACATGGCCGGCAAGTCCGGATGGAACGATGAACTTCATATCACGTCCGGATGATCCCTGAAAGTCCTGCCACAAGTATCCCTGATCCTCATATCCGTAAAAAGGGGCCTGATAGTGTTCCTTTGCAAAATTTCCTGCAGCAGTAATATACAGAACATTATACGAGAGAACCCGGTCGATAATATTCTGACTGATATACCCATCCTCGAAAAAGGGTTCCACATAGGTGATATCATCGCAGATTATCGTGCAGCCATGGATAATCAGCTGATCCAGGGCACGGACAAATTCTATCTGGCTTGATCCCCGGTCATGAAAGAGAAGGGTTGCATTCGGAGCAATATCATGAATAATCTGCAGCATGGCAAGACCTTCATCACCCCCTACCGTATCAGATATGACTTCAACATCCGGAAGTTCTCCGAGTCTTCTGAGGTCAAAAAGACCGTCAACCCCGTCAGAGATAACCCCGACCCTGACTCCCTCCCCTGACAATCCGGACATATTACGAAATTCCCGCGTCTTAAGCAGATAATCCCCCTCGGTCGTTATGTGTGATGTCCGGGGGGGTATCTGAACAACCAGAGAGAGGATACCCTCCTGCATGGCAAGACGGGTGATATTATCTGCCCGTATCCATCCTCCGATCCGTCCATATACTGAATCTACCACAGGTGAGGAGAAATATTCCAGGAATGTGGATGGTGAAGAGGAAGGTTTTGTCTTTGCCGATATCCGGACCTCAATATCAGTATCCGCAAGCCTCACTTCACCAGTCTTTTCCATGAGCGCCATCATGTCGGCCCGTGATTGTCCGGGAGAGAGGTAGGTGTCATCAAGGAGCTGCAAGAGGTCAGTAGAGAGTTTTGTTCTCCATGCATTGTCAGGGGCAGCACTGATAGTTGGTTCATTCTGTATTATCTCAAATGAACCTGAACTAACAGGAGGAAAAACCGGAATTATGCTTTTTATCCCGCTCATTCCGGCAAGCAGGGTCAGGTTTTCAGAACTCGCCCACCCGGTAATCAGATGATATGAGGTATCTAAAGCCGGTTGAGAGAGCATTGGCAGGATATCATCACTTGTCTGGTTTTCCTCAAGTTCCAGGGTAACATGGACAGTCCAGGCACCGGATTCATTTCGGCGTATCTGGCCGTTCTTCTCCATGGTGTCGATGATATCATCTGGGGACTGACCAGGAGGACAGGAGGCTTTGTTTAAAATCTGAAGAAGGTCGCTGGATAATATATTGGATGCAGAATTGTCACTATTTAAGGCTCTCTCTGCGGTTCCCGTACTACAGAGGGAGAGGATAAGTATGAATGACAGTATGAAGGGAATGAAAAAAACTGAATCCTTGTGCACCAGTCCACCAGCAGGAAATAGGTTTACCTACGAATCATAAGAAGTCTTTCGCCATATATACCCTTATTTTATCCTAGTACGGCAAACCTGATGGCATGGATGTTGAGGGTTATGCCCGCCGGAATCTGAAAAAAGGCAGGGCGTCCCAGGATATTATATCAGATCTTGCTGACCGCATTGTTGAGATAAAAGGGACCAGCAGGGAATATGCTCTTTCCTTTGCAAAGGCGGTCATGGTTGAAGTTACCGCCACCTCTGACCTTACGAGCGACATTCTTACCTATGAAAAGGCCGGGGTTTCCATGGGTGCGTTCGGAGTCGGCTCACGGGGAACCGGTGACTTTTATGCACACCGGAAGATAGCCGAGATCATCGGCAATTCAGGGGCTACCGTCGGTGTTGAGGATATGGATGATGCCGGGGTGGTTCAGGCCGGAGGTCAGTATATTGTCTGCACCGTAGACGGGATGCATTCACGTCTTTCAGATTTTCCCTATCTTGCCGGATTTCATGTGACCCGTGCGACCCTTCGTGACTGTTATGTCATGGGTGCCCGCCCTGTCATGCTGTTTTCAGATATTCATGTTGCCGATGATGGTGATGTTGCAAAGATCTTTGACTACACTGCCGGGGTGACAACGGTTGGAGAACTGACCGGAGTGCCACTTGTCAGCGGGTCAACCCTTCGGATTGGCGGAGACATGGTCATAGGTGACCGCATGACCGGATGTGTCGGGACCGTAGGAGTTGCAGACCATATCACGGCACGACGACAGGCAGCTCCGGGCGATCTCCTTCTCATGACCGAAGGTGCCGGAGGGGGGACAATTGCGACAACCGCCCTCTACTACGGGTATCATGACGTAGTTGACCGGACAATAAACCTGACCTTCCTTCGTGCAGCTGACGCCATCTTACAAAGTGACCTGCTCGGTTCCATTCATGCGATGACCGATGTTACAAACGGAGGTCTTCGGGGAGATGTTCACGAGATGGCTAAGACAGCAGGCCTACGGTTCGTCGTAGAAGAGGAAGCAGTCCAGGGACTTGTCGATCCAGAGGTTTATAAGATGCTGATGGCCCTTGAGATCGATCCGCTTGGAGTGTCTATTGATGCTCTCCTGATTATTGCCCAGCCTGAAGTCATCTCAAAGGCCCAGGCCCTGCTCTCTCATATCGGAGTAAAATCTTCCATCATTGGCCGGGTCGAAGAAGGCAGGGCTGAACCGGTCCTTATCAGAAACGGAAAGGAAGAGGACTTTAATCCACGGTTCAGGGAAGCGGCATATACTCCGCTTAAGAAACTGGTCGAGAAAGAGCAGCAGGATTTCGATGCGATGAAAAAAGAGGTTGACCGGGCTGCACAGGCCGCCATCGCAAAGAAGATGCGGGTGATGGAAAAACTGAGGGCCTGATTTTTATTTCACCCACTCCCCACATATCACGAAATATCATCAATACAGGACGGACAGATACAAACCGGTCAATTTCTATCAGATAAGTCAGACCACTTTTTTGTTCCTGCAGTCTTGAGACTTATGTTGGATTACAACCAAGTACTACCCAGGTATACATGGCATATGTCCACCGGATAGAAGTCCAATATAAAACCGATCCCAGACTGAAGGTCAGAACCGATCGGATCCGTTCACTTGGGTTTCCCATTGATGAACTTCATGTGATCGATATCTATACCATCTCAACCCATTCCCGGGACTTTACCCCGGAAGAACTGCATGAGATTGGTTCTCATCTCATAAACCCGGTGGTGCAGATTTTTACCGTTGATAAAGCCACAATTACACACTTTGATACGGCTATTGAAGTCGGGTTCCTGCCAGGGGTTACTGACAATGTGGGTACAACCGCACGTCAGACCATCGAAGACTTTACCAAAAGAAAATTCGAGCCGGGAGAGGCGGTATACTCATCCCAGTTATTCTTCGTCCGCGGCAGACTTTCACCGGATGCTGCTGAAAACCTGGCTGCAACACTTGCCAATTCTCTCATTAACCGGGTTCACATAAAAACAAGGACAGAGTACGGTACGAAAGGGATGGATGTTGTTGTTCCGTTCGTTCACCTGCATGAGCTTCCAACCGCTGAATCAATTGACCTTGACGTGGACGATCAGGAACTTATCAGAATCGGAAAGGAAGGAATACCAGACCCGGAGACCGGACAGAGAAGAGGCCCGCTTGCTCTTGACCTGGCACAGATGCATGCAATCAGTGACTATTTTAAAGCACAGGGGAGAAAACCGACCGATGTTGAGATAGAGTCACTGGCCCAGACCTGGAGTGAGCATTGTAAACATACGATATTTGCCTCACCAATGGACGATGATATGCCAAAGGGGCTGTATAAGACCTGCATCCAGGCGGCTACCAATACCATCCGGGCACAAAAGGGCGATAAAGACATATGCCTCAGTGTCTTTTCCGACAATTCAGGAGGGATCATCTTTGACGACCACTATCTTGTCACGCATAAAGTTGAGACCCACAACTCCCCGTCTGCACTTGATCCATTCGGCGGGGCCCTCACCGGCATTGTGGGAGTGAACCGGGATACCATTGGGTTTGGTCTGGGAGCAAAGCCCTGTATTAACATCTATGGGTTCTGTGTCGGGGACCCGGAGAGTCATCCAACCCTCTATCGTGGGAAAAATAAATCAAATCCGATCCTTTCACCACGACGGATCCTTGACGGTGTGGTGTCAGGAGTTGGCATTGGAGGGAACTGTTCCGGTATACCAACCCCCCAGGGATTTGTCTGGTTTGATGACCGGTATGTTGGAAAACCCCTGGTCTTTGCCGGGACCGTCGGTATAATGCCACGAAGTGACGGGACAAGGAACCTCTATGAGAAACAGGCACGACCGGGAGATCATATCGTCATGATAGGTGGCCGGGTCGGAAAAGACGGTATTCATGGAGCAACCTTCTCTTCAGAGGCACTTGACCCGGGAAGTCCGGTTACAGCAGTGCAGATAGGAGATCCCATCACCCAGAAGAAGGTATCAGACGTTATCGTCAAGGAAGCCCGTGATCGGGGCCTGTATACCAGTATCACCGATAACGGTGCCGGGGGAATCTCCTGTTCGGTTGCAGAGATGGCCAAGGAGTGCAACGGATGTCATGTCTATCTGGATAAGGTCCCGCTCAAGTATCCGGGGATGGCACCCTGGGAGATCTGGATCTCTGAATCACAGGAACGGATGACACTCGCAATTCCTCCGGATAAACTGGATGAGTTCATGGAGCTCCTTGCCAGCCGGGAAGTAGAAGCCACAGTCATCGGGACATTCACCGACACCGGCCGGTGTGTTGTGGAGTTTCACGGAACCATCGTTATGGATATCGAGCTCTCCTTCCTGCATGACGGTCTCCCGGTGAAAATACTGAGAACAGAAGCACCAGATCCCGTTCCATCAGACCCCTTGCCAAAATGTCCGGAGCACCTTGATACGACACTCAAGGAGATGCTTGCCAGGAAGAATATCTGCTCGAAAGAGTTCATCTCCATCCAATATGACCACACCGTGCAGGGCGGGCATGTTCTTGGTCCGGTTCAGGGAACAGGACGAGTTCAGGGGATGGCAACCCTTACCAAAGTTGTTCCGGGTTCAAAGAAAGGAGTCGGTCTTTCACAGGGTATCTTCCCCTCCTACTCTGAGATTGACCCCTACCGAATGGCGATCGCATGTATTGATACCGCGATCCGTGGTCTTATCGCTCTTGGTGTTCCACTTGATGCTATAGCCATTCTTGATAATTTCTGCTGGTGTTCTTCAGATGAACCGGAGCGACTGGCCCAGCTCAAAGCAGCAGCCCGTGGGTGCTATGATGGGGCAACCGGGTT
>ERZ1645192.3171-NODE-3171-length-13542-cov-8.028249_pt1 | contig 13542 bp, 10 predicted proteins | sample MGYA00575354_ERZ1645192 | MGnify/ENA primary metagenome ERZ1645192 (study PRJEB40844, sample SAMN11349763) | freshwater sediment metagenome | isolation source: river sediment | host: Sediment | place: India: Faizupur Khadar , New Delhi | collected 2017-02-21 ... | reverse complement strand
GCTGACCCCTTCCGCGTCAAGGAAGTGCTCTCCCCCTGAGCTACGCACCTACACAAGGCGGCCAAATTATCAGACGACGGGCGGGTTGTCAATCCATTTTTGGCTTGAGCGGCGCGGCGGGCGGGCGGGTGCGGGCGAATCCGGAGCATGGATCAGCTGGCACCGCGCTCGAACAGTTCCAGGATGCGCGGCGAGAGCATCGCCCGCACCGGCGGCGGCAGGGTGAAGCCGGCGGTCTGCCGGGCTTCGCGCAGGTGGCGGCGCCCCTCATCGAGCTGCTCGGCGGAGCGCTCCCGGGCCAGGTAGAACTCGCTGACGAGGGCCGCCCCGATGAAGAAGTTGGCCAGGCCGGCCTTTTCGGTGGAGAAACTCAGATAGTTCTTCATGGAGGCCACGGACTCCGGATACTTGCCCAGGAAGAAATCACGGATGCCGTTCTTGAGCAGGGTCTGGTAAACCGCCTGACCGGAGCCGGCGCTCTGGAGCATCCCCATCAGCGTCTTCGCCTCGGAGTTGTTCGGGTCCAGCGCCAGCGCCTGCTGCAGGGACTGCAGCGCGGGCTCCTTCCGGCCGGCTTGGATGTCCCGCCGCGCGGCGGCCACCAGCTGGCCGATCTGGCCGGCCTGCTTGAGCTGCTCATCGATGCGGTCCAGGTAGCCCTGGATTTCGCGCCCCTGATCGGGGCCGGCGGCGAGCTTGCGGGCATCCTGGAAATGGCGGCGCGCCCGCTCCCAGTTCCGGTCGTTGAAGGCCTTGACGCCGTCCTGGTAATACGCGGCGAAGGCGGCGCTCCGGTCGCCCAACTCCTTCTTCCGCTTCTCCTCGGCGACCAGCCGCTGGACGGGTTCCAGTCCGGGAAAGCCGGGCTGCTCCGCCCGGATGGCGACGAGGATCTCCTCGGCCTGCGACGGATTAGTGGGCGCCAGCCGGCGCGCGTCATCGAGGCGCCGCTGCAGGTTCACGTGAGCCTGGCAGCGGTCGATATGATCCAGCAGGTTGGGGTAATCGGGCTTCTTCTTGTAGATGGACTGGTAGCGTTCGAGGGCGGCGGCCCAGTCGCCCTTGCGGAAAGCCTCGTCGGCTTGCCGGGCCAGTCCCTGAACTTCCGCCTCCAGCGCCTGGCCGGCCTGGATGCGCTGCGCCAGCCGGTCCGCGTCGCCGGCGTAGCGGCCGCCGGCGGTCTTGATCTTCTCGAGCAGCGGCAGGGCCTCGGCCAGCTTGCCCTGGTTGTAGAGGTCGGACGCCCGCTGGAATTCGCGGAGGTCGGCGTCCGACTCCGTCGGGGTGGTGGGTCCCGTCGGCGGCGTCGTCTTTTGGGCGAGCTTCTGGTTGATCTCGGCCAGATAACGGTTCAAGTCGTTGAGCTCGGGCAGCTCCTTGATCGCGCCGAGAGTCAGCGATTTCTCGAAGTTGTGCTTGGCCAGCTCATACTGGCCCAGGTGATGATACGCCACGCCAAGATAGAAATACGGAATGTACGATCCCCGCATCACCCCGTAGAACTTCGTGTTGGGATCGGGCTTCCCCTTCTGGGCGATGGCGATTTCCAGAAACTCAATGCCTTTCTGGTGATTGCCGTTCTTGATCTGCTCGACACCGTCGAGGTAGTTCAGGTACCATTTCCGGTCGAGCTGGGCCCGGCCGAGGGCGGATATCGCCCACAGGATGAGACAGATGACAATCAATGGGCGCAGCCGGGTCATGGCGTGTTGCATTCTCCCACAGCGTGCTATAATTATAGCAGTTTTCGGTTTATCTACCAGCCATTATTCGTCACGTGGAGGGGAAATGAGACGCATCCGGACCTTGCTGATTACGCTCGCCGTGAGTGTAGGATTCACGGCGGTTTGCAGTGGGTATGGCCAGATCGTGGTCGAGCACCGTGACAACCAGACGCTGTACATCAATTCCCCATCTCAGATTCTGCCATCCTCCAAGATCACGTTCCTGCTGGACCCTGCCAGCTTCCCTGACGCCTCGCCCGCCAATCCCGTCCTCATCCAGATCCACATCACCCAGGTCACGAAAGCCGATCGGGAGGTGCTGAGCCAGACGCTGGCCACCGGCAATACCGACACCACATCGCCGCTGCCGAGCAACGGCGAAGTGGTCTTCCCGCTGGCGGTGGTGCCCTTCCGGCTGCAGGACGACCTCTGGTTGCCCGACCCGAACGTCGCGTCCCCTCCGGTGGGACCGGACGCCGTGCAACTGTTCCGCTACGTGGCCGGCGAGTCGGAGTTCTGGATCCGGATCAACGAAGGCACCGCCGCCTGGCCCACCGGCCTCGAGGGCGTGCGATGGGGTTTCACCGTCGCCCTGGGCGGCGGCGTCTGGCCCCCGCACGCCAACAGCAACTGGGGCGCGGCGGGCCGGTACCGGCAACAGTCCACCCTCCTGGTCGCCGATCTGCGCCACCGCTCGTTCTCGCCCATCGTCGACGATTACTTTTTTTGGGTCGCCAGCGTGTATCAGTCGGGCGGATTGACCCCGATGCAGCTCTACCCCGTCAGCTTCATCGTCTTTTCCACAACCACCTTCGAGACGCTGGGGGCTCCCGCCATGTCCGTCGTGGGCACGGAATTAACCGACGTGACCGTGGCCGACCTGAACCAGGACGGATACGACGACGTCTGCTCCGTCGACCGTTCCCGCCGCCGGCTTTACTGGAGCTTCGGAGCGGCGGACGGCACATTTGTGGATCTCGACTGGCTCTGGCTGCCCGAGTTCGAGCCAGTCCGGCTGGACGTGACCGACACCAACGGCGACGGCTGGCTCGACTTTTTCATCGTCGACAGCGACGGCGTCGTGCACATTTACGACTATTGGGACATATTCGGCCGGAAAGCGCAGGATACCCGTATGGCCTGGCCCGCCTTCTCGTTCAAGGCGGCGGCCGTGCCGGGGGACACCGCCCTGCACGACCTGAACGGCGACGGTTCCAGCGACTACCTGGTCACCGATCAGGCCAACAACACGCTGAACGTGTACATCGGTTCGGACTTCGGCTCCCAGCAGGTCTATCCCACCGGCACCCAGCCGGTGGCGATGGCCGTCGGCGACTTCAACGGCGATGCCGCCCCCGACGTGGCCACCGCCAACCGGAGCGGCCACTCGGTGTCGGTGTTCTGGAACACCGGCGGCGGCATCCTGACCAGCCATAATTACGCCGCCAACGGCAAGGCGCCGGTGGACATCGACAGCGGCGATTTCGACCGCGATGGCCGCACCGACCTGGTCGTGGCGTACTCTGACAACACCACCAAGTCGATCTCGCTCTGGATAGCCCAGATGGACGGGTCGTTCGTTCCGGCGTCCGCGCAGAAGGTGTTCTTCCAGGGCAACCCCTCCGCCGTATTGGCCGAAAACATCGACGCGCAGAACGGCACGGACGCCATCGTGGGCTTCGCCAATTTTCACAAGCTGGCCGTCTGCGTCTCCGATGCCGCCGGCACGCTGGCGTACTCGTACAACCTGTCCACGCTGGCGGACGTGGTGGTGGATCCCATCAGCGGCGTGCTCCTGAGCGAGGACAGCATCCTGTCGATCGCCGGCGGCACGGCCGCGGGCGGCATCAGCACCCGCGACGGCGTCGCGTCCATCGCCAGCCAGGGCTTCAATGTCATCCATTTTCCACGATCGAAGGATATCTCGTTCTCGCTGGTGAACCTGGGAGGGACGTCCGCGCTGGTCAATTTCGAGCTCTTCGACGACGCCGGCACGGTCAAGTCGTACACCACCCAATCAGTCGCCCCCCGCACCCAGTTTCCCCGATACTTCGGCGACCTGCTCGGACCCGATTCGGCCAACGCGTCGCGCTGGGTTCGCGCCTTTCTGACCAGCCCCCAGACCTACGGCATCTGGCTGCTGAATAACGGCGTCGACATGGCCTACCTGGACGGCGGCAAGATCCAGAGCATCACCGATGCCATGTCGGAGTTCGTCCTGCCGGTGGTGGATGTCACCGGCGGCCACTACACCCAAATGTACCTGGAGAATCCCTATCAGAACCAGGCGCATGTCACCATCCGCCGCCACAATGCCGCCGGCGTCCAACAGGCCAGCCACGTCGTGCTGCTCAACAAGCGGGGGCGCACGACCATGGACCTGGCGGCCGTTTTTCCCGGCATCGCCAACACGGACTACATCATGGTTCAATCCGACCTGGCGGTTATCGCCGGCGAGATTTTCGGCGACGCCGAGACCGTCTCGGTGCTGGAGCCGTTCCCCATCGGCGAGGACCAGGGCACGCTGATCAGCGGCCATGTCGCTCACGGTGACTTCGGCGGCGGCATCGTCTACGAAACATGGCTCACGCTGGTCAACACCTCCGACTTCGGGGCGATGGTGGAGGCGATCATGTACGACAATGACGGCGACTACCTGGACAGCTTCGCCGCCATCAATTTAGGCCCCCGCTCCAAGGTCGTCTACAACGTCGGCACCATGATGGGACTCAGCGGGACGGTCACCGGGTATCTGAAGCTCGACCTGAAGGGGCTCACCGGCGTGGTGGGCTGCGTGACGTTCGGTGACGCCACGGCCGGGGCGTTCCGATCGGTCCTGCCACTGCAGTCTCCCCGGCACCAGCGGTTCGTTCTGGGACACATCGCCAACGGAACCTTGGACGAAATCCCGTTCTTCACCGGCCTCGCCGTCGTCAATCCGTACTCCTTTACCCAGTCGATCTACCTGTCAGCCTATGATCAAAACGGCGTGCTGCTGGACAACGTCAAGCTGTTTCTGCTGCCGAATCACCGGGTGATCGCCATGGTGGACCAGTTGATCCCCGGCTTGATCAACATTTTCGGCGGATACCTCATCGTCGAATGCGATTCCGTTCACCCGGAGTTCATCGTGTTCGAGCTCTTCGGCGACACCGACCTCAACTTCCTGAGCGCCGTGCCCGCCGTGCCCATTGAGTGAATCTTTCTCATCAGGAGGAGTGATGCATAACACGTTGCGGTTAGCCGGCTGCCTGGCCCTCGCCGTGCTCATGGCTGCGCCGGCGCTGGCCCAGGGGTCCAGTGACGAAGCGCTGCCCACCAGCCTCTCGTCGTTCCGCTTCAACTTCATCAACCCGGGCGCCCGGGCCACGGCCATGGGCGGCGCCTTCATCGCCCAGGGCAACGACGCCACGGGATCGGAAACCAACCCCGCCGGCCTCATCTTCATCCCCAAGCCGACCATCCACGGCGAGTATCGCTACTTCAAGTACTTCGCCGACCGGGCGGTGGACGCCACCGACGACGCCGTGATCGGCCAGCAGTTCGAGGACAGCGTCAACAGCCCCACCTTCATCAGCTTTGTCTATCCGTACAAGAGCTGGGCGTTCGCGTTCTACCGCCAGGAGCTGGCCAACTTCGAGGCCAATTACTACAACGCATCTTTCCTTATCCCCAACGATCTGCCGGGTGAGCAGATTATCTGGGTGGTGAACCGCCAGGCATCTCGCCTGAAATTCAACCTCGACAACTACGGCTTCTCGGTCGCCAAGCGGCTGCACGAGACGTTCGCCGTGGGCTTCTCCGTGCGCGCCGCCCGTCTGGCTGTGGAAGGCAACGATCTCTCCGACATGAACCAGCCGCCGCCTCAGCTTGAACCCACGGTGTACACCAACGACGGCAGCACCATCGGCCGTTTCATGGTCGCGGACGACGACAGCTGGGGCATCAGCTTCGTCGCCGGCGTCCAGTACAAGCCCAACGACTACTTCAGTGTGGGCGCCGTGTACCGATATGGCGAGACTCACAAGATCCACACGGTATTCAATGACAATCTCCACATATTCGACAACAATACCGGCAATTACATCGAGCTGAGGCAGGATTACCCCGAATTCGAGATCAATGTGCCCGACCGGTTCGGCGTGGGCGTCTCCATCACCCCCACCGACCAGTGGGTGTTCAACTTCGACTACGTCCGCATCCGGTACACCGATCTGAACGACCAGTTCCTGGAAGTTCTGCGCCAGTCGGCCAGCCCCGACGCCGACGCGTATTTCGGCTGGGAGGACGGTGACGAATACCACGCGGGCGCCGAGTACCTGATCCCCATCGGCCGGAACAACTCCGTCGCCCTGCGGGCCGGCTACTACCAGGCCCCGGATCCCTCCATCCACTACCTGGGTGGCGCCGACGCGGCCCACGCGATTCTCTATCAGACGACCTTCCCGGAGATGAAGGTGGACCACCACGCCACCTTCGGCGCCGGCTTCGTGATGTTCGGCCACCTGCAGATCGACATCGCCGGGGACCTGGCCCGCGACAAGGACAGCTTCGCCATCTCGGCGATGTACAATTTCTGACCGGGAAGTCCGGCGGTCACGAATTCTCCGCGACGGCCCCCGGCCGCGGGGAATCCCTCGCTGAGAATCGGGGCTTGACAATCGTCGCCGGATGGCTACAATAGCAGCGCTTCGTGAGTTCTTTTCAACGAATCCAACGTGCCGAAGTGGTGGAATTGGCAGACACGCTAGGTTCAGGGTCTAGTGGCCAATGTGGCCGTGGGGGTTCAAGTCCCCCCTTCGGCACCATGTTTCAACAGCCTGTCGCGAGAGCGGCAGGCTGTTTTTTTTGGCAGCGTCCCGGTGGTTCGACAACGTGGACTGCCCGCGATCGGACGGGTATCGAGAATCCGGCGCAGGTTCCAGGCATCCATCTTGTGAACGGAGCGGCGCCATGCCGCCCGGGTGTGATTGACCCACGCCGGGAGGCCGGTTACATGAGCATCGTCAAGCAAGCCGTGGCCATCGTGATCGGAGCCGTCGCGGGCTTCCTGCTTCACTACCTGTCCGCCTGCGCCGGATCCACCTGAGGCATCACCGGCAACCCGTACCTCGCCGTCCTGCTGGGCGGCGGGATGGGTTGGCTCATCGCCTCCGGCGGAGGCGCAAAGCCCGACAAATCCCCCAGCACCCCCCCGACGTCCGCTGATCCCGAGGCATGACGCCCGCGGCCGGCGCCGGGACGTGACGCGCGGGTACCGTGACCGCCCTTCGGGTCAGCAATTCACGCTTCAGCCACGCAACGATGTAGAGTCTGTTTCATCCGGGACCGGCTCGTGCGCCTTGCGGCCGTAGACCCGCTCATAGGCGCGGCAATACGGACAGACGCTCCCTTCGATCCGGCGGACGAACCAGTAGGCGAGTCCGCGCTGGCGTCGCCGGGCCCGGGTGCAGACGGGGCACTCCACGCAGCGCCGGGCCATGGCCCGGTCCCGGTCGGTGACGGCGGTCGGCTCCATGATGGTCCTCTCCTGGGGTGGCGGCAGCGGCGGCGGGATGCCCGGCCGGCGCCGGCCGAAAAAAAGAGGCACCCGAAAGGGTGCCTCTTATATTTGGTGGAGCTAAGGGGATTTGAACCCCTGACCCCATGACTGCCAGTCATGTGCTCTTCCAGCTGAGCTATAGCCCCACGGCAAAGATCCGTCCAGCGAGCACCCTTAATACCGCAGGGGTTCTTTATTGTCAAGACCATTTTCCGCTGTGGTATAATCCCGGCTTGAATTTCGGGCCGGGAGAACACCCACCATGGCGCGCTATGCGGTGATCGGACTGGGGATTTTCGGTTTCCATGTCGCTCAGTCCCTGTACGAGAAGGGCCATGACGTCATCGCCGTCGACATCAGCGAGGAGATGGTGCAGCGCGCCCGCGACACCGCCTCCCAGGCGGTCCATGCCGACGCCACCGACCGCGAGACGCTGGAGGCGCTCGGCCTGCAGGACGTCGACTGCGCCATCATCAGCGTGGGCGAGCGGATCGACAACTCGATTCTGATCACCCTGCATCTGGCCGAGATGGGCGTCAAGAAAATCGTGGTCAAGGCCGTCAACGACACCCACGGCAAGATCCTCCGGAAGATCGGCGCCACCGAGGTGGTCTTCCCCGAGAAGGAGATGGCCATCCGCACGGCCGACCGGTACAGCCACCGGGACGTGCTGGACCAGATCCCCCTGGGCGACGGCGTCACCATCCTGGAGCTGATCGTGCCCTCCTTCCTGGTGGGCAAATCCATCCTGGACGCCAAACTGCGGAAGGATTACTTGCTGAACGTCATCGGCATCAAGGAACTGCAACCGGACGGCGGCCACATCTTCGTGCTCGCCCGACCGGATTTCATCCTCAAGCGCACGGACGTGCTCGTCCTCGTGGGCCCGGACGACCGGGTGGAGGCGTTCAAGGGGATCCCGTCGTGAGCGGACCCGGCGCGCATCGCCGGACCTGAACACCCGACCGGCTCAAACGTTATATATTAATGAAAGGAGGGATCGCACCGATGGCCATCACAACATTTGCGGTGATCGGCGCCGGCACCATGGGCAACGGCATCGCCCAGACCGCCGCCGCCGCGGGCCTGCGAGTGAAGCTGGTGGACACGCAGTCCACGCCGCTGGAGCGCGCCATGGCCACCATCGGCAAGAGCCTGGCCAAGTTCGTCGAGAAGGGCGTCATCACCGACGAGGCCCGGCAGCAGACCCTGGGGCGGATCACCACGACCCCATCCCTGGACGAGTGCGCCGACGCCGACTTCGTCGTCGAGGCGGTGTTCGAGGACTTCGCCACGAAGCAGGAGATCTTCCGGCGGCTGGACGCGCTCTGCCGCCCCGAGGTCGTCCTGGCCAGCAACACGAGCTCGATCTCCATCACCCGCCTGGCGGCGACCACCCGCCGGCCCGACCGCGTCATCGGCATGCACTTCATGAACCCGGTTCCCCTCATGAAACTGGTGGAGATCATCCGCGGCATCGCCACGAGCGACGCCACCTACGCCGAAACCCGCTGCCTGGCTGAGCAGTTCGGCAAGGTGCCGGTGGAGGTCAACGACTTCCCGGGCTTCATCTCCAACCGGGTGCTGATGCCCATGATCAACGAAGCCGCCTTCGCCCTGATGGAGGGCGTGGCCGGCCGGGAGGCCATCGACACCGTCATGAAGCTGGGGATGAACCACCCGATGGGGCCCCTGACCCTGGCCGATTTCATCGGCCTGGATGTCTGCCTCAGCATCCTGGAGGTCCTGCACGAGGGATTCCGCGATCCCAAGTACCGGCCGTGCCCGCTGCTGCGGAAGATGGTCGACGCCGGCTGGCTGGGCCGCAAGTCCGGCCGGGGCTTCTACGAATACGACAAGTCCTGACAGGGAGGCGTACGCCGACGCACCGATGAACATCTGCCAGCGCTGCCACGCCCGCAATCCCGATTTCGCCCTCCGCTGCGCCAAGTGCCACGCGGAGCTCACGCCGCCGGTGGTGCCCCACCAGTACCGGGACGAGGTGAACTACCTCCTGGACGACGCCGACCTGGAGCGGATCTCCACCATCGAGTTCAGCCTGAAGAGCTCGGAGAAGAACCTGGAGGAACTCGTCGGCTACCTGGAGAAGCAGTTCCTCAACAACCTCTACCTGAGCATCTCGGTGGAGAAGATCATCGACGCGCTGGAGCAGCGCGGCGTGCTGGAGCGCAAGGAGCTGGAGCGGCGCGTCAAGGACGAGCTCAAGGGCCAGCTCTTCGGCCATGACCAGCGCCAGGACCTGGCCCGGCGGCTTGAGCCGGTGGCCGCCCGCTACCGCGGCCCGGCGCCGCAGTTCAAGCGGTACATCCGCCTGGCCGTGCCGCTGCTTTACACCGCCCGGCACCGCCGCGGCGTGCAGCTGCTGGAGCAGGCGCTGGCCCTGGACGCGGACAACGAGGGAGTGTTGCGCGTGCTCGCCGAGCTGCATTTCATCGCCGGCCGCCAGGCGGCCGCCCGGCGCTGCCTCGAGCGGCTCCTCCGGCGGCACCCGGAGCACGCGCCGGCCAACTTGCTCATGGGGCTGATCCAGATCAAGCGCGGCCGGTTCGACGACGCGCAGTCGCACCTGGAGGCGGCCGGCCAACGGGCGCCGCGGGCGTTCGCGCCCCAGTTCCTGCTGGGCATCACCCGCTTCCTGGCGGAGGATTTCAAGCACTCGGGCCGGACGTTCCGCTCCGCGTTCCAGGCGCGGCCCCTGCCCCAGGTGTCGCTGCTGAGCTCCGTCGCCTACTACCTGGGCGACGCCACGCGGGAGGCGGCCGCGGGCACCCGCAAGGTCCCGCCGCGGCTCGGGCGCACCGCGTTTTTCCATTTCCTGTCCGGGCTCATCGAGCGGCGGCGGCGCCAGCCGCAGCGAGCCGAGCGCCACTTCGAACAGGTGGTCCAGCACAACCCGCGCTGGCAGCCGGTGATCGAGCAGGTGCGCACCGGCGACCCGGCCGCGGTCCGGCGGACCGAGGTCCGGATCTTCACCTCCCGGATGCACCGGGAAATGGAATCGCTGATGGGCCTGCTCATCAGCGAGATCCAGTCCATGGAACCATAACCGATCAGAGGAGCACATATGGCCAACGAACGCGACCAGAAGAGCAAGGCGATCGAAACGGCGCTCAGCCAGATCGAGCGCCAGTTCGGCAAGGGATCCATCATGAAGCTGGGCGACCGGCCCCGCGATCTGGACATCCCGGTGATCCCCACCGGCGTGCTGTCCATCGACGCAGCCCTCGGGGTGGGCGGCTGGCCCAAGGGCCGGATCGTCGAAATCTACGGCCCCGAGTCCAGCGGCAAGACCACGCTGGCCCTGCATGCCATCGCCGCCACCCAGAGGCAGGGCGGGTCCGCCGCCTTCATCGACGCCGAGCACGCCCTGGACCCGATCTACGCCAAGAAGCTGGGGGTGGACACCGACGAGCTGCTGGTCTCCCAGCCCGACCACGGGGAACAGGCCTTGGAAATCGCCGAGCTGCTGGTGCGGAGCGGCGCCGTCGACATCATCGTCATCGACTCCGTGGCCGCCCTGGTCCCCAAGGCCGAGCTCGACGGCGAGATGGGCGACTCCTTCATGGGGCTCCAGGCCCGGCTCATGAGCCAGGCGCTGCGCAAGCTCACCGCCATCGTGGCCAAGTCGAAAACCTGCCTGATCTTCATCAACCAGGTGCGCGAGAAGATCGGGGTCATGTTCGGCAATCCCGAGGTCACCACCGGCGGCCGGGCCCTGAAGTTCTACTCCAGCATCCGGGTGGACATCCGCCGCATCGGCTCCATCAAGATCGGCGAGGAGGTCGTGGGCAACCGGACCAAGCTCAAGATCGTCAAGAACAAGATCGCCCCGCCCTTCCGGGAGACGGAGTTCGACATCATCTACTCCGAGGGCATCTCGCGCGAGGGCGATCTCCTGGACCTGGGTATCAACCTGAAGGTCGTGGACAAGAGCGGCGCCTGGTTCTCCTTCGACGGCATGAAGCTGGGCCAGGGGCGCGAGAACGCCAAGCAGTTCCTCAAGGACAACCCCGACGTCCAGGCGAAGATCGAGCCGATGGTGCGCGAGAAGATGGGCCTGGTGCGGACGCCCGGCGACGCTGAGGCCGCGGCGGCCGGGGACGAGGAGGCCTAACGCGGGAGTCACGGCCGATCCGCCCGGCCGCCCCTCGCAGGCGGCTGAGTGAGGGTGAAACCCGGGCGACGGTCCCACAGAAGCGGTGACGGGATGGGCAACATCCGGAAGGACATCGAACGGCTGCGGCGGGAGATCCGGCACCACGAGCACCGCTACTACGTGCTGGACGCGCCGGAGATTTCCGATTTCGAGTTCGACCAGCTCATGCGCCGCCTCCAGGAGCTGGAGGCGGCGCATCCCGAGCTGGTCGCCCCCGACTCGCCCACGCAGCGCGTGGGCGGCGAGCCGGCCGAGGGGTTCGACGTCCACGTCCACGCCGCGCCCATGCTCAGCCTCGACAACGCCTACTCCCTGGACGAACTCCGCGAGTTCGACGCCCGGGTGCGCAAGCTCATCCCCGCCGAGGCGTTCGCCTACGCCGCCGAGCTCAAGTTCGACGGCCTGAGCATGTCGCTGCTCTACGAGGACGGCCGGATGGTCAAGGCCGTCACCCGGGGCGACGGCCTGCGCGGCGAGGTGGTCACCGCCAACATCCGGACCATCCGGACCGTGCCGCTGGTGCTGGAAGATCGCGGCGCCGGCGCGCGGGAACCGGCGGGGCCGTCCGCCGCCGGCCGCCTCGAGGTGCGCGGCGAGGTGGTGATGCCGCTGGCGAGCTTCGAGCGGGTGAACCGGTCGCGACGGGAGGCGGACGAAGCGCCGTTCGCCAACCCCCGCAACGCCGCCGCCGGCACGGTGCGGACGCTGGACGCCCGCGTGGTGGCCGGCCGCCGCCTGGACTTCTACGCCTACGGACTCCTGGTCGAAGGCGCCGCGCCGCTCACCACCCATTTGGACACCCTGCACTGGCTGGACCGCCACGGGTTCAAGACGAGCCCGCTGGTCCGCGAGTGCGCCGATCTCGCCGAACTTGAAGCGTTCATCGAGGAGGTCCGCGGCCGGATGCCCGACCTCCCCTTCGAGATCGACGGCGTGGTGGTCAAGGTCAACGCCGCGGCGCTGCAGGCGCGCCTCGGGGCCACCGCCAAGATCCCGCGCTGGGCGGTCGCGTACAAGTACCCGGCGCGGCAGGCCACCACGCGGGTGCTGCACATCGCCGTCCAGGTGGGCCGCACCGGGGCGCTCACCCCCGTGGCCGAGTTCGATCCGGTGCTCCTCGACGGCTCCACGGTGAGCCGGGCCACCCTGCACAACCCGGAAGAGGTCCGGCGGCTGGATGTCCGTGTAGGCGACTGGGTGCTCATCGAGAAGGGGGGCGACGTCATCCCCAAGGTGGTCCAGGTGATCACCAGCCGCCGCGAGGGCGAGCTCGCCGAATTCGTCATGCCGGAGCGGTGCCCGGCGTGCGGCGGCACGGTCCACCGCCCCGAGGGTGAGGCGGTGGCGCGGTGCGAGTCGGCCGACTGCCCGGCCAAGCTCAAGGGGTCGCTCCTCCACTTCGCCTCCCGCCGGGCCATGGACATCCAGGGCCTGGGCGAGGCGCTGGTGGACCAGCTCGTGGACAAGGGGCTGGTGGCCGGCGTGGCCGACCTCTACGCCCTGGACCTCGAGACGGTCGTGGCGCTGGAGCGGATGGGCCGCAAGTCGGCGGAGAACCTGTTCGCCCAGATCGACGCCAGCCGCGCCCATCCCCTGCACCGGCTCCTGTTCGGCCTCGGCATCCGCTTCGTGGGCGAGCGCACGGCGCAGCTGCTGGCGCGGCGCTTCGGCGCCCTCGACGCCGTGATGGCCGCCTCGGAGGAGGCGCTGCTCGCCACCGAGGAGGTGGGCCCGGTGGTGGCCGAGAGCATCCGGGCCTTCTTCACCGAGCCGCGCAATCGGGCGCTGGTGGAGCGCCTGCGCGCCGCCGGTCTCAACCTGGCGGAACCGGAAGCCCCGCCGGCCCCCGCGGGCGGCGAGGATTCGTTCTTCGCCGGCAAGACGTTCGTCATCACCGGCACGCTGGCGAGCATGAGCCGCGACGAGGCGGCCGTCAAGATCCGCGCCCAGGGCGGCGCGGTCACCGGCTCGGTGAGCAAGAAGACCCATTACCTGGTGGTGGGCGCCGACGCCGGCTCGAAGCTGGCCAAGGCGCAGGCGCTGGGCGTGGCGGTGCTGGACGAGGCCGCGTTTCTTGAGAAGTTGAAAGCAGTCTGAAT
>ERZ1645192.3170-NODE-3170-length-13547-cov-7.515491_pt1 | contig 13547 bp, 15 predicted proteins | sample MGYA00575354_ERZ1645192 | MGnify/ENA primary metagenome ERZ1645192 (study PRJEB40844, sample SAMN11349763) | freshwater sediment metagenome | isolation source: river sediment | host: Sediment | place: India: Faizupur Khadar , New Delhi | collected 2017-02-21 ... | reverse complement strand
ACCAAAGATCTCAATTGACTTAAGACCAAGCATCTTCCCTATCACAGATCCACTTACTGAACCTGTGCCCTGAAGTGGAAAGAATACAAACAGGGTCAGACCAATAAAATAAAGTTGCTCAAGCCATCGGTGTTTTGTCAGATATAATTCTCCTTTTCTGATAAGGTACCGTATCACATTTCCAAGATATGGGACATTACAGATCAGTTCAAAATTCCATATCATAAACAGGCAGCAGGCAATATCCACCCATACAATAGACAGACACATAATCTGAAAAGGAAACCCCAGGGCTATTCCTGCAGGAATAATACTCTCTTTGCCTGCCGGGGGAATAAAATATAATAATAAAAGACCGCCGAGCTGAAGAGCAGTGGTATCATCATAAAGCCAGAAGAGCACACCGACCAGGGCACCAGCTATTAAAAAAGGTATGGTTAGACGTAATATCCGATTTATGACCGGAGAAAACCAGATAAGTCCTCCTGATATATAACAGCCGAGAGGTTTTATATCCATGAATGCACGTCACCGGATGGTAAAAAAAATTCAATATCTGATTAGTTTTCTTCAGAGATATACAAGACCGGAGTTGTTCACCTTTGTGCTGACTGCAATTTCAAGTTGTAATGGAGTAAGTATGGATGTAAGTTTATCACGTGACATATCAGTAATTACTGCAATGGATGGTCCGACCGAACTCATCCCAATAAATTCAAGCCCGGCTTTTCTCAGTTTATGCATATACTGATATAATTCAAAGGAGTGATGTTCAATTTCAGCCCTTTTTGATCCCCTGAATTCCATCTCCCACATATGATCACCCATTTTTTTCAAATCTTCCTGATTAAGTGCGGGAATGAAATCCATCATTACGATATATGCCTTCAGTTCACGGTCCCGGTAATCAAGTGAACGAGCTTTATTCATGAGCAGAGAAAACTCCTCCTCTCCGGCTGATGAGATAGAACTCGGTGGGATTACAATGTGCACATGTTTTCCTTCAGCAAAGGCATGCTGGTGAACAACCGTTAGATTATCCCCAAGGATTGCCATTCCTCCTCTTCCACTCACTGCAGGGCCAACCCCGGTCTCAAACCCGTACGCGATCATGCCCTCTTCTGTCTCCTCAACATAATTGTTCCCGATGAGGATTCGGAGTTGATCAAGGGTTAAGGGATCTCCAAGAGCCCTGTTTACTGCAGCCGACAAGGCGGTAAGTATGGTGCTGGTTGAGCCTAGTCCCACATGTTTATAATCATGGTCTTTGGCGGATACTGAAAAGCCTCCGGTGTAACCTACTACCTTTGAAAAAACCAAAAGAAAATGTCTGATAATTGCCGGGCGTGAATACTTGATTTCAAATCCCTTCTCTATGCACCTGACTTCCACTTCAGCAAAGACATCAATGGCAAATCCAATGCCGCCACCACCCGGATGTCCGGGAGCAAACCGGTTCATATCCAGAACAGTCAAATGTATTCTGCCAGGAGCCTGTGTCTTGACAGTGTGTTGAGTTGGGGTTATTGAATAGGATTTTTCTAAACCACAGGTGTTCATGTTCTCGCCTGGGTGAAATGAGTTGAAATCATATTCAACCAGGTCAAGGTCTCCTCCCCTGATCTTCAGAATGGTCATGTAACCGGCCTCCTGTCAAAGTAGATATTTTTCCCGGTAACAGAAAGCGGGATGCCATAAGCGCACGTACAGTCTGGGAGCAGGTGAAGTGATAATGCAGCAACACCTGCAGTAAAGAGAATCCGGTTATCTGCATTATGTATCTGTGCTGTTTTCGCTGCAGACCCGACTGCGATACCAAGATCCGCCATTCTGATAACACAGTTCGGACCGGTAAAGAGTGACTGGACCGGATTTTGTGATATCTTCTGGCGCATCTCCTTGCAGGTCGGATATCCGCATCCCCCACAATTCAGTCCAAGGTCTTCTGTTCCCTTACACCCGATAAGAATACACACCTTACTTTCCCGTATGTTTTGCGCATCCCGGGGAAATGGAGGAAGGCCGGTTTTATTGCCAATTGCGATCATCTCATCCGCAATCCGGTCCATATCCTCTCCGGTAATAATCCGGGTTACAATAGTGTCAACACCCTTTCCTTTTGGTGCTGTCCGTGCAGAGACTGCCATCAGTGATGCGATGAGCATCATGGCATCCTGTTCAGGATCCATAACCAGAATATCCTGAAGAGTATTTATCTTCACTGTTACCTGACTTTGGTATGGTGGTTGATATATGCGAGTATGGAGCTGTACGCCATTTCTGAACCACGATATGCTTCCTGCCGTGCCGGGTCAGGTTCTGCCATAGCACGGGTTTTCATCTCTTCATACTCCTGCAGAAGAAAATTCATGAATAAAAAAAGATCTGCGTTATCATATCCGAATCGTTCCACAGCAAGACCGCACGCACGGTCCCAGCCCTGCTTTGCATATGAGGAGAGGTTATATTTTGTCGGGCTGTGTTTCATTTCAATGAGCATCTCAAGCATCTCATCAGGACTGACTGCTCCTTTATGCTCTCTGAACTGAGATGTCACCTTTCTGAAGAATTCACTCCACTCTTCGTTCCACCGTTCCTGTAGTTGTTCAGGATACTCCTCACCTGCTTTCGGGATGCGCCTGATAAACATCTTTGAAATTTCACTCTCAAACCCTTCAACATCCTGGGGAAAAGAAAATGTTATCGAAATTTCACCATCCGGGTCCGGTTGTGAGGTATAGATAACAGAATAGGGGATAATAATATAATCACCTGATTTGATTTTCACGATGAGCCGGGAATTTGTTGCATACACCATACAGGACTCATAATAAAAATTATCAAACCATACCTGCATCTTTTCTCTGGTTTTTACGACCTCAAACTGATCAAGCCCTTCTTTTGATCGTGCCACACCTTCAATAAGAAGGAGTTCATCCTCTTCAGATTGCATGGACTGCTTTTTGGATGCAATTTCTGACTGAAATTGTAAAACCTGGGCATTGATAAATTTCTTCCAGTAGTTCGGCCATTTTGGATCATCCAGTACCTGCAGACCGCCCCCTTCTTTGCGTTTTAATCCATGCATATAAATTCGGACATATTCTTCCTTCCCCTCAAAAAACCGCATGGGGGTGTTACACCTGATACAGACGTATGTATTATTTTCTACATAGATCTCATGAACGAGTTCATAGGATAATTTTATGAGCTGGTTTTTCTGGTTCTTGATGATGAGGCGATAATTTGTGACGTAAAATTTCGTGATAAACCTGGTTTTCGGGCTAAAAAAGACTGCGGCAACCCCTTTTTTCAGTAATGTTTCCCCTTTCAGACAGCCGGTGATCATGAGAATTGCCCTTGAGTATTGAAAAATTATCTGAAGTGTATATGCATCATCTGATATATGTTGGGAATCTAAAAACCCGTGAACAATCATGTTTACCGGGATAGATATCGGGGGTACAAATACTGATATTGCTGTCATAGATTCTCAAATCAATACCTATAAAGTACCAAATACAGACGGGCTGGATAATGCCCTTCAAAAAATTTCTTCGGACGGGCGCCTTGCGGTCAGCACTTCCCAGCCCCTTAATGAGATTATTACCGGCCATCCCGCAGATATCCGGACAATCACAATCCCCGGACCAGGCCTTGTTTATCCTGGTGCTGTCAAAGGGGCGGTTTCCCATCGTGGAGACGTAGTTGAACCAATCGACCCTGAAGAGATAAAAAAAATCATGAAGGGGCAGCATGCACGGGCCATTGCAATTGCCGGGAAATTCTCAGTACGCAATGATGCATTGGAAAAGCAGGTGTACGATATCGTCTCCCAGTTTTATGCTGATGAACAGATTGCGCTCAGCTATCCCATCGGTGCATTAAATTTCCCGGCACGAATACACACTACAAAATTAAATGCCAGGATAAAGGGAAAAGTAAACTCTCTCATAAGGCAGGTAAAACGGGTTAATCCCGATTTCTTTTTTGTGACATCAACCGGAGGGCTGACATCACCTGCCCGTGCTCTGGATAATCCCATGCTCCTATTTCATTCAAGTCCTGCCACCGTGGCAAACGGAGCATACTATCTGAGTAAAAATGAGAACTGCCTGGTGATAGATATCGGCGGAACAACAACTGAACTGGTTCCATTGAAAAATGGGAAACCAATTTATGAGACTGTAGTATTGGAAGGTTCCAAAACACTGATTCGGGCAGTGTCAGCTACGAGTATTCCCTATGGTGGAGACTCCTGTATACGAGCAGAGCTATGTCCCTTCAGAGCAGGTTCATCCCGATCATTTGGCGGAGGTGAACCTACCCTGACTGATGCTCTGAATGTTATGGGTGCGAGAATTGGTGACGCGAAAAGATCCGAAGTTGTAGATCATACAACGGCACAGAATGTTGTGCACCGGTACCTGGACATGGTCTCATCAGCCGTAAAAGAGTATAATCCGGCTGTTCTCATCGGGACAGGGTATCTGGCACATTATCTTCTCTCCGATATAGCAGAACGCGCACAGGCTGTAGGTATCGTTCCGGAACATGCAGCATCTGCCAATGCTGTAGGTGCTGCGGTATCGAAAGTCAGTCTTGAAGTGCATATTCATGTTGATACGGAACGAAAACGTCTGACATTAAACGGGATAGCCTACCCTTTCAAGGACACAAAAGATGATGATCACCTGCTCACCTATGTCACTGAACTGGTACGGGATATCGCCAGAAAGGAGGGTGCACCTGAGGAAGACATCGAAGATATTGAGGTTTTGTTCTACTCTTCATATGATGTAGTCAGGGGATGGAGAGTTACTGCGAAAATTACTGACATGATTCTCGCGATAGCTCCCGGGATTTCAGTGGAGGCATTATGACCTGTGGAATTGTGTATGCTCCTTCATACCTGACGCATGAGCAGAGTTCTTCTCACCCGGAGCGAAGGGAGCGGCTGTCATATACTCTTGACCAGCTTGAGGAAGAGGGAATTTTTGATCTCCCCCAAATCAGACTCCTGGCCCCAAAACCAGCAATGAGAGATGATGTTCTTCTTGTTCATACACCGGAATATCTGCACTTTCTTGAAGAAGCATCGGTTAATGGGGCCGTTATTGATGCAGATACCTATGTTCCGAAAGAACTGATCCATGATGCACTTCTGGCAGCCGGGGGAGCAATTACTGGTGCCGATGCAGTGCTGAATCAGGAGGTCAAGAATAGTTTTGTCCTTGCACGTCCTCCCGGGCATCATGCGGGACGTTCACATGGGGCAGGTTTTTGTTATCTGAATAATGTTGCCATTATGGTTCGACATCTTCAGCGCCGGGGTCTTCGGAGGATCATGATCCTTGACTGGGATGCCCATCATGGAAATGGAACTGAAGAGATCTTCTATGATGATCCTTCAGTCCTGTTTTGTTCAGTCCATCAATATCCGTTTTATCCTGGTTCCGGCCGGTTTGAGGATATTGGCATTGGCGATGGAAAAGGGTACAACATAAACCTCCCAATTCCTGCCGGCAGTTCAGATAAGGTATATCGCTATCTTCTCGAAGAAATGATTCTTCCTCTGGCTGATGAGTACATGCCTGACGCGATTGCAATTTCGGCTGGCCAGGACAATCACTTCACCGATCCCCTTACCGGTCTTGCTCTTACCGCGCGAGGATATGCAAGCCTTATGCAGGAGATGTGTATCCTTGCCGATTCAATCTGTTATGGTAGAATTATTGCTGTTCTTGAAGGTGGGTATAGTGTTGAGGGCGGTCTCCCGTATACAAATCTCGGACTCATCGCTGCGATGGCTGGTCTTGACATATCCTCAATTCGTGAACCTGAGATATACCAGGATGTGCTACAGAAAGCAGTATCAGAGGATGCCTTTCCAAAGGTAATTAAAATGGTATCAGAACTGAAGAAAAAACTTGCCGATCACTGGTATTTCATCAACCGGTATGATTTCAGATAGCACACATCATGCCTGTTCAAACCATCCCCTGTCCTTTTATTGCGAAAGAGAACTGATACCAGATCTATGGTAATAACTCCTGTCCATGTTGAGGGAACAGATAAAGGAACGATAATGCTCTATGCACTTTCGACCTGTATTCATTGTAAACAAACCAGACATCTTCTTGATGAATTGAAGGTGGCCTATGACTACCTGTATGTTGATCAGCTAAGCCGGGCAGAGATGGATGAAATACTCAAAGAACTGGAGAAGAAGAATCCACGCGGATCATTTCCAACCCTGGTCATCAATGATGATACGGTAATTGTGGGAAGCAGGCTGGACGAGATAAAAGAGGCGCTTTTGTCATGAGTCCGGAAATTTCAGAGGGTTCACTGGAAAAAAGACATAATGAACTTGATAAGGAAGCAAAAAAGAACGGGTATAATTTAAATCCCGATACAGTCTTCACCAGAGGGCTGGTTGAGGGACTTATGATAAATGCCGGGCGGTATGGGTACGAATCTTGTCCTTGCAGATTATCTCTTGGAGATAAACAATCAGATCTGGATATTATCTGCCCCTGTGACTATCGTGATGATGACCTGAGTGAATATGGTGCATGTTTTTGTGGCCTCTATGTTTCCGCCACAATTGCTGAAAAAAAGCTTCCAGCACCAGTGGTTCCGGAAAGGCGACCTCCGGTTTCTGAAAGGATGAAAGGAACCACATCTTCTATACACGCTGGAACTCTTCCATTTCCGGTATACCGCTGTAAAGTCTGCGGATATCTGTGTGCACGGACCAATCCTCCGGAAAAGTGCCCCATCTGTATGGCAGGAAAAGAACGGTTTGAGATCTTTCTCAAATAGACCCTCAACCAATATCCTCTTATCCTATTCTGCAGACATTAATTCCCGTGACAGCATCTGCAACACTAGAGATCGTAGGTTATTCAGATTCAGAATGTTCACCTTTTCCCTGTGATGAAAACAGAACCTGTGGTCTTTCATCTTGTGCTCCTTCAGCAAGTCTTGTTAAAGCCTTTGAGGCTTTGAAGAATGAGGTTCAAAAAGAATTTGGGGAATGCGTCACTCTCAAACTGACCCTGCTTGATGATGGAGTTCCAGACCATATCAGGGAAATTTATGAACGTGAACACCCGGCAATACCCATGATATTAATCCAGGGAAAAGTAATTCCAGTGGGTAGAATCTCATGGGAACCGATTCGGGAGGCTATTGCGTCGGTATTACGGGTGTAATGAAAATACTCAACCCATGTGTCAAAGTATATTACTATCCTGAAAGAGAAATAGCGGTTAGAAGATGACCCTTACAACCCCTCCGGAAGACCTTTATCACGCCGCCCCGGTTATTGCTTTCGAACGCAATAACGCAGATATATGGAAAATAAAGAGTATATCTCCGAATAATCTGAAGTTTAACATTCTGGTTGGGGCATCGGGTGAGGAGACTGACATCCTTTCCCATATTTATCAGGAAGATCAGGATCTTGTATCCAGAAAACTGGGCGGAGCTGTACTCCAGAAGAGATCCGGCATTGAGCTCAGGTATCGAATTCGTGCCGGGGCATACTACCGCTGGGTTGAAGAATACTGTTCTCTTTCATATGATAATACCGGTGAACCTGAAAAAGCGCTCAGCTATTTATGGATAAGTTCTCTTCCCATTGAATGGGCATTGCTATCCAAGGGGTCGGAGATCTGGAACACGTTGAATTCTAAAATCAGACATGATATTCTGAATCAGCTGACTGCAATACTCGGATATCTGGAACTATCAACTGATTTAATAACTGATCCGACGCTGATTGATTTCACTCAGAAAGAGCAGAATGCAGCCGAAAAAATACGTGACCGGTTAATTTTCACCCGTGAGTATCAGAAGATCGGGATGCTGGAGTTCTCCTGGGTATCTCTCTCTGATATTATTAAAGAGGCCCTGAACGAAATTGTGATAGATCCCATTCAGGTGGTCATTCAAACCGGGAATTCGCTCGTGTATGTAGATCGGAATTTCAGGCTGGCCCTTGAGAAGATCCTTGCAAATATTCCTGAGCATGCAACTGGCGCTACCACGGTGACCCTGTCTATTGTACCAACCGAAACCGGAGGGAATCTGGTTATCGGAGATAACGGATGTGGAATAGTCCAACAGCATAAAACAAGAATTTTCGATCTCGGGTTTGGAAAGGGGAACGGGTACGGATTATTTTTAGCAGAGAAAATTCTCTCCGTTTTTGGGATTGGCATTCAGGAAAAGGGAGTGCCCGGGGAGGGAGCACGGTTTGAGTTAATGATACCCTCTCACATTTTAGAGATACGATCCTGATTAATTGGTTTTTTGTGCTATCATCATGGTTACTCCATAATCCCTGATATAGGGATCAGAGACACGGGTAACTGATCGGACTATGAGATTGTGCTCTTTTAAGGCAGCGAGGTATTCATCAGTCAGGAATTTTTTATTTTTACTCCATGTTTTCTTCGGGAGGGTTACCTTGTCAAAAGTCCAGAGAAAAAACTCAAGCTCATGGAGAGGATCATAAGGTGCTGTCTCATCACCGGGCTGAATACTGACAAAGTATCCTCCGGTTTTGAGTGCATCAGAAATTTTTTCGACCATATCAGGGCTTTTGCCACTGGGATTGGAAGATGAAAGGATAAGATCATAATCCCTCCCTATCGGGTCAGAGAAAAAATTCCCTCCCTTTGTCTGAACTCTGTTTTCAAGGAGATATTTTTCAATATATTTTTTCGCGAGGGGGACTACTCCGGGTAAATCAAATATTACTGCGGTTAGATTCGGGTTCTTACAGGCAAGTGCAAGTGCATACAGACCATGCCCCCCGCCAAGGTCTGTCATCTTTTTCATGTCCATAAATGTGGGAAGCGATGTTACTCCTTTGACTACCTCCTGAAGCCGCCCGCACATGGCATTCTGTGCCATTGATGGGAGTGACAGGTCGGCAAAGAACTGCTCTTCATCAAAAGCCTTTGGCCCGGATGTCAGAATGTCAGATAGAGGTAACCAGAGGTCCTGCAGATGCTGAATTGACTTCTCCAGATATGCTCCCTGAAAGTATGGTGAATGACTGGTAAGATATGTGGATGCGACCGGTGTGTTCCGGATCTTTCCTTCTTTATGCTCAACAAGACCGGTTTTTATTAGGCTCTGAAAAAAATCTGTAACTGGGTGCGGGTATGGAATTATTTCTTCCATTTCATTTTCTGATTTCCAGTCTTCCAGAGCATCAAAGACTCCCAGCCTGACCGATGCACCAATCAGACAGAGAAGTCTTGCGCCATGATTGAAGGTACTCATGATGGAGAAAAAATTATCTGGAGGGACGGGTGGAAATTCCCATAACGCTTTACAGGTATTATCCGTATTGTCTGATGTATTTTTCATTTTAAGTACCCATGATTCTTATTCAATTCACCGAGACAATGAAGGTATCTATCGGTAATCTCTTATTCCAATCTCACCGAATTTGTACAGTATTCTGTACCTGTCCTTGGTATATCTTTCTGATTTAATTCGTACAGAGGTCTTTGATGAGCAGAAATATCGCAATTGAAATGCTGAACCAGATCCCGGTTCAGGATCAACAGATTGAACTGGTCGAACGGAAATGTATCGGTCATCCCGACAGTATTGCAGACGGAATCGCAGAAGCGGTCAGCCGTGCATTATGTAATACGTACATTGATCAGTTTGGCGGAGTACTTCACCACAATACCGACCAGGGTGAGATTGTTGCCGGTGAATCCATGCCACGGTTTGGTGGCGGAAAAATCATCAAGCCCATATTTGTTCTTCTTGATGGTCGTGCCACCAAGGAATTCAAAGGAGAAAAGATTGCGGCTGATACCGTTGCATTAAAAGCAGCCAAAGATTACCTCCGTACTATTCTGCCGGAACTCAATCTTGACCAGCATTTAATCATGGACTGTCGTCTTGGAACCGGGTCTACTGATCTTCGGGATGTCTTTAATCCTGAAGCAGGTCAGATTCCGCGGGCTAACGATACATCCTTTGGTGTTTCATATGCTCCGTTCTCTGATATTGAAAAATGTATCCGGGAGATCTCTTCTTACATCGATAACACCCTCCGGCCAAAATATCCGGTCTATGGAACAGATATTAAGATCATGGGTCTTCGCCAGGGCAACACCATTAAACTCACCATCTGTTGCGCCATGGTTGACAGGTATGTGTCCTCCCTCTCTGATTATGTAAATTTCCGTGAAAAACTGGCAGAAGAATCATTGAAAGTAGCAAAAACCTGCACTGACAACAAAGTGGAAGTGTATGTGAACACTGCTGACTGTGATGTTGAATGCAGCCTGTTCCTGACAGTTACCGGAACATCTGCAGAAATGGGTGATGATGGATCTGTTGGAAGAGGAAACCGGGCGAACGGTCTTATCACACCACACCGGCCGATGAGCATGGAAGCTACCAGCGGTAAAAATCCGATCAATCACATCGGAAAGATCTACAATCTGCTTTCAAATGAACTGGCACACACCTGTGTTGAGAAAGTCGATGGTATTGCAGAGATTCAGGTCCGGCTTCTCTCACAGATTGGTGCACCTATAGACCAGCCACTGGTCGCCAGTGCACAGATTATCCCAAAGCCGTCCTTTACCGTAAAAGACATCGAAAGAGATGTATATGAGATCATTGACTCCGGTCTTGAAAACATCACCTCTGTTACAGAACGGGTAATCAGAGGCGAATTAAAGACATTTTAATGACTAAAAAAAATTCTCCGATCTCTGATCGGACTTCTGTTTTTCATGTCCGTATTGCAATCCCCAACAAAGGACGGATTTCTGTTCCAATCAGGGAGTTAATTGAAAAATCTGGTCTGGGGATTATTGACAATGGTGACCGTACCCTGATTGCACGAACACGGGATCAGCACGTTGAGATCCTGTATGCACGCCCGATTGATATTCCAGAATATGTCGCATCAGGTGTTGCTGATCTTGGGATTACCGGTCATGATATGGTCGTGGAAAGAGGATCAGTCGTTACTGAGCTTCTCAATTTAGGATTTGGCTCCGCATCAGTAGTTCTTGCAGTCCCTGATAATTCTAATCTGGATTCTCCCAAAGATCTGAACGGGAAACGGGTATCTACTGAGTTTCCTGCAATCACACGGAAATATTTTAAAAAAGCAGGCGTCAAACCGGTGATTGTCCCGGTAGGAGGGGCCTGTGAAGCTACACCGTCTCTGGGTATCTCTGATGCCATTGTAGATATTTCTAGCTCGGGCACAACTCTTCGCCAGAATCATTTAAAAATTATCGATACTGTTCTTGAGACCAGCACCTATCTTATTGCAAATCCCCGGTCATGTATCGATAAAAAAGAGAAGATAGATGAGATTCACCTGGCACTTGAGAGTGTATTAAATGCCAGAGGTAAGTGTTACCTGATGATGAATGTCGTTCGCAGCTCTCTCGATGATGTCCGGACGATCATTCCAGGGATGGGTGGACCGACAATAATGGATGTTGCGTCTTCTACGGATATGGTTGCTGTTCATGCGGTAGTGGATGAAGAGAAGGTCTATCAACTTATAAACCGCCTGAAACAGGCAGGTGCACGGGATATTCTCGTAATGAATATAGAACGCTTGATCAGGTGAAAAAATGATTGTCTTTCCGGCAGTTGATATTCTGGGTGGCCGGTGTGTTCAGCTCGTTCAGGGGAAACGAGATACTGCAACCGCCTATGGTGACCCCCTCTTATGTGCAGAATCATGGATAGATCAGGGAGCACAAGCCCTTCATATCGTGAATCTTGACGGGGCATTTGGGTCTTCAAAACTGAATGCAGAAAAGATAACAGACGTCATCATCCGGACTGGTGTTGAGACTCAGCTGGGTGGAGGTATCCGTTCTCTTGAAGATGCCCGTTCATGGCTTGACTGTGGAGTTGACCGGATCATTATATCCACATTTGCTGCTGAGGATCCGGAATGCCTTACCACCCTCTCTGATGAATATGGAAGTGATCGGATCATGGCAGGGGTTGATGCACGGGCTGGAGAGATGGTGACTCATGGATGGGAACGCCCTGCAGGCGACTTTCTTGAATGGGCAGATATGTTCATCAGGAAAGGGGCTGGCTCATTATTGTATACCAATGTAAGCGTTGAAGGCCTGTGTAACGGAATAGATCCAAAGCCGGTTCGGGATCTCTTAAGCACTGTGAGTGTTCCTGTTGTTGTTGCAGGTGGGATAACCTCTGCATCAGATATAAAAATATTAAAAGAGGCAGATGCTGCAGGCGTAGTATTAGGTTCGGCTCTTTATTCCGGGAAGATTACACTTCGTGAAGCATTGGAGGCAGCAGGATGAGAACTGCAGAAGTGAAGAGAAAGACAAAAGAAACTGATATTACTATTCGTTTTTCACTTGATGGTTCAGGTCATGGATCAATTAATACCGGAATTCCTTTTTTTGATCATATGCTTGATTCGTTCACCAGACATGGCAGATTTGATCTGGACATACGGGCTATAGGAGATCTACAGACCGGCCCTCATCACACCATAGAGGACATTGGTATCGTTCTAGGGCAGGCTTTTTCTGAGGGCCTTGGTGAGGGAAGAGGGATCCAGCGTTTTGCCAATGTCACCGTTCCCATGGATGAGTCAAAAGCTGAAGTAGCAGTTGATGTTGGTGGTCGCCCGTACCTTGTTTTTGAGGGTTCATTTAGCGGACCTGTTGAGGGAGTGATTGAACCCTGGCTTGTCCGGCATTTTTTTGAAAGCTTTATTCAGAACGCGAAAGTGACGGTCCATATGAACGTATCAGGTTTTTCGGACCACCATAAATGTGAAGCGCTGTTTAAAGCGTTCGCAGTTGCACTTCACTCGGCAACAAAAATAGTCTACGATGACGGTATTGTTCCTAGTACAAAAGGTGTGCTGTAACGAAAGAAATCAACCCCATCCGAGCACACATAATATTTTTTCTTTGAGGTAAAGAGTAAATTCCTGAATAAGTCAAAGGTGGAGAATGCTTTTAGGCATTCTCTGCGGCCATTTTGACGTCTTCTTCCTTAATTGTTTTTCTACCTGCATGCTGAGCAAGGCGGTTTGCTTCCTTGGTCAGGTTTGCAATGTAGTCTTCTGCTTTTGCTACAAGAGCTGCTGCTGCGTCGCTTCCCACACGCTCAGCCCCATTTTTCTTTGCAATTCTTACAACTGCTGCAATAGGTAAGTCTGCCATAGTCCTCTACCTCAAAACAAAGTATATTGATATCTATTTAAATATTTCGAGATTATCTCGAGATTTTCGATATTCTGACCTGATAAGAGTAGATTTTTATATTTCATGAGATTAGATTTCAGAGATAAGCAATCGGATGCATTATTGCAAAGAAATAAAATTCCTCGTCAAATTGAGAATTTTTTCAGGAAAGATAACTCAATGAGATTATCTGCGAGATTTAGCGCGTACAGATAGTTCGGGTTAACGCGCGAAGTATCTACGAAGATATTTGGGATATTCAGGACTGGTGCCCCATGAGAACGCCCACTCCCT
>ERZ1645192.3169-NODE-3169-length-13550-cov-5.479140_pt1 | contig 13550 bp, 13 predicted proteins | sample MGYA00575354_ERZ1645192 | MGnify/ENA primary metagenome ERZ1645192 (study PRJEB40844, sample SAMN11349763) | freshwater sediment metagenome | isolation source: river sediment | host: Sediment | place: India: Faizupur Khadar , New Delhi | collected 2017-02-21 ... | reverse complement strand
TGGAAGATAGGAGAAAAGTGTAAATGGAAACAACTGAAAGAAAAGCCATCATTCAAAACTACCAGAGACACCCGCAGGATTGTGGCTCAGCAGACGTACAGGTCGCCCTTTTGACAAAGAGGGTCAACGACCTAACCGAGCACCTGAAAACGCATCAGAAGGACTTCCACTGCAGGAGGGGCCTGTTGATGCTGGTCGGACAGAGAAGAAGGCTGCTCAACTACTTAAAGGAAAAGGATATCGTCCGTTACCGCGAGCTCGTTTCGAAACTGGGCTTGAGGAAATAGGCTACGCCTTTTTCTTCCGCACTCACAAACTGGATTGATCGAGGAAAAAAATGATAGACGAGAAAAGTGTAGTTTTAGAGATCGGAGGAAGGAACCTTTCTTTCTCCACGAAAAAAGTAGCCAAGCAGGCGGACGGCGCGTTCTGGGTCAGATACGGAGACTCGGTCGTGCTGGTAACGGCATGCATGGACAAAAAAGAGAGGGAAGGCGTTGATTTTCTGCCCTTCACCGTTGATTACCGGGAATTCACTTACGCCGGCGGAAGGCTCCCCGGCGGGTTCTTCAAAAGAGAAGGAAAGCCGACGGACGCGGAGGTCCTCATCTCCAGGATGATCGACCGTCCCATGAGGCCGCTGTTCCCCGAGGGCTTCAGGCAGGAGACCCAGGTCATGGGAATGGTCCTTTCGGCGGACTTCGAGAACTCCCCCGACATCATGGCCATGAACGGGGCGTCCTTCGCTCTTTACTGCTCCCGCATACCCTTCAACACGGCCGTGGGGGCGGTCAGGATCGGGATGCTGAACGGGGAGCTCCTCGTGAACCCCTCGCAGAAGGTGTTCGACGATCTGGAACTGAACCTGATAGTCGCAGGGACGAAGGACGCGATCTGCATGGTCGAGTCAGGCGCGAAGGAAGTTTCCGAAGCCACGATCATCAGGGCCCTGGAAATGGCCCACGAAGAGATAAAGAAGATCGTCCGGGCGCAGGAAGAGATGTTCGCCCAGCTCGGCGTCGTCAAGGAAACGTTCAATCCTCCCGTTTACGACCCGCAGGAGTACAAGGCAGTTGAGGACAAGGTCTCCGCGCCACTCCGCAAGGCCATGGAGGTCAGGGGCAAGAAGGCGATGTACGACGCGCTTGACGCCGCGACGGAGCTAGCGGCTGAAGGCATCGACGAGTCGGAAGAAGAAAAGATCGAAAGGGCGAAAGCGATCGCCGAAGAGGTCATGATCAAGATCTTCAGAAAAATGGTGATCGAAGAAGGCCGCCGCGCCGACGGCAGGCTCTTCGACGAGATCAGGCCTGTCTGGAGCGAGGTGGGTGTTCTTCCGAGGACGCACGGCTCGGCGCTCTTCCAGAGGGGGGAGACGATGTCCCTCGCGAACTGCACGCTCGGAACCCCGCAGGACGCGCAGAGGATGTCGGGACTGCTCGAGGGCAAGGAAAAGCACTTCATCCTTCATTACAATTTCCCCTCCTTCAGCGTCGGGGAGGTAAAACCCAACAGGGGCCCGGGCAGGAGGGAGATCGGCCACGGAGCTCTCGCCGAAAGGGCTTTGCTCGCGGTGGCTCCCGACCCGGCCGGCTTCCCTTACACGATAAGGGTCGTTTCAGACACGCTCGAATCGAACGGCTCCTCGTCGCAGGCCGCCATATGCGGAGGTACGCTGGCGCTGATGGCCGCGGGCGTGCCGATAAAATCCCCCGTTGCCGGCGTGGCCATGGGCCTTATCATGGAAGACGGAAAGTATTCGATCCTGACGGACATCGCCGGGCTCGAGGACCACTTCGGCGACATGGACTTCAAAGTCGCCGGGACGCGCGAAGGCATAACGGCGCTCCAGATGGACATCAAGATCTCCGGCATCTCTTTCGACATAATGAGAGAGGCGCTCGAACAGGCCAGGAAGGGAAGACTCTTCCTCCTGGACGAGATGGCCAAGACGCTCGGCACCCCGAGGCCGGACATCAGCCCGCTCGCCCCCAGGATATTCACGATCATCATCCCGAAGGACAGGATCGGCGAACTCATCGGCCCCGGAGGAAAGAACGTCAGGGCCATTCAGGAACAGACGGGCGTCGAGATAAACATTGAGGACGACGGCACCGTGATGGTGGCGAGCGCCGACTCGGCCGCGGCCCAGAAGGCGCTGGAGATGATCCGCTCGCAGATGGAAGTCCCAGAAGTGGGCAAGGTTTACAACGGTCTCGTCAAGAGGATCGAAGCCTACGGCGCCTTCGTCGAGATACTCCCCGGCCAGGACGGCCTGCTGCACGTTTCCGAGATCGACTGGAAGCGCGTGGAAAAAGTCGAGGACTACATGAAGATAGGCGACAGGGTCGACGTGCAGGTCCTCGAGTACGAACAGAACGGGAAGATGAGGCTCTCAAGGAAGCCGCTCATACCCAAGCCCGAAGGGTACGTCGATAAGCCCGAAAGGAAGTTCGACAAGGGCGACAGGCCCCGAAGGCCCTCCCACAAGGACGGCGGCGACCGCGGCTTCAAGCCGAGAAGGCCGAAACACGAATAGCAGTCCAGGAACCGCCAGGTTCGATGGTCCGATAACGATCGTCGGATCTGAAGATGCTCTCAGGCGGGCGGTTTCCCGCCTGCTTGAGGAGCCCGTGGTAGGATTCGATATCGAATCGAAGCCATGTTTCAAGAAAGGCGAGTTCCACTACCCCTCGATCCTTCAGCTTGCAACGGCGGACGAGGTGTTCCTCGTAAAACTCCTTGAAATAAAAGACAGGACGGCTCTTTTACCTTTTCTAGAATCTGACATGGTTATAAAGGCGGGGGTCGGCATAAGGGACGATGTGAGGCGGCTTGCGACCCTTCTCGATTTCTCTCCCGGGGCTTTCATGGAAATAGGTGCCCTGGCGCAGAAACTGGGATACGTAAAGACGGGCCTGGCGTTCCTGACCGAGGAGCTTTTCGGGCTTAAGCTGTCAAAAAGAAGCAGGCTCACGAACTGGGAGAGGAAGGAACTGACCTCCGCGCAGGTCGTCTACGCCGCGACCGACGCGTTCCTGTCGAGGGAGATCTACCTTGAGCTGATCGGGAAATTCTCAGAGGCGGAACTCGAGGAGATCACCTTCTGTACGTTCCCATCAGTTCTGCCTCTGCAAGAATGCGGCCTTTCATAGCCTTCAGCAGGTCCTCTTTCGTCGAGTTCTCTTTCAGGCCCAGGACCGAATCCAACGCGTAAAGCTTGAAAAAATACCGGTGAGGTTTTCCGGGAGGAGGGCACGGTCCGTTGTAGCCGGTCTTCGGCCAGGAGTTCAGCCCCTGGATCGCGCCGTTGTCCAGGCGGGCTTTCTTCATCACGCCCTTCGGGAGCGAAGCGCTCGTTCCCGGGATGTCGTAAATGACCCAGTGGACCCATGTTCCCATGGGGGCGTCGGGATCGTCGCAGATCAGCGCGAACGATTTCGTTCCCGGCGGCGCGTCTGCCCATTCGAGCTCCGGAGACAGGTCTTCGCCTTCGCAGGAATAAGCCTTTGGAATGGTTTCGCCGTTCACGAACCCGGCGCTCTTGAGGCTCATTTTACCCGACCGGGAAAGAACCGCGAAAGAACATACAAAAAAAGCTAGCAAAATCAGCGATCTCATCGTCGCCTCCCTTGTCTATTCGTTTTCCCGTTTCAGGCTTCTGGCCAGCAGTTTCTCAAGAGCCTTCTTCGGGGGGACGTCCTCGTAGATTATGCCGTAGACTGCCGCAGAGATGGGCATCTCGATCTTCACGGATTCGCGGAGCTTGTTGACCGAGAGAGTGGTGGGGACTCCTTCAGCGACCATCTTCATGGAGCCGAGGATGTCGTCGATCTTCTCGCCGCGGCCGAGCCTGACTCCGAGGCTCCGGTTGCGGCTTTCCGCGCCGTAGCATGTCAGGACGAGGTCGCCCAGGCCCGACAGGCCGGCGAAGGTTTCCGGCTGGCATCCCATTACGGCGCCGAGGCGCGCGATCTCCCTCACCCCCCTCGTGATTATCGCCGCAACCGCGTTCGGGCCGAATCCCAGACCGGTGGCCAGGCCCGAAGCTATCGCGATGACGTTCTTGAGTGCGCCGCCCAGTTCGACTCCCTTGCGGTCCGAGGAATTATATCCCCGAAGGTTGTCGTAGGAGAAGATCTCCTGCGCCGCCTTCGCGCATTCCCCGTCGGGAGAGGCGAAGACGACCGCCGTCGGGTCGCCGTTGACGAAATCCCTTGCGAAGCTCGGTCCGGAAAGAGCCGTCACTCCTCCTGCGCCCGTGAAGGATTCGATAATTTCCGAAGGAAGGAGAAGGGTGTCGTTCTCTATCCCCTTTGACGCAGAAACCACCGGCGTCTTTTCTTGCCTGACAGGGCCTATGACTTTCCACAGGCTCCGCAGGTACTGCGTCGGGGTTATTGAAAGCCACAGATCGCCGTTGAACGGCGGCCTCGAAGGATCGTGGAAAAGCTCGACATTGTCCGGAAGATCGACGCCCGGCAGAAAATCCGGATTCTGCCTCTTCGAAACCATGGTTTCGTACTGCTCTTTCTCGTAGACCCAGAGAGCGAGGCGGTCATTCCTTCTCGCAAGATGGACCGCGAGGGCGGTGCCCCATGATCCGGCGCCCCAGACTACGACCTCTCTTTCAGCTTTTCTTGTCATCGCCCCTCCACAGCTTGTTCTCTTTTCCCGCAAAGAGGTTCTGTATGTTCGAGCGGTGCCTCCAAATCAGAAGGAGCGACAGGAGGGTTCCCAGCACGCAGGTTGTCAGATCGTAATGATCCGTCAAGAAGTGCAGCGCCCACAGCGATGCCGAGAAGACAACCGCCCCGGTCATCGAACCGATGGAAACATATCCGACGAGGAGGATTTCCAGGATGAAGAAAGTGACGGCTATGAGAGTGGCCAGGGGCGCTATGACTATGAAAGCGCCGAAACCTGAGGCCGCGCCTTTCCCTCCCCTGAACCCTATGTAGACGGGATAGCAGTGCCCGACTATCGCGCAGGCTCCTGCGGCAGCCGGAAGCCACGGCGGTCCCCCGATATGCCTGGCGGCGATCACGGGAAGGGCGGCCTTGGCGATGTCGAGGACGAAGGTCGCGATCCCCACAGCCGCACCCTGCGTCCTCAGGGCGTTCGTCGCGCCGATGTTTCCGGAGCCCTTCTCCCTGATGTCCTCTCCGGTTTTCAGCCGGGTGATGATGTAGCCGAACGGTATCGCTCCCAGCAAGTATGAAAGAAGAAGGACCACGGCCCCTGTAAGGTTCAAGACGCGCCCCCAAGAAGAAAATGTCCCATCGGAGTGTGGACCGGCCCTCCGGGACGCAGCTCTGATCGGAAAAGGGTCAATCCTTCCACCGGGAACTTTCCCACCGAGTAGTCGTTCATGCCGCGAAGTATCGCCGAGACCCTTTCCTGCCTGGAGCCGCTCCTGTTCCTTCCTATCGTCAGGTGCGGCCTGAAAGGCTTTCCGTCTCCCCGGATCCCGATGTCCCTGAAATTCTTTTCTATGGATGTGTAAAGGTTATTAAGTTTTTCCACATCTCCGGCGAATCCGCACCAGAAGACCCTCGGGTGGGAGCCTCCGAAAGAGCCGGTCCTGCGGATCTCGAGCTGGAAAGGCTCGGCGTCCCGAACCGCATCGCGTATCGCCGACGAGACATTTTCCGCCAGGGCATCGGGAAGGTCTTCGAAGAACCACAGAGTCAAGTGCATCTGGGCGGGTTTGACCCAGGCGATGCCGCTTCCGGCTTCGGACAGCTTGTCTACAAGCCCCGAAAGAACGGTTTTCAGCTCATCTCCTATCTCGATTGCCAGGAACGCTCGCATGATCTTTTCCTAAATGAAAATATAACACGAAACCCTTAAAAATGAAAGGGTTCGGAGACTCTCTCATTCTAGGTTTGTTGACTTTATCCCGTCTATGAGGGATATTATAAAGGATGGCAAAGAAAAACTTCATTCTTTTCATGGCCGTTTGCCTTTTCTTCCTTTTCTTTCCGAACCCGTGCCGGTCGGAGAAAAAAGATCATCTGAAGGTTGTCGCGTCCACATACGAGCCTTTCGTCTTCGTGAAGGACGGGAAGCTGGTGGGGCTGGATATCGACATCCTCGACATGACGCTGAGATCGAAGGGCTATACTTACGAGGTCGAGCTTGTCCAGTTTTCGAAACTTTTCGACAAGCTTGAAAAAGGCGAGGCGGACATTGCCATAGGGGCTTTGTATAAAACCTCCGAAAGGGACAAGAGGTTGATCCCCTCCCGCTCATATTTCAATTCAGGGCTGGTCATAGTCTCCCATCCTTCGCGCCCTCTCAATTACGAAGGAGATTTGAAGAACAAGAAGGTGGGGGTTAAAAAAAGCGCTTCCGGGGAAGCCTACCTGAACAAACTGAACTCCAAGGGATATAAAATCTCTCCGTACGTTTTCGATTCGACCGAAGAGAGCTTCGAGGCCCTCAAGCTCGGCGAGATAGACGCCCTTCTCAACGATTATATCGGAAGCCATTTCCTTATCCACGAGAAATATTTCGGCGACGCGGTCATTTCGGAGGATTTTTTCGGCCCTCACTTCGTAGAAGAGAACAACCTCGTGTTCTACTTCAGGCCATCCCTCGGAGAAACCGTCCATGAGTTCGATGCAAGCCTCAGGTTCATGGAAAAATCGCGCATCCTGGACAGCATAAGGAAAAAATGGATCCCGGGGATAGTCGTTGGAAGAAGCGGCCGAGTTCTAAAGTTGCTGGTAATGCTCTGCGGGCTGATCCTCTTTCTGGCATTCCTGGCGCTTCTCCGGAGGGAGAACCTCAAGAGAAAAACGCTAGTCTTGTCCGAGAAAAAATACAGGGACCTTCTGGAACATTCCCCGATGGCGGTAGTTATGCACAAGGAAGGGCGCTTCCTTTTCGCCAACGCTACTGCGTACCGCATGTTCGGATATGAAAAAGCGCAATTCCCGGAAGGCTCTCCGATCCTCAACTTCATCGCCGAGGGGGAACGGGCGAAGCTGAAGGAGATATTCAATCTGAGAGCGGAGGGGAAGGAAGCGCCTCAGAATTACGAGACCTATGCCCTGAGGTCGGACGGCATGGCGTTTCCCGTTGACGTGTCTGTCGCCGCGATAGAATATTTCGGCAGCGAGGCGCAGATAGTCGTGATCAAGGACATAAGCGAACAGAAGAAGATCTCGACCGAGCTCCGGAAGAGCGAGGAGAGATACCGCCACCTTTTCGAGGAGATAGATGACGGGATATTCATAAGTTCCAAGGAAGGCAGGACGATCGTGGCGAATCCCGCCCTGGTCAAGATGCTCGGCTACGACAGCTTCGAGGATCTCCTCACGAGGGACATAGAGAAGGAAGGCTACCAGGACGGGAACGAAAGAAGAAGGTTCCAGGATCTGATGGAAAGGGACGGCTATGTCCGCCGTTTCGAAACGATCTGGCTCAAGAAGGACGGGACCCCCATCAATGTTGTCGAGAGCTCGAACGCGGTCAGGGACGAACACGGCCACATAATCGGCTACGAGGGCATCGTCAGGGACAGGACGGAGCGGATCAAGGCCGAGCAGGCACTTCGGGAGTCGGAAAGGTATTACAAGGGGCTTTTCGACGGCGCCCACGACGCGATAATGGTTTTCGACCCCGAGGAAGAGATCATCCTCGACGCGAACGAGCAATGTCTCAGGCTCTACGGCCTCAGAAGGGATGAGTTCGTCGGCCAGTCGCTGGAAAAATTCTCGAAGAACGTCATTTACGGGAAAAGCAAAATCGGCGAAGTAATGAAAAAGGGCGTCCTGAAAAGTTTCAACACCGTCCATCTCAAGAAGGACGGCTCGGAGATGATGCTCGAAATAAACGCTTCGGTGATCAACTTCAGGGGCAGGCCGGCGATCCTGAGCCATGCCCGCGACATCACGGAAAAGAGGAAAACAGAACAGTCGATCCTGGAGAAGAACCGCCAGCTGATGGCTTTCATAAAGGCCTCTGAAGCGATGGGCAGTTTCACCGACCTGAAGGCGTCGTCGTTTTCATTCTGCCGGGCGCTCGTCGATGCGTTCTCCCTGAAAATGGCATGGATCGGCCTGGTCGTCCCCGAATCCACGAACGTGAAGATAGTGGCTTCCGCCGGACATGACGACGGCTACACGAACAGGGTCAACGTGCGCTGGGACGAATCGGTCAGGGCGAGAGGCCCCACGGGAAGGGCCATCGTTACGCGGTCCTCCGTCATCATGGATGTCGAAGACCTCGATTTCGCTCCATGGAGGGATGAGGCAAGGAAGAGGGGGTACAAGCTCTCCTGCGCGATCCCGCTCATCCACGAGGACGCGGTGAGGGGGGCGCTCCACCTTTATTCCGACTCTCTGGACGGTTTTTCTCCAGAAAGGATGGAGATGTTCGAGACGCTCGCCATGTCAGCCACCATGATGGTTGTCACCGCTTCGCTCTACGAGGAGGCCAACGAGACGATCACCGAGCTGCTCTCTACCACGAACGAAAAGGACAAGATTTCGACAGAACTGGAAAGAAGGCTTTCCGACCTGGAAAAGAGCGAAAAGAAGTTCAGGAGCATAGTCGAACAGGCCAGGGGGATCCTCCTTGTATTCGACAAAGAAGGGAAGGTCACTTACTGGAACGATTACGCCGCCTCGTTCTTCGGGTTCGCGGAGGACGAGATCCTGGGAAAGAGCCTCTTCGAAACCATAGTCCCCCCGACGGAATCGACCGGAAGGGACCTCAAGGCGCTGCTTTTCGCCATCATCGGCGAAACGAACAAGTTCGCTTCGAACATAAACGAGAACATAAAAAAAGACGGCACGAGAGTATGGATCGCGTGGACGAACCGGCCGATCCTCGACAAGGACGGAAACGTCGTCGAGGTGCTTTCTGTGGGGACCGACATCTCGCATCTTAAGCATTATGAGACCGCAATAATCATGTGGGAAAAGCTGTTCGACCAGATCCTTGCGGGGGGGTGCGGCCTGACCTACAGACGAGGCCTTCAATTCGAACTGAAGGAAACCGGCATGAATCCCGGCTGGAGCCGAAACGTCAAGGAATTCTGGGCGACAGTCAGGCGCGAAATGGAAAAAGAACCCGCAAAATCAGAATTCCTCTCCAAGATCATGGCATCTCAGAAACCGGCGTTCAGGGAAATCGAGGTCCCGATGAAGGACGGAAGCCCGGTCAAGGTCGCGGACGCAGCCCAGTGCATCAGGGACAACAGGGGAAACGTCGTGCACATAAGCGGCTTCTGGCTGAAGGTTTCCTGATAGCTCACTTGTTCTTTTTTTTCACTATCCCTAGGTCAAGGAGTTTTTGAACGGCGAGGAGCACCTCGGATTCGGGTATCGGCGCGACCTTTATGATCGAAGAGAGGTCCCAGCTTCCATTGATCCTCGTGACGAGATAGCCTTCCTTCGGGGTAAGGTTCTGTTTGGCGAGCTCCTGGAGAGGGATGGCAAGTTCGAGGATCGTGCCGAGCGGGATCGTTTCTCTCAGCGTGGTCCTTCCGTAGATCTCTTCCGCTTGTTTGAGCAGTTCCGCAGCTTTTCCGTCGGAGCTGTCTTTTTTGAGGTAGAACCTCAGCAGGTTTATCGCTTCCAGCACTTTCTGCTGATCCAGGAGCTTCCGGGCTTCTTCCACGATCTTTGACTGGACCGCTTCGTAGCCCTTTTCGTCGGCGCTCTCCTTTTCCCTTAAAACCGCCACAAGGCCTTTCTGGTGAAGGGAAAAAGCGTCATGGCATATGTTGAACTCGGGGCAGTGGAGCTCCAGGGCGATCTCTTCCAGGCTTTTCGCGCCATCTATCTCTTCCAGAATTTTTATGGCCAGGTTGGACATGTCTCCTTTTGCGTCCGAAAGTCTCCCCTTTCTTGAAAGAATGACCCGGTTGGAAGGAAAAACTGTCTTGATCCTCGCCCATTCGTCCTTCCTTCTTATTCCTTCCAGGATCAGGTGCGTCACGTCCAGGGATATCGGGACGAAGTCATCGGTCATTTCCGGGAGCTCTTCGAACGAGAACCCCCCTTCCTCCCACAGGAAAAGCTCGTAAAGACATTCTTCCGCCTTGAGCTGCAGGGTCGAAACGAGATCTGCCTCTTCCAGAAGTCCGCACATCAGGAGGACCTTGCCAATCTTGATGCCGGTCTTCAGCTGCGTCTCCATCGCCATGTTGAGCTGCTTTTCGTTGATGAATCCGCGGCTGATCAGGAACTGACCGAAGTACTCCCTCGGATCCGACGAGGCGGTCGAAAGGATCCTCCCATTCTTGAAAAACACCTTTTTGGTGATCCCCTTGGGCGAGCGGAGATGCAGGATGCCGGTCTTGACGCCGTTGGAAAGCCACTGCAGAACATCCGGCAGCAGCATTGTCCTGAGTTCGCCGCTAAGAGCCATCTCGCCTCCGGCCTTTGATTATAAATCAGTTTTATCCTTACGGGAAATGTCAGCGGGTCAGGAGGTCGTGGTATTTGCCCTTGGGGATCCCGCCCTCGCCGTAGACTCTGGAAAAGGCTCCGGGCCCCATGTTATACGCGCTGATCGCCTTGGGGAGGGCCTTGTACTTATGCTCCAGGTAACTCAGATAGGCGGCGGAAAGCCTAAGGTTGAGTACCGGGTCGAACAGGAGCTCTTCGGGGATCGGAGGCTGGCCCAGTTTCCTCGAAAGCTGCCTCGCCGTTTCCGGCTGGATCTGGCATAGCCCCCTCGCACCGTCCCTGGACACGGCCCGGATCTTGAAATTGCTTTCGACTTCCATCAGCCTGAGGAAAAGCCCGGGCCTGAACCCGTACTTGGATTCGATCTCTAAGAGAGTGTCCACCACGTCGCTCTTCTCGTTGGCAGACCACTCGGTTTTGTATCTGGCAAGCATGGATGTAAGTTCCCTGGAGAGCTCGAGCTTCCTGTAATCTGAAGGAAGCGCCACGCCGTGGCCGGCTGAAAAGGTTCCTCCGGCAGTAACTGAAGTCGTTCCCGCAGTGAAGCGCGCACCTTTCGTTCCCGAAGCCGACGGCGCGGGTCCCGCCGCGTGTACCACCTCCGGCTCGGCCTGGAGGCTGGCTTTGAAGGCCATAACGAAGAAGATGGCCGGTAAGGCGACGGCGACGAAAAAATTTAGCAGCTTTCGGGTTCTTATGTTTGACATGCGCGATATCCTACAATAAAACTTCTTTATTGTCAAGTAATTAGAATCTTCCATAATAATAAAGGACGATTAGAACCCGCCTATGGGAAAGAGCCCGCAAACATTAGATCCCGCTGGCAGTGTTTTTACTTGGACCGCTATTAGTGGGGGCTTATTGTAGTATCAGGCCCTACTTATATGCTTTTGGATTCCCTCAGGTCTTCAATCGCCAGCAGTTCTTTAAATGAATGCACCTCGCGGTGATTATTGGAACTCAGCGCCTCCTTGTTCATGAAAGAGTGCGCCTTGACCGGATGGGATATCCTTAGAGGGTCGATTCCCGCTTCAAGGGCTGCGTCCAGTTCCCTGTTAGCCCCATCGCCGATGAAAAGGGTTTCTCCCGGGACGGCGTCCGTCCGCTCGAAGGCTTTTTTAAAGAACAGCGGATCCGGCTTCTTGCACCCGATTTCGTAGGAAAGGATCAGATGGTCGAAACGATCCCTCAGATGGAGGCTGGAAATTATGAAGGCGGTTGTGGCCGTGGCGTTGCTGAGAAGGGCGAGGTTGAAACCGGCTTCTCTCAGGGAGGCGAGAGATTCCGTCGCCCCGTCATAGAAAGAAACGCACCTTTGGAGTATCTCGATGTCATACATGGCGATCTTTGCCGAAAGCGACCTGTCCTCCGCGCCCATGATCTTCAAGGCCGCTGTCGCCCGGGCGAAGGGGTCCTTCAGCTTCCCGACCAGGGCGTCATCGCTAGTGCTTTTCCACGCCGACAGGAACTGCTCCGGGTTCAGACCGGCCAGTTCCGCTGATTCCTTCTTCCCCTCGTAATAGACCTTCTCGTCGACTAGGACGAGAGTGTCGAAAAGGTCGAAGAAGAGCCAGCGGTATTTTCCCATCAGTAGCTCCTTTTAAGGATGAACTCGGGAAGCCTGCAAAGCAGTTTCTTGGCCCTGGAATCTTCGAAGAGGGAAAGGGCTTCGTCGGCCCGGAGGGCGAAATCATGGGCAGTTTCCAGGGCCCGGTCTACGAAGCCGCCGGTTGAAACCCTTTCGGCCAGCTCCTCCAGCGTCCCGGGATCGAATCTTCTTCCCGCGACTATAGCCTCAAGGAATTCCCGGTCTTCCGTTTTTCCCGTATCTCTTAGCAAAATAAGGGGAAGCGTGACCTTGCCTTCTTTGAGGTCCTGGCCGACCGGCTTGCCCAGCGTTTTTTCGTCCGACATGAAGTCAAGGCAGTCGTCGACGATCTGGAAGGCCATCCCGATGGACAAGCCGTATGACCTCATGGCTTCTATGGTCTTCCTGTCCGAACCCTTCTTCAGGATGGGAGGTATTGTCATGCAGGAGGAGAAAAGCCTGGCGGTCTTCAGCTCTATGATCTCAAGGTATTCCTCCTCGGTTATGGTCAGGTCGTACTGCCTGTGGCCCTGCAGGAGCTCTCCCTCGATGAGGTTCTTGGCCGTCCCGGCGATCATCGGCTGGATCTCGTTCCACTCCATGTCGGTGGCCATCTGAACCGCGGAAATGAGCAGGTAATCGCCCATGAGCACGGCCGATTCGCTTCCCCAGCGGGAGTGCAGGCTCGCCTTTCCCCTCCTCAGAATGGCCTGGTCGACGATGTCGTCGTGGACGAGAGTCGCCGTGTGGATGAACTCGAGGATGGCTGCGTACGCCACGTCTTTGTCCCCCTTGTAACCCGTGAGTTCCGAGGCGAGGAAAACGAGGGTCGGCCTAAGCCTCTTTCCCGCCGAAGCTGCCAGGTACTGCCCCATCTCCGCGATTGGTATGTAGGGGGACCTCAGCCTCTTCGCTATGATCTTTTCGACCTCCTTGAGCCTCTCCCCCACCATCTGGTTGATCTCGTTCCTTATCGAAAGGACCTCCGCCTTGTCTTTCAGGACGTATAGAGTTCTTTTGCCTGCCACATCGACTCCTGTATGCGCGGGGCGCACCGATTGCGTATTTTACAACGAAATTATCATTCTTGCACGGGGCGCTTGAATTTTTCGAAAAGGTTTTGTAGAATAGCCATTCATTTTTATGGAAGGAGATAACTTATGAGCATTGAAGAAAAAGTCAAACACATAATCGCGGACCAGTTGAGCGTGGACGAAGCTCAGGTCAAGACCGAAGCTTCCTTCATCAATGACCTCGGCGCCGACTCCCTCGACACCGTTGAACTGATCATGGCTCTCGAAGAAGAGTTCGGAATCGAAATCTCGGACGAAGAGGCCGAGAAGATCCAGACCGTCCAGGCCGCCATCGATTACATCAAGGCGCACACCGGCAAGAACTGAGCGGGACGAAATTGAAAAGAAGAGTCGTGGTAACGGGGGTCGGAGCGATAACCCCCGTGGGAAAGTCAGCCCCCGAAACATGGGAAAGCGTGAAGAACGGCGTCAACGGCGTTGGCGCCATAACGCTTTTCGACG
>ERZ1645192.3167-NODE-3167-length-13551-cov-5.591657_pt1 | contig 13551 bp, 10 predicted proteins | sample MGYA00575354_ERZ1645192 | MGnify/ENA primary metagenome ERZ1645192 (study PRJEB40844, sample SAMN11349763) | freshwater sediment metagenome | isolation source: river sediment | host: Sediment | place: India: Faizupur Khadar , New Delhi | collected 2017-02-21 ... | reverse complement strand
GGAGATTGCTATGGATTTAAATTATTCAAAGAATTTTGCACTCTATTTTGATCGTCTGCGCTTTGAAAAAGGGTTAACACAAGAACAATTTGTTGAAGATATTATATCTATACGTCAATACAGAAGATATTTAAATGGTCTATCTTATATGTCTCATGATATCATAACGAAATTCTCTGAACGATTAGGATATCGTCCTCAACATATGATTTTAGAATTTGAAAGTGAAAAAATTCAGGAGACCAATCGCATTAATCAATTCTATTATTATGTAGCTAATAGAGGTTATGATGAAGCCTATAAGATACTCAAAGACATGCCTTTAGAATCAATCTATGATCCTTTTAATAAACTTTATTACCAGCATGGTATTCACAGTTTACACTATGGTGCTGGCAAAATAAGCCCCCAAGAACTTCTAGAAAAGACCATGTCTTTAATCTATTATCCAGACATCTTAGAACAAAATGCCTTAAGCAGCATTGAGATGGTCATCTTATCTTCTTTGATCAGTAACCCCGTGTTTAAAGGGTCAAATAAAATCATAGATAAACTACTTGTTTTAGCTGATAATCCAAATATGATTCACTCAGGACATAATGATTCATTACACGTCCTAGTTCTATATCGAATTGCTGAATATTATGGACTGAACAAACGTTATCGTGAAGTCATTTCTGCATGTGATAGAGCAATAGAATTCGACAGAAAACAACGCTCTTATTATCTGCTTGATTTCCTTTATTACTATAAAGCTTTAGCACATTTCTTTTTAGGAGAAATTGAACTTCAAGAGAAGAATCTATATCGTTGTTATACAACCTTAATAACAGATGGAACACCGCTACGCTATAAGCGAATGAGAAACCTTGTCTACGGTGACTGGAAGATTGAACTTCATGATTTTGCGATAGAGTATATGAAAAAATATGATCCGCTGAAAGAAGAAAAATAAGCGAGCCCAAATGGGTTCGCCTTTTTATTACTCTTCATCAAACAGTGAATCTGTTGTTACAACTTCTTTAGTTTCTTCTTCGACCTCTTCAGGTGCTAGATCAACAGCTTCTATGGTTTTTTTAGGTTCAGCAACATTGAGTGACTCTTGAACAAATGTGTCTGTAATTTCTTCTTCTAAAACTTCTTCCTGACGAGGAACAAGTGCAATTGTTGATACTTTATGATCAGGTCTTAAGCGAATGATACGAACACCTTGTGTGGCACGTTTCGTTTGTGAAATCTGATCAATATGTGTTCTAATCACAACGCCTTTATCTGAGACAACAATTAAATCTTGATCATCAGAGACAACGCGAAGTGTTGAAAGTTTACCATTCTTTTCAGTGACATTCAGTGTCTTAACACCTTTACCACCACGAATTTGCTTACGATATTCATCAACGATAGTTCGCTTACCAAAGCCATTTTCAGTAATAACCAAGATTTCATCTTCTGGACTTGAAATCATGGCAGCTCCAACGACTTCATCATTTTCACTTAAGTCCATCGCACGAACACCTGATGTCGTTCTACCCATAGCACGTGCATCGTTTTCATCAAAACGAATAGCTTTACCATTAGATGCTCCTAAGATGATATCTTTGGTGCCATCAGTTAATGCTACACTTAAGAGTTCATCATCATCTCTTAGGTTAATCGCGTTAATACCGTTGGTCCGAATGTTCGCATATTCTTTGATCGGCGTACGCTTGATAATACCCTTCTTTGTGATGAATGTGAGATAAGCGTTCTCGTCTTCAAAATCCTTCACATTGGTAAATGATGCAAGGCATTCATCTTTTTGGAATTCAAGTAAATTGACAATCGGTAATCCTTTAGAATGTCTTGATCCTTCAGGAACTTTATAGCCTTTAATCTTATAGACTCTACCCTTGTTCGTGAAGAATAAATGATAATCATGTGTTGATGTCATTCTGATATGTTCAACGTAATCATCTTCATGAACTTTGATACCTGACATACCGACACCACCACGATTTTGTGTCTTATAATGATCGACATTCATACGCTTGATATAACCGTTGTTGGTGACTGTGATAATGACATCTTCAACAGGGATTAAAGATTCATCTTCAATGCTTAAATCTTCATGTAAATTGATTTCTGTCACACGTGGATCTGCATAGTTATTTCTGATTTCTAAGAGTTCTGTTCTAATGATGCCTATCTTGCGGTCTTGACTTTGAATGATATCTTTATAATCTTTAATTCTGATGACAAGATCAGCTAATTCAGATTCTATCTTTTCAATTTCCATACCGGTTAAACGCTGTAGACGCATATCAAGAATTGCTCTTGCTTGAATATCGGTGAGTTGATATTCTGCAATTAAAGCTTCTCTAGCTTCTTCACCGGTTTTAGATTGTTTAATGATTTCAATCGCACGATCGACATCATGAAGTGCAATCACTAAACCATCAAGAATATGTTGTCTAGCTTCAGCTTTTTCTAGATCATAAACCGTTCTTCTTTGAATGACTTCAATCTGATGTTCTAAGTAGTACTTAAGCATATCTTTCAATGTAACCATCTGTGGTTGACCTTTAACCAAACAGATCATATTAAACCCAAATGATTGTTGGAGTTGTGTATGCTTATATAAATTATTGAGCATCACATGAGGATTGACATCTTTTCTAAGTTCGATGACAATACGCATACCTTTACGATTCGATTCATCTCGTAAATCCGTGATACCTTCAACAATTTTATCTTTAGCGATATCTGCAATACGTTCGATCAATGTGGTCTTGTTAACAGCATAAGGAATCGCAGTAACTACAATCGCTTGTTTATTCTTATGTGTGATAATTTCTGCAGTAGCACGGTTTGCAATAATGCCGCGTCCAGTTTCATAAGCTTGTCTAAGTCCTGATAATCCAAGAATTTGACCTCCTGTTGGAAAGTCTGGTCCTTGAATATATTGCATTAATTCTGCAATGGTAATCTCTTCGTTATCCATATAGGCAAGTAAACCATCGATCACTTCACCTAAATTATGTGGTGGAATGTTAGTTGCCATACCAACTGCGATACCCGTAGACCCATTGACAAGTAAATTAGGGTAACGAGCAGGAAGTACAGATGGTTCATGTTCTGATCCATCATAGTTATCGACGAAATCAACGGTATTCTTCTCTAGATCTCTAACGAGTTCCCCTGCAATTTTGGACATTCTTGCTTCGGTGTAACGCATAGCAGCTGCGCCATCGCCATCAACCGACCCGAAGTTACCATGACCATCAATTAATGGCATACGGTAGTTAAATGGTTGTGCCATTCTAACCATAGCATCATATACCGATGAGTCACCATGAGGGTGATACTTACCGATAACTTCCCCGACAATTCTCGCTGATTTTTTATGTGCTTTATCAGCTGACATACCTAAATCGTTCATGGCGTATAAAATACGTCTTTGAACTGGCTTAAGGCCGTCACGAATATCAGGAAGTGCACGAGATACAATAACGCTCATCGCGTAGTTTAAAAAGGAGGTTTTCATCTCATTTGATATGTTGATCTCCTTGACTAAACCTTCTGTGGTTTTAGTCGAATCTGTATTAAATGTCTGATCCATATGAAATCTCCTTTCTAAGCATCGATATTATTCGCATAAATCGCGTTTTCTTGAATAAACTGTTTTCTTGGTTCAACTTCTTCACCCATGAGCATAGAGAAGACTTGGTCTGCATCCATCGCATCCTTAAGGGACACTTGAAGAAGTGTACGATTTTCTGGATCCATGGTGGTTTCCCATAATTGTTCAGGATTCATTTCCCCAAGACCTTTGTAGCGTTGAATTTGTGGGCGACCACCCATTTCATCAAGCAATTTTTGAAGTTGCTCATCACTATAAACGTATTCAACACGCTTACCTGATTGAACTTTATAAAGTGGTGGTTGTGCAATAAAGACATAACCTAAGTCTATTAAAGGCTTCATAAATCTGAAGAAGAAGGTTAATAAAAGCGTTCTGATGTGCGCACCATCGATGTCGGCATCGGTCATGATAACGACTTTATGGTAACGTGCTTTTTCTGCATCAAACTCTTCACCAATACCCGTTCCTAAAGCTTGGATGAGTGATAAAATTTCTTTATTGCTTAAAATTTTATCGATTCTTGCTTTTTCAACGTTTAAGACCTTACCACGTAGTGGCATGATCGCTTGATATTCTGATTCTCTACCCTGCTTAGCGGATCCACCAGCAGAGTCACCTTCGACGATGTAAATTTCAGAGATGACAGGATCTTTACTTCTGCAATCTGCTAATTTTGATGCAAATCCTAACGCATCAAGCGGTGATTTTCTTCTGGTAGCTTCTCTTGCTTTTTTAGCTGCAACACGCGCTCTAGACGCCATAAGACATTTTTCAATGATGCCCTTAGCATCAGTTGGGTTTTCTAGTAAATAGCGCTCTAAACCATCACCAAAGACTTGAGATGTGATTCCACGAACCTCTGGATTACCTAATTTTGTTTTTGTCTGTCCTTCAAACTGTGGATTAGGATGTTTGACTGAGATAATAACTGTTAATCCTTCACGTGTATCTTCGCCTAAGAATGAATCATCTTTCTTTAAAGCTCCGGACTCGGTGCCATACTTATTTAAGACACGTGTTAATGCAAGTTTATAACCGTCTTCATGCATACCACCTTCATGAGTTGGAATGTTATTCGTAAACGAATAAAGATTGGTTGCATATGAATCGTTATATTGCATAGCAATTTCAATTTGGATACCATCAACTTCTTTTTCAACGTAAATGATGTCTTGATTGACTTTACCTTTGCCCGTATTTAAGAAACCAACATATTCAACAATACCACCTTCATAGTGATAAGTATGTTCAACCGCTGTTTCACCGCGTTGATCAGAGATTGTAATTTTGATACCTTTGTTTAAGAATGCGAGCTGTTGAACACGGTTTTTTAAAATTTCGAAATCATAAATTTGTGTTTCAGTGAATACAAGATGATCTGCCTTGAAAGTAATAATGGTTCCTGTATGATCAGACGTACCAATAACATTAACATCAGTGACAGGTATACCACGTTCAAAACGTTGTTCATAGGCTTTATCATCACGATGAATTTCTGCAATAAACCATTCTGATAGCGCGTTAACAACTGATGCACCTACGCCATGTAGACCACCTGAAACTTTATAAGATTTACCATCAAACTTACCACCTGAGTGAAGTGATGTTAAGATGGTTTCTAATGCGGGACGATGTGTTTTTGGATGAAGATCAACTGGAATACCACGACCATCATCTGTTACGCGAACAATTTCACCTTTTAGAAGTTCTAATTTGATGTTTGTAGCATATCCACCTAATGCTTCATCGATTGAGTTATCGATGATTTCCCAAACAAGGTGGTGCAAACCACGTGATCCGGTACTACCGATATACATACCCGGGCGTTTTCTAACCGCCTCAAGTCCTTCTAATATTTGAATATTCGATGCATCATAATTCGACATATGTTCATTACTCCTTTTTCAAATAAATCATCTGGATGTGATCCCCCTCAATTGGGTGTGTACTATTCATAATGATTTGATGTTCTTTTGGTAATTCTTTTAGGAAAAGATTTTGTTTTTCTTCATCAAGTTCACTCAAGACATCATCTAACAGAAGTGTAACCTGTTGGTGAGTCTTCTCTTTAATCAATTCTAACAGCGCTAATTTAAGCGCAATCACCATCAGACGTTGCTCCCCTTGTGATGCATAACTCTTAGCTTCAAATCCGTTAAAACGGAAATTAAAGTCGTCTCTGTGAGGGCCTGCCATGGTGGTTTGATATAAAATATCTTGTTTTTGATTCTTTTGTAATGCTTTTAAGAATGCTTGATCATCAACGTCGGGTTCATATTGAAATTCAACATCATGTACAGAGAATCGCTGATAAATATGTTTGAATTTATCGTTGAGTTCTTGAACAAAGATTTTCCTTTCTGCAATGATTTCTGATCCAACTTCATAGAGTTGATCACCAAGTATGTTTAAGAATGTATAATCATCTTCGATGCCTATCTTTTTTAATAAACTATTTCGTTGTTTTAAAACTTGTTTATATGTATTTAAGTGTCTTAGATATGTTTTATTGAGTTGCATCCATTCAAGATCTACAAATTGTCGTCGATCTTGTGGAGATCCTTGAATAAGTTCTAAATCTTCAGGTGCGAACATCACAATCCTTAAATGACCGATGAAATCACTGATCCTTCTTTTTTCAACCCCATTAATTGATGCTCGTTTACCTGTCTTCGATAAGACAATTTCATAGCGATCATCATCTTGCCACAATTTAACAGAAGTGAAGGGTTCTTTATTTTGGATCATATCTTTTTCATCATTGGTGCGATGCGATTTAGTTGTCGCACAGAAATAGATAGCTTCTAATATGCTTGTTTTACCTGAACCATTAAGACCATGGATATACACAAAAGGTTTTTGAAATGATAAATCAATGACATCATGATTTCTAAAATATTTCAATTGGATACGTTTAATCATGTGTGATGATGTAAGTTTCTTTTTTGATTTGAATACGATCACCTGGATATAATTTCTTTCCGCGTTCAGTTCGTCTTTCTTGGTTGACCAAAACGTTTTCTTCTAATAAAAAAAACTTGGCTTCCCCACCTGAACCAATGTGATCAGTAGCTTTTAAAAACTGTCCTAAAGTTATAAATTCTGATGTAATGCTGAATTTAATCATGTTCTATCCTCGGCTATCCTTTTATATTATATCATAATATAAGGAAAAAAACATCCATTTTCTACTTTTTTATAGGTATAAAGTCACATCTTCATGTCACCTTATAAAACGGCTTTAAAACGGAAATTTCAAAGGTTAAAAAGAAAGCAAAAAAAAGAGTCGCTTTACGCAACTCTTATTGAAATCTTTTATAATTAATCGATTCTTACTGGCAAAATAAGATGTAATAAATCAACATCTAAACTACCTTTGATCACAAACGGTTTAACTTCACCAGCAAATTGAATATGAATTTCTGATGAACTAAATGACTTTAATGCTTCCACTAAATAACGTGATGAGAATGCAATTTTAATCATAGGTCCAATGGCGTCTGATGATGGAATGATTTCTTCAAGCGCATCACCGACTTCGTTGTTTGTTGAACTGATTTCAACAATGCGATCAGGACGTAAACTCATTTTAATGATGTTGTAGTTTGTTTCGCGATCTCTTGGAGAAAGTAAAGATACACGTTCAACAGCAGCTAGTAACTCTTCTTTGTTAAATGGAATAACAACTGGGAATTCAACTGGGATGATACGCATTGTATCTGGATATGTACCTTCTAAAAGACGTGTTTGGAATAAAATTTTATTCATCTTGAACAATACTTTATTTGGATTAATGAAAAGTTCAACATCGTCGTTATAGTTATCTAAAATTTTAGATAATTCATCTAAACTCTTGTTAGGGATAACGATATCAAATTGTTTGCTGTGAGTTCTTAATTTAACATTTTTTTGTGACAAACGGTAAGAGTCGGTAGCAACACAATAGAGATGATTGTCTAAGTATTTAAAATTAACACCTGTTAAAATAGGACGTTTTTCTGATGAAGCTGTTGCATAATTTGTTTCTTTGATAATGGTCTTAATGAGTTGTGAATCTAAAACAACTGGATCATCTAAATCTAAGAAATCTATTTCAGGATAATCTTCAACATCCATTAATCTTAATTTAAATTCAGAACGATCTGCTTTAATAACGATTAATTTATCTTCAATGAGTGCACATTCAACACGTTGTGAAGTGATCTTTCTCATGATTTCAATGAAGTATTTTCCTGGTATAGCAACCTTACCACCTTGTTTAATTGATAATGAGTGATCATCAATTAAAACTTGAATAGCGACATCTGTATTGCTAGTCGTTAGTAAAATATGATCTTCATTAACTTCAAATTTAATCGCATAAAGAATCGGAAGTGGCGTTTTTGAAGGAAGACCTTTTTGAACGATAAGAAGTTGGTTAAGTAGTACATCACGATCGATACTGAAAATCATATGCGAGCTCCTTTTATTTCTTTTATTTAATCTTTTAATTATTGTTGTTACAATTGTGGATTTGTGGATAAATCCGATAAAGGCTTTATATCGCTATTATTATACCATATTTTCAACATTCTATAAACAGTTATTTTTTGTTAAATGCGTCGATTTTTTTAATGATGGTATCAACTGCGATTTTTAACGCAGCGTCCTGTTTTAAATCATTGTCAATCTTTTCACAAGCTGCCAAAACGGTTGAATGATCACGATCTCCAAAGAGAGATCCAATGGTTTTATAAGGAATATTATAGCGCAATTTAATGATATACATCGCTATATGACGCGGTAAAATGTACTTTGAGTGTCTTTTCTTTCCTATAAGATCTTCCAGAGTGATGCCATAGAAATCACTGACGATGGATTGAATGCGATCATAGTTGTTCTCATTCAGTGAATCTGTTTTTCTCTTAGTTTTTAATAAAGGTTCTAAGGCTTCATTGACGGTTTCTACATTTAAATCCAAGTTATTCGTCAAACAGTAGAATAAAACACGTTTTAAAGCACCTTCAAGCTCTCTGATGTTAGTTACGAACGATGAGGCAATAAATTCTAAGACATTATTAGGAATATCATGGATATCACTTGATTCAGTAGCGAGTTTACGTTTTAAAATCTCGATACGGTGTTCTAAATCAGGTACTTGGATATCAACTGTTAACCCAACTTCAAAACGTGATGTCAAACGTGTCATGATGTTTTTTAACTCAGAAGCTGGCTTATCACTAGTGATGACAATTTGCTTATTAACTTGATATAAATAATCAAAGAGTTTAAAAAACTCCATTTGGGTTTTCGTTGCACCACCCATGATTTGAATATCATCAACTAAAAGGATATCAATATCACGATATTTCGCATTAAAATCCTCCATTTTTTCTTTTTTTAGAAGGTTAGCGAAATCTTCAATGAATCCATCAGCTTTAACATAAAGTACTTTCTTGTTAATGTCTTGATCTAAAATGTAATTACCGATAGCCTGCATCAAGTGGGTTTTACCTAAACCAACATCACCAAAGATGTATAGTGGATTAGCAACTGCACCTGGTTGATCAGCAACTTTCATCGCCATTCTGAATGCAAACATATTTGACTTACCAACAACAAAGTTGTCAAAGGTATATGTCGCATTGAGGTTACCTGGACGATACTTTAAACTCAAGTTTCTCTCTGGACTGATCAATGTTTCCTCTGGAATCATCTCTGATTCGGTCACAAACTTAAATCTGATGGGAGCATTGTTGAATTTTTGAGCTAACGAATTAATCTTTCCAAGGTAAAGACGATTGATGCGATTTTTGATAAATTCACTAGGAACGATCACATAAACATGGTCATTAGCGTATTTGTGAGTCGATTTAATTGGTTCAAAAACTTCTTGAAATATATCTTCGCTAAAAGTTGTTTCAAGTTCGTTTAAAATGCGCTGCCAAAGCAGGTCGTATGTGTTCATATAAAAACCCCTTAATTCATCGTAGTTTTAGAATAACATACTTCTATAGAAACGAACGAAAAAGATATCCACAGTTTTTGTGGAAAACACAAGGTGTAAGTCTGTGGATAAGTGGAAAGATTGTGGAAAATTACAGATTGTTTACATGTTTATTAAGCCAATCTTACATTTTACCAAGTTTTCCACAAACCCACAAAAAAGTGGTTAAGTTTTCCACAGTCCTCTCGTGAGTTACTTCATGAAAAAACGTTGAAAAAACAGCATTCGACAAAAGCTGCAATCAAGTTCTCTCAACCCTTAATTTTTATCAACAAAAAAATCAGTGTTTATGGTTGACAAAAGAGGGGTCTTTTTATATAATGAAAAAGCATGGTTTCGCAAGAAAGGTGGTTTTATTTGTGAAAAGAACATATCAACCAAGTAAGCTTAAGCGCGTTAAGACCCATGGCTTCAGAGCAAGAATGGCAACTGCGAATGGTCGTCGTGTATTAGCTCGTCGCAGATTGAAAGGCCGCGCAGAATTAACTGTATAATTACATCATTATTTTAAAAACACTTGGATTACTCGTTTAAAATATAACTTCTGTTATTTTTTGAGTAGTCCTTCTTTTTTTAAAATTGTTGAAAACCTATGAAAAAAAGATATCGCATAAAGAAGAATAGCGAAATCGATGCGATCTTCAAAAAAAGGGTTGTCAAAGGTGACAGTTATTTTGTAATCTATCAATCTGATGAACCAGCGAAAAAACATTTTAGATTCGCTATATCGATTGGCCGTAAATATGGAAACGCGGTCCAGCGTAATCTAGCTAAACGACGCATCAGAATGATTATGACAGAGTTTAAAGACAATATCTTAGCTGCAAAAGCTTTTGTTGTCGTAGTTAAACCAGCTGTAATTGATTTGTCTTATGAAGACATGAGAACAAAATTAGCCGTTCTATTAAAAAAATCTAAGCTTATGGAGAACGAAAATGACTAAAAGAATTATATTTACAATGATGATGCTTTTCTTAGTCTTTGGTCTATTTGCCTGCGGTGGGGGATCTGATCCCATCAAAGTGGTTGTATCTAACAACCCAGTAGGTGAAACAAATATTTGGGAAAAACTCGTATTTGATCACACTGAAGCTAACAGTATCGTCTTTAAAGGAGATAATGGTCTATCTTATTGGACATTATCTGAAAAAGGTGTTGCTAACAAAGTTGACTATGATGGCAACTTACCTACAAATGTTGTAACCGATGACAATGGCGTAAGAACATATACTTACACCGTATCAGATATCGAAACATCATTCAAACTCTATGTTAAACCTGAAACAACCGTTGGTGATGATAATGACATCGTTATGATCGCATTCCGTTTTGAACAAGACAACGTCTTGTATCAAAAGGGTGAAACATTTGATCCAACAGGTATGATGATCTATGTTGTTGAACGTGATGGCGATGTAACTGCACTCAGAGGCGAAGACGTTAAAGATCAGTTTGATGATCATGGATATGACCCAATGGGTGAAGATGGATTTAAAGATCAATACAGTTATACTGTCACATTCACACAAGGCGATGCTAGTGAAGATTTCACAGTCTATGTTGCCGGTGGTGAAAGACCTTTAACTAATAAGGATGCTAACTTCTTCGATTGGATTTTAGTGATTCCTATTGCCTTCGTTATGCAATTCTTTGCATCAATCTTTGGTAACAATTTCGCAATTGGTATCTTATTAACAACGATTGTTGTACGTACATTAGCTTGGCCAATTTATGCTAAGAGTAATGATATGTCCATCAAGATGAATTTAGCACAACCTGACATGCAACGCGTTCAAAATAAATACGCTGCACGAAAAGATCCGCAATCACAACAACAGATGCAGATGGAAATGATGCAAGTCTACAAAAAACATGGAATCAGTGTCTTTGGATGCTTAATGCCGTTCTTGCAGATGCCTATTTTCATCGCGATGTATGGTGTTGTTAGACGTATTACATTACCCGGTGGTATGTATACAGATGCTGTGACAAATACAAACTTCTTAGGTATTAACCTTGCAAACGGTAACGATGGTATCATCGGTATGGTGTTAGCAGGTATCGTTGGTGGAACGATGTTCTTACTTCAACGTATTTCTATGAAGAAACCAGCATATGCTAAAAACACAGGTAGACAGAATTTAAACCCACAAGCACAGCAAACCGAAAAGACAATGAAATATGTTAGTTATTTCATGGTCATCATGATGGCTTTTGCGTCTTATTCATCTAACGCGCTCGCGCTCTACTGGATTTTTGGTAACATTTATTCATTAGGACAAACATTAATTAACCGCAAGTTAAATGAAAAGAAGCATGAAGCGTTAAGACAAAAGCAAATTTTGGGGTGAAAATATGAAGCTAAAGAGAGTAGAATTTGAAGCAAAATCTCTGCAAGAAGCAGAAAAAATGGCAGTTGAACAATTAAAACTGCAGTTAGAAAAGATCAAGTTAACCGTTTTGAAGGAGAAAAAAGGGCTACTTGGTTTTGGAACTTCAACCTTCTATGAAGCAACACCTAGTGTTAACCCAGCAACTGAAGGTAAAGTTTACTTAGAAAATATCCTTAAAACCATGGACATCAAGTCACGTATGGAAGTCAGATCAGTTAACGAAGGTTCTGAAATCTACTACCATATTGAAAGTGATGAAAATGCGTTATTGATCGGACGCGAAGGTCGTACACTCTTAGCATTACAATTTATGTTAAGAAACTATTTAAACCTGTTTGTTGAAGATCATTTAATTGTATCACTTGATATTGGTAATTATCACGAAAACCGTAAAAAGCAATTAGAAATTTTAGCTACAAAAACCGCTAAAGAAGTTGCTCAAACGAGAATTGCTGTGAAATTAGATCCTATGAATGCATTTGATCGTAGAATCATTCACACAAAGCTTTCTGAATGGCGTGATGTCATCACAGAATCAGAAGGCGAAGGCGATCAAAGAGCACTCGTGATCAAACCTAAAAAATAAACATTAAATGCCGAATATTCGGCATTTTTTGTTTTTCAGTATTTTAGAGATTAGCCATATCGTTCACGTGATATAATAGTGTCAAGCAGGTGAGGTTTCGCAAGTGAAGAAAAAACGAGTAAAAAAGCATAAAAAGATACGTGTCTTGAAGATTCTTAAAGGGGTGGTCATCCTTATTTTGATGGGGATGATTTATTCACTTGGCATTGCTGTTGCTGAAAACATTCAGGTCAATCAAGCTATCAAACAATTTAAAGAAAGAGGCGTCTTTGAAGAGGAAGTTACTATAGAATATAGTAATGATAACTATCAAACACGACGTTATTATAAGGTTTCACGTGAAACATCTTATGAATTATCTGATACACGAAGTGTGTTTTATGATGATACACGAAAGTACTTAGGACAGACCGGAGATATCTTCGTATCTCAGGATTCACCATTCCCTTATAAACCAGCCATCAATTTGTTTGTATCTTACTATTTTGGGGGTCATGCGGCTATCAAAAATGATGAAAACAGATTTATAGAAGCTGTTGGATTTCCTGAAGGAGATGAAACCATTTTAGATTTCATTCTTCACCCAGGCAATGAACCTCATAACTTATCAGCAACCGTTAGTAAGTCAGCTAGCAATTACTGGCTCAACCCTGTTTATCGCTCAGTCAGTGATCGTGAGTATCCTTATTATGGCACGAAATATCGTAACGATTTTGTAGGGTTACGCGTTAAAAATGTCACACAAGATCAAATCGAAGGAGCTGTTAGTTACGCTGAGGATAAATTAGGTACAGCGCTTTATAATTTTCTCTTCTTTCTAGACATGAAATACAAGTTTTATTGTACAGATCTAGTGAGTAGAGCTTACCAAAGTGTGATGGTGGATGAGAAAGATCAACGTCAATATTCAAAAGCATCATTCCCGATAAGCCCGGTGGGGACCTGCCCCGTAAAAACAACCAGA
>ERZ1645192.3165-NODE-3165-length-13553-cov-9.768410_pt1 | contig 13553 bp, 10 predicted proteins | sample MGYA00575354_ERZ1645192 | MGnify/ENA primary metagenome ERZ1645192 (study PRJEB40844, sample SAMN11349763) | freshwater sediment metagenome | isolation source: river sediment | host: Sediment | place: India: Faizupur Khadar , New Delhi | collected 2017-02-21 ... | reverse complement strand
CCTCAGGAGAGGCATTTATTGAGAGGGAAGAAAACTATATCAAGCAGTCGTACCGCAACCGTTGCTACATACTTTCATCATCGGGCCCTCAGTCGCTGAGCGTTCCCGTTTACCTGGGAAGTTTTCACAAAACACCTATAAAGGATATCCGCATAGACTATTCAAAACGGTGGCAGCAGGTGCATCTTAGGGCTATCCGTTCTGCCTACAGCTCTTCACCATATTTCTTGTTTTACTTCGAGAATATTGAAAATATAATGCTCAGGAACCATGTATTTCTTCTCGATCTTAATATGGACCTGTTGCTGGCTCTCCTCAAGATGCTTAAAATAGAATGTGCTGTCAGATATACCGGTGAATATATAAAGCCCGGTATAGCAGAAAATGATTTCAGGTATTCTCTATCACCAAAGAAAGATACCGGTTACCGGCCAGAGTATTATCAGAAAGTTTTCGAATATGAAGGAATAAATGAAGGCAGGCTCAGCATTATTGATCTGATTTTCAGCCAGGGCCCTGACAGTGCCAGATTCCTTTGAAAATCTTTATTCAGCATATATCCGGGATCAAAAATTAAGAAGGCCACCCTTCAGGGCAGCCTTTGACAGGAAGTAAAACAAAGTATCAGTAACCAAATTTATACCCGAAGGAGATTGTAAAAATGTTCCGGGTAATATCTATATCAGCTGTTGGAGCTTCGAATGATGTTGCGTAAAGAATATATTTCTGGGGATACATCATCCGTGTATATCCGAAGTCGAGGTAGAGATTCTGATCCCTGAATCCTGCTCCGCCTGAGACTGAATGATAGCATGCATCCTGGTTGATGTCTCCTGATTTAAAGGCTTTTCCATAATAACCATATCCGCCTCTCAGATACAGCCTGTTTATTCTTGCCTCTGCACCTGCACGCAGATTACCTGTCGACCTGAGAGCGTTCTTGATCGCCTGATTCTTGTCCTTATAATCATAATCATCGCTCCCGACAGTCGAGAACCTGGCCATCGCATAATCAACAAATTCATATTCAGCGCTTATTACACCCAGTTTCTTAACCTGGTAGGCAACCCCAAGCGTTGCCCTGAATGGTGTCCTGAGCTTATACTTAAACCATGATGCTTCATTCTCATACGCACCGTCGTCTTTTCCATCCACAATGGAGTAGATGTCGTCGTTAAGGTATTCATTCATCCAGTAAAGGGTTGGTGAATGGAATGTAAAGCCAATTCTCAGCGGTTCTACCGGCTTATAGATCATCCCGAATTTGAGGTTGTATCCTGTGCCCCAGTTCCGGTAGTAGTAATTATAATCGAAAGCTCTGAAACCTGACACCAGCATGCTGTCGCTCGACTCGGTATGCCTGAAGGAGCTCTCGTACTCAACCCTGATGATACCCAGTGTTGCCCCCAGGTAAAGGTTATTCGAGAAATTGCCCCCGAGCGACAAAGAATGTTCTCCGGTATATCCGGTGTTCGATATCAGTCTCGTCATAGACTTGCCATAATCAGAGTCATATCTTCCGTAATCGGTGTATGCTGTGCCGTAAGTATCATTGGTTCCGGACAAGGGATCGAGGAGCCAGCTTCTCCAGCCAAGGTAGGCATCGGCAAGATCGGGATACTCGTTGAGCATTGTATCGACGATACCCTCCATTTTCTCAGCCCAGAAATCGAGCAGGGAGCTGCCTTCGCTTTCACCTTCAATATTTATTGACTCTTCGTAGTTGTTGCTCCTGTTGAATGAATACCCGAAGTTGAGTGTCACCAGACCGGTCGTCGATTCACTGTTTTTTAGATTGAGGACTATTCCTGCCTGTCCAAGGTTGAAATTATAGAGGAAATCTTCGGAGCCGGTACCATTCAGTACGCTTTGCGATCTGAAATTGAAAAGCTGGGGTGAGATTGAGAATTCTGAAGTACGGAATACACCAAGGCCTGCCGGATTCTGGCTTAATGTTGAGATATCGCCACCCAGCGCGGTGAATGCGCCACCCATAGACATGAAGCGTGCTGTCCCGTTATAGAAGAATTGAGAATAGCGGAGAGCATCATCAACATTCTGTGATATTGTCGTATTAAGTGCTGCAACGAGTGCTGCTATCAGTAATATGCTTTTTTTCATCTTCTTATTTTTTAGTAAAACCATTCCACCACTCCTTGATCAGAATGAACGTAATAATATCACCGGAAATTGTTTTACCCTATCTTCTGCCGCCTGATGAGCTGCTTCCTCCGTCAGATCTGCTGCTGCCCCCTGAGGAACCGCCCGATGAGTAGCTTCCGCCCGATGAACCGCCTGATGAGTAGCTTCCACCCGATGAGCCTGATGAATAGCTTCCTGAACTGCCGGAGCTGTATGAGCGCGATGTGGAGGGTGTCGATCCGTAAGACCTCGGAGCGGAATAACTGGAGCTCGATTCAGAACGTCTGGCGGGTGCTGAATAGCTGCTTGACGAGTTATATGAAGGAGCTGTCCTGGTCTGTCCCTGTGAGTATGAGCTGGTGCTTCTTTCAGTACTGCGGTATGTCTGCGGCATGCTGCCTGCTGACCCCTGGTCAGTAGTCCGGCTTGTGTTGTATGAAGGCCGTGTGCTCATACGAGGATTGTTATAGCTTGGGGTGTAGGTCCTGTCGGCACTGTTATATGTCGGCCTGGTTACAGAAGGACTTTTGGTGTCGGGGGTACGTGTCTGCGCGGTACCTTTCGACTGGTCCTGCAGTGTCCTGACTGTTGAAGTCGAAGCAGGTCGAGATGTTGTAACCGATGAAGAAGGAACTGTCCGTCGTGCTGCTATATCTGCAGGAGCAGTCGATTTTGAAAGGTAATCGTCTCTTCTTCCTGTAACAGAGACTCTGCTGTTCCATCCCGAAGAAAGGTTGCTCTGTCGTTCTCTCCTGGCGTACTGAACACCTCCGGCATCGTTATAGTTGTTGTAGATATAGTAGTTGTTATAATATGGATAGCCCCAGTAAGAGTTGTACCCATAATAGCCGCCGTAGTAACCTCCGTAGTAACCTCCATACATGCTGCCATAGTAACCTGAATAAGGCCATGAATAACCGTAGTAGCCATAGTTGCTGAAGAAGGGATCATAATAATAAGGATCGTAGTACCCGTAAGGGGAGCCGTAATTGTAGCTCATGTAAGGATAACCCCAGCTGTTGTAGAAGGGATCTCTCCAGTAAGGATAAAAGCTGTTTCCGTAGAAATTTCTCAGTCGTCCCGAGTATGAGAAATTATCATAGTAGTTATATATGTTCTGCTGGCTGATATCATCACTAACAGCATCAGCATATTCTTCCGATACGAGGGTATCTGCCGCATAGATGTTGTTGTAATAATCCTGCGATCTGAGATTTTCTTCAGCGATCTGCCTTCCGGAAGGTGTTTTCATCCTGGTAACCGGCTGGTCAGAGGCCTGAAAGTAAAGATCATCATATTCAACTCCTGAGTACATGCCTGATGAACAGGACATTAAGACCAGGAGTACAACGATTGTCAGGTAACTAAGTGCTTTCATATCTGATTCCCTCTCTTGTTTCTTTATCTGCTGCAAAAATTGTACCAAAGAAGCATGCCGGAACCAAAAGATTCCAACATGCTTCAAATTTAACATATTTTATTCTATTACTACCTTCTTGAACTGCTGCTCCTGGAACCTGAACTGCGGGTGTTACTGCTTTCCTCCTTTTTCGATGAGGATCCTGATGATGATTTGGTGGAGGAAGTGGACCTTTGAGCAGAGGAGGCCGGCCTTGATGCCGGGGCCGATGAGGAACTTCTGCCCTGCGATACGGCAGCCTGGCTTCTCTGCGGGGATGTGCTGCGCGATGCAGAAGTGGCCGGAGCTGTTCTTGCAGGCGCCGATGGACGGCTTGTTGCCGGGGCTGCGACTGCCTTACGGCTGCTGCTCTTTTCATTAAAATTGCCATTGTTGCCCCCAGGCTGGCTGTGATTATTATTTCCCTGGTTATTCGTGTTGCGGTCGTTGCGGTCGAAATTGCCGTTGTTACCATCAGGACGGCTGTTCTGGTTATTACCGTTGTTTCCCTGGTTCCCATTATTACCCTGGTTACCCTGGTTACCCTGATTTCCCTGGTTCCCATTATTACCCTGGTTACCCTGGTTTCCCTGGTTATTGTTATCGGGTCTCTGGTTACCGGCTCTCCCCGGCTGACCTGCTATGCTCCTCCCTGCTGAGCTGCGCTGCGAAGGACGATCCGAACCCCTGTCATAGGCAGGTACTGATTCGCGCTTCGAGTCTGCAGGTGTGGTTCTGTAATAGTTACCGGGTTTGTTGTTTACATAAGCAGGCCGGTATGAATCCCTGTAGTAATTATTCCCGTAGTAATAATTATATGTAGTGTTATGGACTGAGTAGTAGTTATTATGCATATGACTGTGTCCGTACCAGTTCCTGTATGGGTTGTTTCTCCAGCTGTAACCGGTGTTTATACTTATTACTACAGGCGAATACCAGCTGAAGTAGTAAGGATCATATCCCCAGTACCACGAGCTCCCGAAGTAAGGATTGTACCATCCGTAGTTGTAGTCGTACCAGTAATCAGAACCTCCGCCATAATAGTAAACCGGGTAATTGACTGCATAACCGAAACCGGCACCGCTCCTTCCGTAAATGCTTACTCCGTATGAATATGGCTGGTAGCTGTACCAGTAAGTTTCAGTGAATACAGGAGAGTAATAGTCGAAAGCGGCATACGCTCTGTGGAACCTGTTTATCCGCGAGGAGTAGTAATAATCATTTCCGCTGTAGTCGCGGACCTCAGCATATTGCCCTGCGGCTGACACTGCTGTGAGCAGAAGCGCTGATAAGATTACGGTGTAGAGTTTTGCTTTCATGATGACCTCCTGTTTTTTGTTGTGAACTGAAGTTTTTATCTATTTTTACGCAATCTTTGAAATTCAAAATTAATAAATCAAATAGTGTACCAAAATTATGGCCAAATTTTTAACAGACAGGGATGAGAATTATGCACAGTGGTATAACGATCTGGTAATCAAGGCTGAACTTGCCGAGAATTCAGCTGTGAGGGGTTGCATGGTGATCAAGCCCTATGGTTATGCAATATGGGAAAAGATACAGGCACAGCTCGACAGGATGTTCAAGGCAACAGGACATGTTAATGCATATTTCCCATTATTCATTCCAAAATCATTCTTCAGTAAGGAAGCAAAACATGTGGAGGGCTTTGCTAAGGAGTGTGCCGTCGTAACACATTACCGGCTGAAAAACGACCCTGAGGGCAAGGGTGTTATTGTAGATCCTTCGGCAAAACTTGAAGAGGAACTGATAATACGTCCTACCTCAGAAACGATAATCTGGAATTCATATAAAAACTGGATACAATCATACCGCGATCTTCCGATACTCATCAACCAGTGGGGAAATGTTGTAAGATGGGAAATGAGGACAAGACTTTTCCTGCGTACAGCTGAATTTCTATGGCAGGAAGGTCACACAGCTCACGCCACCCGCGAGGAGGCTGTAGAGGAAACCGTAAGAATGATAAATGTCTATGCCGAATTTGCAGAAAACTACATGGCGATGCCTGTAATAAGAGGCTATAAATCGGAATCTGAACGTTTCGCCGGAGCCATAGATACATATGCCATCGAAGCGCTGATGCAGGACGGCAAAGCACTTCAGGCAGGCACAAGTCATTTTCTCGGACAAAACTTCGCCAAAGCTTTCGATGTTCAGTTTACCGATAAAACAGGAAAACTCGATTATGTATGGGCTACATCATGGGGCCTGTCGACAAGGATGATCGGAGCACTCATCATGGCTCATTCTGATAATAAAGGGCTTGTCCTGCCCCCTCGCCTGGCACCGATCCAGGTAGTGATAATTCCAATCTACAAGAATTCTGAACAGCTTGCAGAAATATCTGCCTCTGCCCTGAAAATTAAGGCCGGTCTGGAAGCTGCAGGGATTACTGTGAAATATGATGACCGCGACACTAATAAACCGGGCTGGAAATTTGCCGATTATGAACTTAAAGGTGTTCCCGTTCGTATCGCCATCGGGCCGCGCGACCTCGAAAGCGGTACTCTTGAGATAGCACGAAGGGACACTCTCGAAAAAGAAACTATCAGGACTGATACCGTGATAACTCATATATCAGCGCTGCTTGAAGATATCCAGAAGAACATCTTCCAGAAAGCATCGCGGTTCATGAAAGAAAATACAAGGCAGGTCGATACATGGAACGATTTTGTAAGTATTCTTGATAATGAGGGAGGTTTTATTCTGGCACACTGGGACGGTACTCCCGAGACAGAAGAAAAGATCAAAGACGAAACAAAAGCGACAATAAGGTGCATACCTTTTGATTCACCCGAAGAGGATGGTAAATGCATCTACACGGGAAAACCATCGAAAAGAAGGGTTCTTTTCGCCCGTTCCTATTAAGAATTATAATTATTAAATTAGAGACCTGAATTTCTGAATAAAACAGACGACATGGAGAACCAGGAGGAAAAGAAACAGCTTATAATAAGCATTCTGAAAGATAAATCAGTACTGAAGCAAAAGGTCTTCGACAATACTTTTTCTTCCTTCTGCTATGTTAAGGATATTCTAAAATCCCTGTCAAAGGATGTCAATGGAAACCTCGGCAATATCGACCAGCGTATAAAGCTCGAGTATACCGACAGGAGCAGCTTCGACGCTCAGATCAAGGTCGCCGGTGATATTCTTCTCTTCAGCATGCATTCAAATATTTTCCAGTTCGACAGGGAACACCCTGCATGGAAGACTGCCTATATTCAGAAAAACAAATACAATGCATATTCAGGGATCATAAACATTTACAATTTCCTCGCCGACTCATTCAAGTATAGCCGCCTTGACGACCTGGGCTACCTTATCGCCAGAATATTCATAAACCATGAAAACCAGTATTTTGTGGAAGGAAAGAGACAGATGGGCATGCTCTTTACTAACTATGGAAACGAGGAGATCAGCAAAAAGTCGCTTCAGATAATTATTGAGACAGCCATACAGTACTCCCTTGAATTTGACCTGCTGGTTCCTCCCTACGACACAGTAAAAATTGCAACAGTCGGGCAGGTCGAAGCAAAAATCCAGCATTCAAGGATCATCACAGGCAAAAGACTTGGATTCCAGTTCAATTCCGACGATGTCCTTCCCGACACACCCAAAGAAACCTGATGTGGCGCAGGCGGAATACATATAACAGATCCGCATTGCCAGTACTGCTTCTGGCACTAACTTCTTATATGATCGCCCCGGAAACCTGTGCACAGTCAGGAACTGATTCTCTTCTTAATAAACAACCCCTCTCTTTCTTACCCATTCCTTCCATAAATTCACTTGAGGTCATCAACCTGGCTGGTGAAGACAGCGAACCGGTACTCCATTCGTCAATGCATACGGGCGAAAGCTATTTACATATTTACGACTCGCTGAGAAGCAAGGCTTCGAGGTTCATTCTTACGAAAAAACTGTACGACCTCCTTATTGTATCGCCTCAGCAGGCTCCTTCAGTAAGGATCACCGAAACCAGCCGGTATCCTTTCGAAGCCTGGTCAGGAAAAACCATTTCGGACATAAAGATCCAGCGTCTGAGTGTCTTTGGTACGAACATAAATAATCCGAAAACATTCAATCCCACACGGGCAGAGGTTTTCCTTAACAAAACCCACATAAGCACCAATGAGCTGATAATAAGGAATAACCTGCTGTTCAGGGTTGGCGACACCGTTTCACCACTGACGATGAGTGATAATGAAAGGCTGCTGAGAGAGCTTCCTTTTATCGACGAATCACGGATCGTTATAATACCTGTATCCGACGACAGTGTTGAAGTGGTTGTAATCACCAGGGATGTATACTCCCTGGGAGCAGACTTTAACTACAAGAGTATTGACCGTGGCACTTTGTCACTCTTCGATAAGAACCTCTTCGGTCTCGGGCATGAACTTGTACTTGACCTCTCGTATAATAATTCACTCCCCGATTCACCGGGCTTCGGTATCGAATACAATATGAACAATATCAGGAGGACATTCATCAATGCGAATATTTTTTTCTTTAAGGGCCTTGGAAGAGAAACCTATGGCGTGAGCCTTCAGAGAAACCTTGTCAGTTCTGAAACAAAATACGCGGGAGGCCTCTCAATAAGGAGGATGATCACAACTGAAGACCTTGATACACTTGAAGTGCCCGAACCCGTTAAATATAACTTCCAGGATTACTGGCTTTCAAGGTCATTCCTTCTGAACAGGGAGTCAGTAACCCGACTGATTATCGGGGCGAGATATACAAACAACAACGTCTTCGAACATCCTTTCATACTTCCTGATTCCTATTATAATCTTCAGAAATACAGGATCTTCATGGGCTCGCTCAGCTTCTCGATGCAAAAATACCATAAAGCCAGCATGATTTTTGGTTACGGGCGTACTGAAGATATACCATTCGGGGGATTGATAACAATAACTGCCGGAAGGGAGATCAATGAAACAGGAAAAAGGACCTATACAGGTATTTATGCTTCTACCGGACATTCGATAAGACGATTAGGATATTTCTACACATCGGCGGGATTCTCTACATTTTACTCGTCGCTGGGAACAGAACAAGGGCTCCTTCTTCTCCGTACAAACTATCTGTCGAACCTGCTATACTTAGGCAGGTCAAGGTTAAGGAACTTCCTGATGGCAGACTATACAAGAGGATTCGACCGCTTTTCGGATGAGTACCTGATCTTTAAGAATGAAAACAGCTTCTCCGGATTCAGCAATGACTCAATAGGAGGAACACAGAGGCTGTCGCTGAACATTGAATCGGTACTCTTCAGCCCGCTGAACGTTTATGGATTCCGATTTGCTTTTTTTGCTTTCGGAGGCCTCGGTTATCTTTTCGGTACCAACGAGTTCGTCTACCAGGGTGATATTCTTTCAAGCATCGGGCTTGGCGTGAGAATAAGAAACGACAACCTTGTTTTCAGAACTTTTCAGATACGACTTGGATACTTTCCAAGCCTCCCGCATTATTCAATGGCAAACTATGTGACGGTCTCGGGAGAACAGCTTCTTAAACCACAAAATTTTGATCCCGGTCCCCCAGCCGTAATTCCTTTCAGGTAAATGTAAAATGTACAAGGAGTTTAAAAAATATATTGAAGAACAAGACCTTATAAAAAAAGGCGACAGAGTACTTGCTGCTGTAAGCGGAGGTGTTGACTCCATGGTAATGGCAGATCTTCTGCTTGAAACAGGCTCGCTCTCAGGAATCGCTCACTGCAATTTCTGCCTGCGTGGTTCAGAATCAGATGGAGATGAGTCTATGGTAAAGAATTATGCGGCTGGTATTAAAATACCTTTTCATACCATCCGTTTCGACACTAACGACTATGCAAAACTTAATGGCATCTCTGTCGAAATGGCTGCGAGAGAGCTCAGGTATGAATGGTTCGAAAAATTAAGAACCAAATATGATTATGATCTGATTGCAGTCGCACATAACCTCAACGATAATGTCGAAACACTCATCCTGAACCTGGTAAGAGGAACAGGAATAGCAGGACTGGCAGGTATGAAACCTAAGGCAGGAAGGGTCATCAGGCCTCTTCTCTTTGCAACCCGGCAATCAATAGAACAATATGCAGATGTCCGGAACATTCATTTCAGAACTGACAGCACAAATGCCGAAACTAAATATAAGAGAAACAAGATCAGGCATGAGCTCATTCCCCTGATGAAAGAGCTGAATCCCTCTGTTGAAAAAACAATTAATGAGACTGCACTCAGGCTCTCCGGAGTAAACGAATTAACAGTACCTGTGATATCCGGAATCAGAAAAAAGATTTTTAAGGTAAAAGGGAGGTATACACACGTTGTCATAAAAATGCTGAAGCCTTACTGGAACAATATTGCGGTAATGTACGAGCTTTTCAAACCATTTGGGATCACCGGCTCACTTCTCAGGGATATGGAGAATGTCGCACGCGGCAGAACAGGTGGAATGCTTATCACTGAAACGCACAGGTTTTTGAAGAACAGGGAAGAGTTGATCATAAGCCTGAAGGAGGCTTACCCGGAAGGACCATATATTGTAAAATCAGTTTCCGGATTATTGAAATGTCCGCTGATTGAATCCTCACTGATGACCACACCTGAAAATTGTCATAGAATCAATCCTTCAGGGCATGAGGCATATCTCGATTACAGCATGATCGCCTTTCCACTGGTATTCAGAAAATGGCAGCCCGGAGACTTCTTTTATCCATTCGGAATGAAAACGCGTAAAAAGCTGAGTGACTATTTTATTGACAGGAAGCTGTCACGCTTTCAGAAAGATAAGACCATGGTAATGGAGACCGACGGCAAAATAGCATGGGTCGTTGGTGAAAGGATCGACAACCGGTTCAGGATTGGTGAAAAGACACAGAAAATCCTGGTTATAAAGGCAAAAGCAGATTAGCCTCTCTTATTTATACTCCGGTCAAACAGGAGTAAGTCGGCAAGGGCAATAGCGGTGACAGCTTCAATAATCACAGGCATTCTAAGGGCAATGCATGCATCGTGCCGGCCTGCCACCTTCAGCGTATCCATTGATCCGGTAGTGAAATTAAATGTACTCTGTCCCATACCTATTGAGGATGTTGGTTTTACTGCTACCCTGAAGACAATTTCATTTCCGTTGGTTATGCCGCCGTTGATACCACCTGCATTATTGGTATCAGTTTTTCCTCTTGCGTCAATAAACCTGTCATTATGTTCCGATCCCTTCATACCGGCTGCAGCGAATCCAGATCCGAATTCTATACCTTTTACAGCCGGTATTGAAAAAACAAGGTGACTAATTACCGACTCAACAGAGTAAAAGAATGGTTCACCGAGGGCAACCGGAGGGTTATTGACCACACATTGGATTAATCCGCCTATTGAATCGCTTTTTTCTAATGCCTCATTTACAGCGGCTTCAATATCTTTGGAACCACCGGCTGATATAAGGCTTGCCTCAATAGAAGTTTCCGGGATAATCATTTTAGCGATCACTCCTGCAGCAACAAGTCCCCATGTTATCCGTCCTGAAAAATGTCCGCTCCCACGCATATCGGCAAATCCTGAATACTTGGCTTTTGATGTGAAATCGGCATGGCCTGGGCGCGGGATATCCTTAAATCCTGAATAATCAGTAGAGATTTTATCACTGTTCCTGGTTATTATCGTCAGGGGTGCGCCATTGGTGAATCCCTCATGAATACCGCTAAGGAATTCAGGAAGATCCTGTTCCTGTCTTTTAGTAGTGCCTGTGGTCCCGCTTCTCCTTCTGGCCAGGTCGCCAGCAAAATCCAGGGGAGTCAGCGGAATACCTGCAGGGATCCCATCAACTACCACTCCTATGGCTTCGCCGTGTGATTCGCCGAATAATGATACTCTGAAAATTACTCCAAAAGAATTCATTGCCTGTTCTTTATGTATTCGCTGTAGAAATCCAAAATAGCTTTTATACGTACCATTTCAGTCACCGGTTTTCCAATTCCCTTCAGAAGGACGAAATTTATCTTATCGCCCGACTTCTTTTTATCGTACCTTAAGAGCTTCCTGGTTTCCTCCACCGATATAAAACTTCTGTTCCTGAGCTTAAATAATTCAAGTATATCTTTCACCTTCTGGAAATCTTTTGCTGACAGTATTCCGGCTGCATTGGAATAACCTGCTGCCAGCTCCATTCCGGCAGCTACAGCAAACCCATGCCTCATGTTTGAAGAGAGCTCGAAAGCATGTCCAAAAGTATGTCCAAAATTGAGTATTCGTCTGAGGCCACTCTCCTTTTCATCCTTTGCAACAACCGATGCTTTTACTTTAACTGCTCTGAAAACAAGGTCAGTCATTAATTTTCTGTCCCGCCTTATTACTGAAGGAAACTCTTTATGAAGGATATCTATTATACTCCTGTCTCCAATAAGTCCGGTTTTAATGAGCTCAGCCATACCCGACAGGTATTCAACTTCTGACAGTGTACGGAGCATTGTTGTGTCACATATCACGAACTCCGGCTGCCGGAAAGTTCCGATAACATTTTTTACCTGACCAAGGTTAACTCCGGTTTTTCCTCCTGTGCTTGCATCGACCTGCGAAAGAAGGCTTGTTGAAATATATCCGCATCGTATGCCACGTAGATATATTGAGGCGACAAATCCCGCCAGGTCACACACTACTCCTCCCCCGATTGCAAGAATGAATCCCGTCCGGTCTATTCCTTTCTTTAAAAGCTCTCCGGCTATCCTTTCCGCTACAATCATCTGTTTGCTCTGTTCTCCCGGCTTCACCTTTATCACCGGGAATTCAGGAAAGCGGCTGCCATAGATCTTATGTATGTTTGAATCGGTAATAATTACTGTGTTGCGACCAGGGAGAAGTTTCGTAACTGCTTCCCATCTTGCCCCGACGAGTATCGCCGACAAGGTGTCGGTAGTATTTATTATTATCCGTTTCAAAATATGATATTAACGCTGCTAAAGGTATAAAATCCATTGTAAAAACACTACCTTAATCGCCTCTATTCCGACTTTTATGACACTTAAAGAGAGATACAGGCGCACAATCGAATATTTCACCCGAAGCATGCCTGTGGCTGAAACGGAACTGGTTTACGAAGATCCTTTCGGACTTATTGTAGCTGTTATCCTTTCGGCCCAATGCACCGATAAAAGGGTAAATATGATAACCCCGGCGCTCCTGAAGAAATACCCCGATGCAGCCTCTATGGCAAAAGCCAGGCCTGAGGAGATATTTAAATATATAAGCTCATGCTCCTTCCCAAACAACAAGGCAAAACATCTGTGTGCGATGGCTGAAATGCTGGTTAAAGATTTTCATGGGGAGGTTCCATCAGATACCGGACTGCTTCAGAGACTCCCGGGTGTGGGGAGGAAAACAGCAAACGTTGTGGCATCAGTGGTTTTCCATAAGCCTGTAATGGCTGTTGATACACATGTTTTCAGGGTATCGCGGCGGATAGGGCTCACCATCAATGCCAAAACACCTCTTGATGCAGAGCTGCAGCTTACCAGGAATATCCCGGGGGAGCTTATGCACGATGCCCATCACTGGCTGATCCTTCATGGAAGGTATGTGTGCAGGGCGAGGAATCCCAAATGTCATGAGTGCGGTCTGACAGAAATTTGCAGATACTATGAAAAAAAGAAATAATTTCTTTGCCGGAGCTTGTTTTGATTAACATTGTTGAATAAATAGTCCTTTAATTGCTATTTTTACAACCTTATAAATCACTTCCTTCCGGATGAGTCAGAAAGAAAGAAACTCGGAGCCCGGGCAAAGAAACCAGCAGCTCGAAAGTGACATAAAGGAACTACAGAAGTTCGCTGAAATGCTACCCGTAATTATTTATGAGGTAGACCTGAATGGTAAAATTCTTTATGGAAACAAAATGGGTCTTGACCTGTTCGGCTTTACAGAGCAGGATCTTCATAAAGGGCTGACCATCAGGGATGTTTTTCCCGATAGCTTTATGAAGATGGCTGCTAATCTTCAAA
>ERZ1645192.3164-NODE-3164-length-13554-cov-7.734499_pt1 | contig 13554 bp, 14 predicted proteins | sample MGYA00575354_ERZ1645192 | MGnify/ENA primary metagenome ERZ1645192 (study PRJEB40844, sample SAMN11349763) | freshwater sediment metagenome | isolation source: river sediment | host: Sediment | place: India: Faizupur Khadar , New Delhi | collected 2017-02-21 ... | reverse complement strand
GCCGCCTGAATTCGGGCGGCTTTTTTATTTCATTAAGAAGCAAAGCGACGGGATTCCGGCTTTCGAGACTGTATCGTAATTCCCAACTTTCTCCTCGAGAACCGTGCGTTGCATTTCCCGACGCTACCCACTGCCGTCATCCCGGTGCTTGACACCGGGATCTAAGGTTCTGTTTTTATAGTATCGTTCTTTATTGAGATGTTGTGAGAGATTTGAAACCTGCATTCAAGGCAAACCTTGGATTCCGGTGTCAAGCACCGGAATGACGGGCCTTGGGGGGTTGGTCTTTACTCCTTACGCCTTACGCCTTTACGGTCTTTATTCATTTCGCCGCTTTTACGTACTTTATGTGCAGGTCGTAAAGGATGCCGTCTATGAGGCGGTCTTCTTCCGGGGTCAGGTTGCCCATCGTTTTTTCCTTGAGTATCTCTATGATCGTGATGGTCTGCTGTGCGAGCATGAGGTTGATGTTGTTCTCATTTTTTATGGGATCGGGGAGTTCGCCGAGGGATACCAGGGCGGACGTGGACAGCGAAAGCAGGAATGTGGAGAAATTGAGCCCGGGAAATACGGCCTCCTCGGTTGCAGTTGTGCCTACCTCGTCCTGAACCTGTTTTTTGATGTCGTCGAGCTCAGCCATGTAAGACCCCCTATAAAAGTGTGTCGAGCTTTACCGGCAGGAAGAACAGGCTGTCGTCCCTCTTGACCTGGTATAGGATATAGTTCCTCTTTAATCCCTCGATCATGTATGTGTCGAATTCGTTATTGTTCTTTATGGCATTATTGTTTATCTTGACGATGACGTCGCCCTTTTTCAGGCCTGCCTTCGCGGCAATACCGCCTGCGAATACCTTTACAACAACCACGCCGTTCTTATCCCTCAGGCGGTATTTGAGCCTGGGATACCCCGCTATGTCCGATACCTTCATTCCGCACAGGACCTGATCGACAGGCCGGGGCGTGTAGCCGCCGATCTCGTTGACATCGATGTTCACCACATATTTCTTGTTGTTGCGCACGAGCCGGAGCTGGAATGTCTCCTTCGATGTCGCGGAACGGATCGCACTCTGTATCTTCAACGATTCACGGATCGGCCTCTTGTTCACCTCGGTGATCCTGTCCCCCACGTTGAACCCGTACTTCTGCGCGGGGCTTCCCGGGATGATCCTGCTGACGAGGAGATAGTTTCTCTTTTCTTCCTTCTGCCGCTCGATGAAGAGACCGAGAATGGGCCGTGTCGCCTTGCTTTCGACGAATTCCGACAGGATCGTCATGACGTCATCCATGGGGATGGCGAAGCCTATCCCTTTCCCCTCTCCATAGATTGCCGTCACGATGCCCATCGGCCAGCCATTGAGGTCGAGCAGAACGCCGCCGCTGTTGCCGGGGTTGATCGCGGCATCCGTCTGGATCAGGTTCGCATAGATCTTGTGGTCGATCCTGAGGTTCCTGCCGAGAGCGCTCACCACGCCTAAAGACACAGAACTGGAAAGCCCGTACGGGTTCCCGATCACGATCGCCCTTTCCCCGACACGGACCTTCCGGGGATGTATCGTCAGGTGCGGAAAGTCCGTCCTGTCCGAGATGATCTTGAGAAGCGCGATATCATACTCGGGATCGCTGCCGAGGACATATGCCTCGTATTCCTTGCCATTGATGAACTTTACCCTGATATTTATGGCACGTGCGATGAGGTGCTCGTTCGTCACAACGATCCCCTTCGGATCGAGGACGACCCCGGAACCGATGTTCTCCACGAGCTCTTCGACCTCGTCATTCGACGAAAAATATTTCCTGAAAAGTGACGGAGGCGATTTTTTTTCATCAGACTCGGTTTTCGATATCTCTTCGGTCTTGATATTGACGATCGCCTTGCCTGCCATCTCGACGACATCCGCTATCCGGTCGTCAGGCTGTCGGCCGGGCTGCTGAGCAGACACTGGCTGAGACATACAGAGAAATATGCTGATACAAACAAGGGAAACGAAAAGCCGGCGGGCGGTCCCCGTCGGCGATGCACTCAGCATTGCCCGAAACAATTTTTTCACAGGGGGTATTCCGGCAAAATGTGCGGATACCGGATCATTTATTGCTGCCCTTATTCTCAGATCACCCTTCCCCGGTCTTGCGACGTTTCTTGATAAGTTTCTTCACGGAATCCAGAATGATGTTCGCGACCTCTTCCTTGCTCATCCGCGGCACCTTTTTTGCCGTACCCGACCGGTCAATGATGGTCACTTCGTTCTGTTCGGACCCGAACCCGATCCCCTGCTCGGCGACGTTGTTCGCTATGATCATGTCGAGGTCCTTTCTTTTCAATTTATCGACAGCATGCTCGATGATGTTCTCTGTCTCCGCGGCAAATCCGACGACGATGCGGTCACCCTTGACCCGGCAAAGCTCGCCGATGATATCGGGGTTCTTCTCGAGTTCGAGCATGATGCGGTTGACATCGCCTTTCTTCTTGATCTTCTGGCAATTCTCGGTCGCACATTTAAAATCGGCGACGGCGGCCGCCTTGATTATCACTGAGCAGTCCTTGTAATAACGCATGACGGCATCGCGCATCTCAACCGCCGTTACTACGGGGACCATCATGATATCCTCGCGCGGGGCCGGTATCGATGTCGGCCCGCAGACGATCATGACCTTCGCCCCGCGGCGCCGCGCCATTCTCGCGATAGCGTAGCCCATCTTGCCTGAGGACCTGTTCGTTATGCACCGCACGGGATCGATGTATTCCGTCGTCGGCCCGGCAGTCACCATGATCCTCTCCCCTATCAGGTCTTTCGGGGTGAAGATATCCTCGATCCGTTCGACGATCTCCTCGATGCCCGGCAGGCGGCCTTTGCCCTCGGTGCCGCAGGCGAGGTCCCCGCTTGCAGGTTCCATCAGCTCATAACCGGCCTCGCGCAGTTTGACCAGGTTGGCCTGGACCATTTTGCTTGACCACATCTTGGTATTCATAGAGGGGACGAAAAAGACGGGCACCGTCGTCGCCATCACCATCGTGGTCAGGAAGTCATCGGCGATACCGTTCGCTATCTTGCCGATGATGTTCGCCGTCGCCGGAGAGATGACGAGGAGGTCCGCAATATCGGATAAGGCAATGTGGCCTATCTTCGAACCCCGGAAGAGCTCGAACATCTCGTGAATGACCGGGTTGCCCGACAACGTCTGGAAGGTCAGCGGCGTGACGAACTGCATGGCATTCTTCGTCATGACGACATGGACATTCGCCCCCCGTCGCGAAAGCAACCTGATAAGTTCTGCCGTTTTATATGCCGCGATCCCGCCGCATATCCCGACGATGATCTCTTTGTTGCGGAGTATACTGTACTGGGTTTCGATCATCTTAGATATTTAGACCGAGTCTCCGGATAAACCGCGTGAAGAGATTCGCCTTGGGGACATAGACGGGAGAGACTATGTTCACTCTGCCGATCACCTTGTTGTCAAGCTTCACGACAAGTTCGCCAAGTTTCTGCCCTTCCTTGATCTCCCCTTTTACCCTTTCGGGCAGGACGATCTCTTTTGTTATTGCACCCTTTTTGTTTATATCCATCGGGTACAGGAAACTCTTCTCGGTCACTCCTTTCATCTTTCTGTATTTACCGTCTACGAGAAAAACGTCCTGCTCTATTACTTCACCCTTCTTGACGACGCTTATCATTTTATACTGGGCAAATGCCTTTTGCAACTTTTCGATCGCCGCCGTATCGCGCACTTTTCCCGACGGGCTGCCCATGACAACGGCGATGAACCTCATATCGCCCTTTCTGGCCGTGGCGACGATATTGAACCCTGTCTGCGAATAGAACCCTGTCTTCAGGCCGTCCGTTCCGGGGAATTTTCCCAGCAGTTTGTTCGTGTTGGTAAGGACGAATTTGCCGCCACGGAATGAATCGGTCTGTATCGATGTCCATTCGAGGACCTTCGGGTTCTTCACAAGTTCCCGCGCAAGGACCGCGAGATCACTGCAGGATGTCTGGTCTTCCTTCTCTCCTTTTGAAGGCGGCAGGCCGTGGACCGAGTGAAATTCCGTGTCGTTGAGGCCGAGCGTTTTCGCCTGTGCGTTCATGAGCTTTATCATTTCGTCCTTGCCGCCCGCGACATACTCGCTGATCGCATAGGCCGCATCGTTGGCCGAGGCTACCATCATCGCCTTCATCAACTGCTCGAGGGTGAACGTTTCACCCTCTTTCAAATAAACCTGGCTTCCGCCGATCTGTGAGGCCTGCTTTGATATCGTGACCGTATCGGTCAGTTTTACGGCCCCCGATGCGAGCCTGTCCATGACGACATACGCCACCATCAATTTCGTTATGCTTGCCGGCGCCCGCCGTTCATGAACGTTCTCGCCATCGATCATTTTGCCCCCGTCGGCCTCCACGACGATAAAGGCCTTGTAGGGGACATCCGCCTGTTTCGCCTTCCCGGCGGGGGACTGCGGCTTCTTACCGGCATTTTTCGCAGGGGCCGCGAAGCCTGTGCCGGCAAAGCACAATGACGCAACGATGAGAACGGCAAGCAGTTTTTTCATTACCTCGGATTCCTTTACTTACTCAATTTGTCTACAAAGATCTTGATTATATCTATCGGCAAGGGAAAAATGACGGTCGAGTTCTTTTCTGTCGATATCTCGATCAACGTTTGCAGATAGCGCAACTGGAGGGACATCGGATTCTGGGAAAGGATATTGGACGCCTCCGCCAGTTTTGTGGCCGCCTGGAACTCGCCTTCGGCCCCGATAATCTTGGCCCGTCTTTCCCTTTCAGCCTCTGCCTGGCGCGCGATAGCCCTTTGCATCTCCTGCGGGAGATCGACGTTCTTCACCTCGACATTCGACACCTTGATCCCCCATGGCTCCGTATGAAGATCGAGGATCTCCTGGAGCCTGTCGTTCAATTGTTCCCTGTGGGAAAGAAGCTCGTCGAGCTCCGCCTGCCCGAGGACGCTTCTTAAGGTCGTCTGGGACAGCTGGCTCGTCGCGTACAGGAAGTTCTCGACATCGATGATGGCCTTCAGCGGGTCGACCACCCGGAAATAGACGACAGCGTTGACCTTGATAGAAACGTTATCACGCGTGATGACGTCCTGCGGCGGGATATCGAGAACGACGGTGCGCAGGCTCACCTTGACCATCCGGTCGATGACCGGGATCAACAGGATAAGGCCCGGGCCTTTTGGTGTACCAAGGACGCGGCCGAGCCGGAATATGACGCCCCTCTCATATTCGTTCAATATCTTGATGGCGCTGAAAAGAAAAAATATGACGATGATGATTATGAAGAGAAACGGTATTGACAAAAAAGCCATGCTCACCCTCCTTTTTTACGTACCTTTACAATAAGCCTGTCAACGCCCGCCACAACGATCTCATCGCCTTCATTCAGTTCGTCTTCACTGACGGCGTCCCAGATCTCCCCGTGCACGTTGACCTTGCCCTTCCCCCCCGCCGTGAACCTGCTCCGGGCAAAACCCGCCTCCCCGATAAGGCCTTCGCGGCCGGTCTTCACCTTGAGGAATTGTGCCCTGACGGCGAAAGAAAGTATACCGAAAACGAACACGGCCGAGATGACCGCAACGAGAACAATGGTGGAAACCGAGATCGAAAGGGCGCTTCCGGGGAGGTCTACAAGCATGAGAGACCCTATGACGACAGAAATTATACCGGCGATGCCCAGGGCCCCGTGGCTCACGATCTTGACCTCCAGTATAAAAAATACGATACCAAGGAGGATCAATGCAAGACCTGCGAAACTGATCGGTATCGCCTGAAAAGCATACAGGGCGAGGATGAGGCATATCCCGCCTATGACCCCCGGAAAAATCGCCCCGGGGCTGTAGAACTCGAAAATGATGCCGTAGATGCCGAGCATCATAAGGATGTACGCAACGTTCGGGTCGCTCACGTACGCAAGGAAACGGAACTTGAAGGGCATGGGCAGGGCGACTTTCTTCGCGTCCTTCGTATGGAGCACAACGATACCTTTCTTCGTGGTGACACTCCTGCCGTCTAGCTGAGCGAGGAGATCGTCGACCGAGTCGGCAACCACGTCGATCACCTTTTTCGCGAGGGCATCCCTCGCCGGTATCGAGATGCTTTCCGTGACGGCCTTCCCCGCGAAGTCGACGCTCCTTCCGCGCTGAGCGGCTATGCTCTTCGCATAGGCCTCAGCGTCCTTCACCACTTTTTTCATCATGACCTCATCGGTCTTTTCCTTCCCGATATTGACCGGATGGGCCGCGCCCGCGTTGGTCCCCGGCGCCATCGCGGCAACGTGGGAGGCAAGGAGGATGATAGCGCCCGCCGATGCCGCGCGCGCGCCGGACGGGGCCACGTAGACGACAACGGGGACGGGGGAATCCATCATTTCCTTGATGATCTCCCGCATGGACGTATCAAGCCCGCCCGGGGTGTCGAGGAGAATGACGAGTGCCTCGGCCCCGTCCTTGTTCGCCTTCTTTATCGAGCTTTCAAGAAAACCCGCGATGGGGGGATTGATCGCCCCGTTGACGCTGACGGTATAGACATCTCGTGCGTAGAGGGTGAATGCGGATAGTATAAAGGCGATGCATAAAAAGGCGATGCAGAGTTTCTTCATGGCCCCTCGAAGATCTCCTTGAGCCTCTTTTCGACAGGGGCCGGGACAAAACTGCTGACAGACCCGCGAAATTGTGCCACTTCCTTGATCGTCCGGGAGCTTATGAAAAAGTAGTCCTTGCTCGTCATCATGAAAAGGGTGTCCATCCCCGGGTTCAACGTGCGGTTGATAGACGCCATCTGGAACTCATACTCGAAATCGCTCATGGCCCTTAAACCCCTGATGACGAACGTTGCGTCCACTTTTTTCACGTAATCGATGAGCAGGCCGTCGAAGCTGTCAATGATGACATTCGGGTTGCCGTTTATGGACTGCTGAATGAGCTCTTTTCGCTCTTCAAACGTGAACAGGCCTTTTTTTTCAATGTTGTACGCGATGGCGATGATGACCCTGTCAAAGAGCTCAAGCCCGCGCTGGAGAATATCGAGATGACCGAACGTGACGGGATCAAAGGAACCGGGATAAACTGCGAGTTTTTGTTTCATGGCCTCTCCTTCTTATGCCGGAAGATTGATGTTTCTCAGGATCGATATGACCGTATCCCCGTACTTTCTGGTCTTGTGGCCTTCGAAGCCCTCGCAATAGGTCAATGTGTCTCTCTCGCGCCGGGAGTATTCGGCTATGATGATGGTGTCACGGGTGAACAGCGGATGGGCCTGGAGAAGTGTCATGATCTGCATCACGTATCCCATTTCATAAGGAGGATCCATGAAAATAATATCATAAACGCACTTCCTTCCAAATAGCAAAGGGACGGCATATCTTACATCCATATGGAGGACTTGGCAATATTTATTTAGGCCTGTTCTGGCGAGATTGTTCGCGATAAGGCCCGTCATTCTCCTGTCGGCCTCGACGAGCGTCGCGGACGACGCCCCCCTGCTCAATCCCTCTATCGAGAACGAGCCGGACCCCGCGAACAATTCAAGCACAGAGCGGCCTTCGATATCGCCTATCATATTGAATACCGCCTGCCTGACCTTGGAAGAGGTGTACCGGGCAACTTCGTTCGCAAGGACGTTTATCGACATCCCTTTGAGCCCGCCGCCGGTGATCCGTATTGTTGACATGGCTATACGAAGAGGGCGCCGGCGATACCGGCGATCTTCTCGACACCCTTTATTTCGTGCGGGGCAAGATAGAGGATTGTCAGGTTCTTGTTGCCGTAGGTTTTCGACAGCTCCTCGATGTAGCGTTCCTGCATTGCCTTGCGCTGGCGATGGAACTCGCAGTCCGCCTCCTCAACCACGTTGTTGATAACGAGGTTCTCGACGGTGAGATGGTTTTGCTCGAGCTCGCCGATCACGCGGTTTGTCATCTTCACGCCGAGGGCCTCCGGTATCGTGACAATCAGGTATTTCACCGACCTGCCGTCCCGGATGAACTCGACGATGCGCTCCGACAGGGCCTCCCATCCCGCGATGATCTGCAGCAGGGTCTTTTTCGACTCCTTCAGGCGCACGGTATCCTTCACCTTTTCGATATACCCGTAAATGTTCATGTAAAATTTTGTCGCCGCTTCCATGTGCGAGAGGAAGAGCTGGGGAAGCTTGAGAAGCCGCAACGTGTGGCCCGCCGGCGCCGTGTCCCAGACGACGACATCATACGATCCGCCCTCGACGAGCTCCATGATGAAGCTGAGCATGTACTCTTCCTCGATCCCGGGCGCGGTGCCGATATACTCGACGAAATCGTAGTCGACATTCGCAAATGACGACACCACCTCGTAAATCTCCGGCCCGAACCTTTCCTTCCATCGCTTCAGTACGATATCGGAGGAGACCTCGAGGCCGTAAAGCTCACAGGAGTCGTGAATGCGCTTTTCGGTATCGCCGATTTCTTTCTCGAAGATATCCGACAGCGACGGTGCCGGGTCACTCGTGATGATAAGGACCTTCCTGCCGTCCCGGGCCAGCTTGAGCGCTATCCCCGAAGCGCAGGTCGTCTTGCCGACCCCGCCCTTGCCCCCGACCATGATAAGCTTGACGTCTTTATTGTCGATATTCACAAGTCCCATCAGAGAATAAGAATAACAGAACCCGGGAGACGGTTCAAGGCAGGATTCAGTTCCGCCCTCTACGTTCTACGTTGACAGAACCCCGTGCCAAAGGATAGACATGCTGCATTGTCGCCTGGCATGAAGTTTTGGGCCCTGCGCTGTTTACTGTTCCATCACGTAGAACGCGGAACGGTTCCTATTCTTCTCTCTTCCCCGTAAACATCGCCTTCGTGCGGGAAAGGACGGTTTTCCCCAGGGTCGCCATGTAGAGGTGAACAAGCAGGTAGATCGCAAACACGTAGCCGGCTGTCACGTGGATGCCGTCGACAACCCTTAGGCCTCCCAGTTGATCGACGATCCCGTACAGGTCCATGATGTTGCCGAAAATGATCCCGGAAACGATTATGACCGGCATTGTAATAAACATGATAAACGAGTAGGCAAACTTCTGAAGGACGTTGAACCGCGCTTCGGCCGTTGCACTGAAGGGGTCCGGCCCGCCGCGAAAGTACTTGTAGAGGTAGAAAAAGACCTGGGACGGGAGTGACTGTATGTCCCTGACCGACACGAGGTAATGGCTGGCCAGCCCTCCTGTGAGCCGATATGCGGCGATCCAGAAAAGAAATGAAAGCGCGAGCAGGTATCCCGCATATTTGTGCAGGGCGACAACAAACCCGTAATTTGAAAATATCCTGATATCCGTGAAGCGCAGCTCGATCCCCGTAAAGATGAGAAGAAAGACAAGGACGGCATTGAGCCAGTGCCAGATGCGCACCGGCAGGGGGTGCAGGGGGACATTCTCTTTTTTCATCGCCTGAATACCGCTCTCAATATGATATGGACAAGAATGAAGAACAGGACCGCGATGCAAACGAAAATACCGATGATATCGATCCACCTGAAACCAAGGTCCCGTATGATCTCCTGCCGTGCCTTCCCCTTGCTGCCAAGAAGGGCCTTTATATCGCTCCAGTGCAGTTTCGTTTCGCCGAGAAGGATGAAATTAGCGGCAAGCGATAACGGCATCGATGCCAGCACGCTGCCTTTGACGGGCATCTGTGAAAAACCTTTCCTTTCCGGCAGAACAAGGTACATGGATTGATAGAACGGGGCATCATCCGAATGGCAGGTCGAGCACACCCTGTCCCTTTTCTGCACCGCTGAATAATCGTGATGGGCCCGGGTGACCACGATGGAACCGTTTATCGCGATCGTTCCGGGCGTCGCCGATCTCAGTGTATTGAAGAACGGCACCGCCTCCGACGACGAGATGCGCCCGTCCCCATTGAGGTCGATCAGGTCACGTGCGGGCTTTTTTGTACCGAATGCCGCGGCGACGTCATCATAGCTCAGGTTTCGCTCGCGGCCCTCTGTACGGACCCTGACAGTGAACAGCATCCCTTTTTCGGAGCGCGGGCTGTGGCACGCGGAGCATTCGAGATGCATGAAATGGAGCTCCGCATGGGGAAGCCATGCATGTTTGCCCTTGTAATCTTTATGACACCGGATGCACACAGCCACCCGTTCGGACGGCCCGGGCCCCTCGTATGCCTTTGCCCTGTGCGGATCGTGGCAGTCTGTGCAGGTGGCGGCAGGTCCTTGCGGCCCTTTCGCGTGGGCCGTGCCCTTGTAGACAGTGTAGACATTTGCATGGCACCTGGCGCACACGCGGCATTGCCCGGCACCCTCACCGATGTTGTGAACGAGGTGACATTGCCTGCATGCCAGGTTCTTTTCTGCATGGACGCTCTGCCCGTACCTTTTTACCGTACCTTCATGGCAGGCAGCGCAATCGGGTTTCTTCAGTTTGCCGGGATGGGGCAGGCCCTTCGCATCGTTATGACAGGCCGTACAGTCAAGCCTGCCATGGCTGGTCTTTTTGTATCTGCCATGGCAGTCAAAACATTCGTCTGCGCCGAACAAAACAGGCGGAAAAAAAAGGAGGACCAGGATGGCGAGAATATATCTCATTGTTATGACCGATCATTCTCCTGTTGTCTGCTGCCCATCACCCATCTTTTCAATATTACCCTCCGCCAGCGGGTCAAAGCAAGGACCGAGGGCATAACTTTTTCCGGCCCCTGCCGATAAGTATAATAGACTGCGTACGAAGGTTATAAACATATATGGGCGGCACACTTTCACAATCAGACCTTGATGCCCTTTTCGGGAGCACCGAGCCCGCACAAAACCCCGGCGTTGAAGGCGCGGGCGCTGCCGATGTTTTCGAGGGGCTTGATATCTCGCAACTCTGCCGGGGGCCCGGGCAGGATGCCGCTCCCCGGTCTTCCCCGGGGAGCGAGACCATGTCACAGGATGAGATCGACGCATTGCTGGCCGAATTTCTCGGCTGATACCGGCCCCGCGGAAAAAGTCACCGGGGCCCCACAAATAGCGGGTTATGATCTGGTGATAAATTCCTCGAATTCTTCGATGAAGCCTCTCTGGCCCCTGATTATCTTTGATTTGGCCGATTCGATATCGAACCATTCTATGCGGTCTGTTTCGGGGAATTCGGCCATTGTGCCCGACCGGGGAGGCCATTCCATGCTAAACGTGGTGCTTGTCATTGCTGCGGGATCACAGTCGCCCTCAACCGCCCATGCGGATATGACCTTGCCGCTCGGCTGCTTGAGCCGCGTCAGGGCGATAAATTCTCCTTCCGCCGTGAAACCTGTCTCTTCCTCGAATTCACGTATGGCGGCAAGAAGCTCGTCCTCGCCCGGGTCTATGGCACCCTTGGGAAGGCTCCACGCCCCTTCGTCCTTCTTTGCCCAGAAAGGCCCCCCGGGATGCACAAGCAATACCTCAACCGCACCATCGCGCCTGCGGTACATGAGCAACCCCGCACTTCTCTTTCCCGAAGCAGCTATCATATCGTAGTGTTGAGCCTGGTATATTGTAATCAAAACCAAAAAGAGTATCCAGCAGGAAATTGCGAAGACAAAAACTCTCTCGAAGCGGGCAAGAGGGGGTATCGAAGGGCCGGTTACTTGTTCTTCAGGTTCCAGATGAAGAAGAAGCATCCCATTCCGAAGATCGCGATGGCGAGGATTATCCAGAATGCGAAAGGGTGGCCCTGAAAGGGAAAGGCCACATTCATGGAGAAGGCGCTGACGACAAAGGTCGGGACCATGATGGCAATTGTAATGTACGTCAGCTTTTTCATGAGAATGTTCAGGTTGTTGTTCACGATCGAAACGCGGGCATCCATCATGCTGGCAAGAATGTTCGAATATATCTCGGCCTGTTTGTAGCACTGCGTATTCTCGATGGTGACGTCATCGAGCAGTTCGGTGTCGTCCCGCGTAAATCCGATCCTCTGCGTATAGATCTTCATTTTTTCGATGAGGACCGAGTTGGAATTTATGGCATTCTGATAATAAACCAAGCTTTTTTCCAGAGCGAAAAGGTTCAGGAGGTAGGTGTTCTCCATGGATGTGCTGATCTTATCCGCCAGTTCGTCGGAGACCATGTCGATGACCCTCAAATGCTCGAGGAAACGGAAAATGCTGTAGCTGACTATCTTCAGCATTGTCTCGGCGAGACGGCTCACCCGGGAAAATGTCTTGCTGTCGAAGATAGGGAGGTCTTCAGCCATGACGATGATAAGCTTATCCTCGAACAGGAACATGCCCATCGATGCCACGAGGAACTCAAAGGCGTGCTCGGCCTGGTAATTTACGGGGGATTTCAGGATTATCGCGATGTGGTCCGATTCGATCTCGATACGGGAAAGCTCGTCGGGGTCAAGGGCGGACAGAAGTGTATGCTCATCTATCTGGTGATGGTCTATGAGATGCCGCCGTTCCGTCTCGTCGGGACTGATGTAGACAGAAATCCGGTCCTTTTGACCCCTGCCTTCCGTAACGCGGGAATCTATTATGCTGTAATTTTTCACCATACGACACTACCATTTTTCTCGGGATTGGCCTGTTCTTAATGTATCCCATATCGGGCGAAAAAGCATCTAAATTCTCAACATTGCGGGTACTTTTTGTATGTGACGGCTGTCATTGACGGGGCGGTCCGATAGTGTTATAAATCGTCAACAGACCATGGAGGTGAGAAATGAAAAAGTGTCTTCTCTCGATAATCTTTTTGTTTGTTCCGGGAATCTTTCTCGCTGCGGGCGCCGGTGCTGCAGACCTCGCATCGTGCCGGGAAAAATGCATCAGCGAGTGCTGCAACAATGCGCGGTGCATAACGTGGGAACAAAACCAATGTTATTCCGAATGTATGAAGTCATGCGACGAACAGCCTGCTGAATCCCAGCAAAACCGGCCGGTCGTTCGTCAATAAAGAACGGATTGGGGCCCCGGGCCCTCGACCGCGGCCCCAATCCGTTTTATCCGCCCTATTTCTTCCTGATGCTGTAAAACACGTTTTTCCCGCCAAAAACTGCCATTTCGCCGAGTTCGTCCTCGATCCTCAGCAGCTGGTTGTACTTTGCGATCCTCTCGCTGCGCGAGGCCGAACCGGTCTTGATCTGGCCGACGTTGGTCGCGACAGCCAGGTCCGCGATGAAAGTATCCTCCGTCTCGCCGGACCTGTGCGAGATAACGCAGGTATAACCCGCCCGTTTTGCCATCTCGATCGTCGTCAGGGTTTCCGTGAGCGTCCCTATCTGGTTGAGCTTTATCAGTATGCTGTTGGCAATCCCTTTATCTACGCCTTCACCAAAGATCATCGGGTTTGTCACAAAGATGTCGTCGCCAACGATCTGGACCCGCGAAGCACAGCGGTCGGTGAACAGCTTCCAGCCGTCCCAGTCGTTCTGCGCGAAACCGTCCTCGATCGAGACGACCGGATATTTTCCTATGATACCCTCATAAAACTTCACGAGCCGCCCGGCATCCCATGTTTTCCCGTCTATGGCGTACCTGCCTTCCCTGTACAGCTCGCTGGCGGCCACGTCGAGGGCCAGGTATATGTCCTTTCCCGCCT
>ERZ1645192.3159-NODE-3159-length-13563-cov-5.584617_pt1 | contig 13563 bp, 10 predicted proteins | sample MGYA00575354_ERZ1645192 | MGnify/ENA primary metagenome ERZ1645192 (study PRJEB40844, sample SAMN11349763) | freshwater sediment metagenome | isolation source: river sediment | host: Sediment | place: India: Faizupur Khadar , New Delhi | collected 2017-02-21 ... | reverse complement strand
TCCATAAGCATCGATTACAGGCGCAAAGTATCGAATTACCTCAGCTGATTCTACGAGAAAAATCAAGACGATCAGCCAAATCCGGAGAAAATAACTTTTTTTCTTGAAAACGATGCCGATATCATCAAAGTCAGAATTCATGGGAACCTTATAAAAGTACTGTAGTATGTCCGGACGCGCACCTTCACCGCTCGCCAAAATAATATTATTGAGGAAGTTATAAAACGATGCTACCCCCGAAAAAACGAAAGCGGATGCACATCGTGCAGGGCATTGTCGTGCTGCTCTTTGGGCGCACTGTCGTCCATAAAGGTGGCGCGCACCACCGTGTTCTTGCCGAATTTTTGGTTGATTCTATCCTTGGCGAATTCGAGGTTCTGCTTTTTTCGGATATCCTCGCGCTCGAAAAAGCAGACCTGCGCCGTATGGTAGATGGGCATGAATTCGGAGGCGCGGATGCCGATGGAGCGGATGGGGCGGCCTTCAATCTGCCAGTGCTGACGAAAAAGCGCCATACTGATGTCGGCGATTTCGTCCGAGACAAAGGTGGGGGTTTCCAGCGTCTTTTGGCGGCTGATGTACTGGAGCGAGTTATCCCGCAGGTAGATGGTGATACAGCCCGCGCAGACTTCTTTTTCCCGCATCCGTGCGCTGACCATCTCGGCCAGCATCAGAAAAGCGATTTTCACATCATCATCGCAAACTAGGTCGCGCACCGTGGTCATGGAGTTGCCGATGCCTTTGAAGCCGAAGGCATGATCCACGGCTTTCACAGCGGAATCATCCACGCCGTTGGCGAAATCCTTCAGCATCAAACCGTTTTTGCCCAGCAGGTGCTTTAGGACTTCGGGCGACGCGCACGCCAGCTCACCGATGGTGGTGATGGCGATTTTGCTCAGCTTTTTTGCCGTGGCATAGCCCACGCAGAGCAGTTCGCCGACCGGCAGAGGCCAGATGAGGCTTTGGTAGTTTTCACGCGAGATGGTGGTGACGGCGTCGGGCTTCTTGTAGTCGCTGCCCAGTTTGGCAAACACTTTGGAAAAAGAAACACCGATGGAGACCGTGAGGCCGGTCTCTTTTTTGACGGCTTCTCGGATGGCGTGGGCCGTCTTGGTGCCGAAGGCGATATCTTTGCCGTGTTCGGAGATATCCAGCCAGGCCTCATCGATGCCGAAGGGCTCGATATTGCCGGTGTAGCGGTAGTAGATTTCCTTGACGCGTTCGGAATACTGCACATACAGCGCATAATCGGGCTTCAGCAGAACGAGGTCGGGGCATTTTTGCATGGCCTTCCAGATGGGCTCGGCTGTCTTGACACCCTTGATTTTGGCGGGCATGTTTTTGGCCAGAATGATGCCGTGCCGTTTTTCGGGGTCTCCGGCCACAGCAACAGGGCCGTCCGCCAGATCGGGGTGTTGGGTCAGCGAGGCTGTGGCAAAAAAGTTATTCAGGTCGCAGTGCAGAATGAGTTTATCCATCGTGGACAAAATTACCCTCTTAAAAATAAATCCCCCGGCGGGCAGCCGCGTGCCCGGACAAAAAGAATAAAGCGAGCTACCAAAGGGGGGAAGGTTAGTTCGCTTTTCTAAAAATAAAGATTGTGTTTTAGACGGCAAACTGACGAATGAAAGCCGTTTAAAGAATGATTGTTCGTATGGTCTTATTATAAACAGGAACAAACGTTTTGTAAAGTGTTTTTTTCAAAAAAACTGAAAATATTTGTTCGGGGTATCATGCGGGCAGGGGATATAGTATAATATGACAGAACGGAAATAGAAGTTATCATATCTCAAGAAAAGCGGTGAAAGAATGAAAAAAATACGAAAAGCGATTATTCCGGCGGCAGGTTTGGGCACGCGGTTTCTGCCCGCTACCAAGGCACAGCCGAAAGAGATGCTGCCGATTGTCGATAAGCCGACCATCCAGTACATCATTGAAGAAGCGATTGCTTCGGGCATTGAAACCATCTTGATTATCACTGGCCGCGGCAAGCGTGCGATTGAAGATCACTTTGACCGTTCATACGAGCTGGAAACCGAGCTTTTGCGGGAAGGCAAGGCCGACCTATATAAACTGGTCGATGAGATTGCACATCTGGTAGAGCTCTACTTCGTACGGCAGAAAAGCCCGAAGGGCTTGGGGCACGCCATCCATTGCGGCAAGGATTTTATCGGTAATGAGCCCTTCGCTGTGCTGTTGGGTGACGATGTGGTGGTGAATAAAGAAAAACCGGCGTTAAAGCAGCTAATCGATGTATACAATGAAACTGGGAAATCGGTGCTGGGCGTCCAGCGTGTGGACGAAGCGAGCATCTCCAGCTACGGTATCGTTGACCCCGCCGAAACCAATGGAAACGTGACGCGCGTCAAGGCATTGGTGGAAAAACCCAAAGTGAATCCGCCGTCCAATATCGCCATCTTAGGCCGATATATCATCACGCCGCGCATATTTGAGATTCTGGAAAATACACCGCCCGGCGTAGGCGGGGAGATTCAGATTACCGACGCGCTCAACATGCTGGCCGCCGAAGAAGCAATGTACGCCTGCGAGTTCACCGGCAAACGGTATGATGTTGGTTCAAAAATCGGCTTTTTGAAAGCCACTGTGGAATTCGCTCTGGACAGGGACGACTTAAAGGATGAATTCGGCGCTTACTTAAAAGAGATTATCAAAGATAAGGAATAGACATGAGCATTATCAGGGATATCCGTCTGGCTCCCGAAGGGGAGAAAAAAATTGAATGGGTCAAAAAGCATATGCCGGTACTCAAGGGCATTGAAGCGGAGTTCGTCAAATCCAAGCCTTTTAAGGGCGTTAAAATCGCGATGGCGATTCATCTGGAAGCCAAGACCGCCTACCTCGCACAAGTACTGGCGGCGGGCGGCGCCGAGATGCGCGTGGCGGGCAGCAACCCGCTCTCCACACAGGACGATGTGGTGGCCGCTCTGGCTAAAAGCGGCATCGAAGTGTTTGCGACGCATGCCTGCAACCCGCGGGAATATGTCGCGTATATCGCCGAAGTCATCAAAGGGGACGTGGATTTGGTGCTGGATGACGGCGGCGATTTGACAGCCGAGATTCATAAGGACGCCAAAAAAGCCGAGCGCGTGCTGGGCGGCGCCGAGGAAACCACCACCGGCATCATCCGCCTGAAAGCCAGAGCCAGGGCAGGGCAATTAAAGTACCCCATGATGAGCGTCAATGACGCCGACTGCAAATCACTTTTTGACAATCGCTATGGTACCGGTCAGTCGGCCTGGGATGGCGTGATGCGGGCAACCAATCTGGTCATCGCGGGCAAATGCGTGGTGGTTGGCGGGTACGGTTGGTGCTCCAAAGGCATAGCCGCCAAGGCCAAGGGTCTGGGCGCGCGGGTTATCGTGACCGAAATTAATGCCATTAAAGCCATGGAAGCCGTGATGGACGGATTTGACGTGATGCCGATGGATGAAGCCGCGCCGCTGGGCGATATCTTCATCACGGCCACCGGATGCACCGACGTGGTGACCACCAAACACTTCAAGATGATGAAGGACGGAGCGATTCTGGCCAATGCCGGACACTTTGATGTGGAGGTCAATGTGGCCAAACTGGAAGCGTGCTCGGTGGGCAAGAAAGAGATGCGCAAGAACATCATGGGCTACATTCAGGACGACGGTCGGGTTTTGAACCTTATCGCCGAAGGCCGGCTGGTGAATCTGGCCGCGGCGGACGGACATCCGGCTGAGATTATGGACCTTTCCTTTGCCTTGCAGGCCCTAAGCCTTAAATACGTCCTTGAGCACTACAGGGAGCTGCCGAACGATGTGATTCCCGTACCGCGGGAGATCGACTACGAAGTGGCCGTGAGAAAGCTGGCGGGTATGGGCAAAACAATTGACACACTGACGAAAGAACAGATCGATTATCTGAACGCGTAACGTAAAAGAAGGACAGAGCATGACGATACTGATAAAAAACGCCTATATACTCACCATGAGCGCCTCCGACGAAATCATCGAAAGCGGTTGTGTGCTGATCGAAGGTGAAAAGATAGTTTTTGTGGGCGAAAAAGAAAATCTGCCCGAAACCCATGCCGATCGCGTGATTGAGGCGTGCGGGAACATCATCATGCCAGGCTTCGTCAACGCGCACACTCATCTGCCCATGACGATATTCAAAGGGTACGGCGAAGGCCTGCCGCTGGACCGCTGGCTGAACGAGAAAATCTGGCCGGCCGAGGATCGGCTGACGCCCGAAATTTCGTATTGGTCGTCCCTGCTGGGTTTGATTGAGATGGTCAAGAGCGGCACGACCGCTTTTTTGGATATGTACATGGGATATGACGGGTTTGCCGACGCGGTGAAAGCCAGCCGGATGCGCGCCACGTTCACCCGCGCTATTGTGGATTTTGGCGACGGAAGCGGCGATCGTCTGGAGGATTCCGAAGCGTTGTACCGCAAGTATCACGGTGTCGGGAACTTAAGCGTCATGATGAGCCTGCACGGCGAATACACCTGCACCGAGAGCACAGCGCGGAAAGTGGTGGATATGGCGAAGGACTTTGGCACCGGCATCCACGTGCACGTCTCCGAGACGCGCGCCGAGCACGAAGGCGCCGTTCAGCGGCATGGTCTAACGCCTTTCGGCTTTTTAAACAAAGTCGGCGCGGCCGATGTGCCGCTGGCGGCAGCGCACTGCGTGCATGTGACGGACAAAGACATCGCACGGATGGCCGAAAAGAACGTTTCGGTTTTGAGCTGCCCGCAGAGCAACCTAAAGCTGGGCAGCGGCATTGCGCCGGTGGCCAAAATGCTCGCCGCAGGTGTGAACGTGGCGGTGGGGACCGACGGTTCGTCCTCCAACAACAATCTCGACATGATTGAGGAGACCATGCTGGTCAGCCTCCTGCAAAGAGGCGTATCCCAAAACGCCAGCGCCGTCAGCGATATGCAGGCGCTGAAAATGGCGACTTGCGGCGGCGCGAAAGCACTGGGCAAGGCGGGCGAGATCGGGCAGATTCAGCCCGGCTTTTTGGCCGATATCATCATGATCGACACGACGGGCATCGCATTTACGCCGAAGAATGACTGGATATCCTGCATCTTAAACTCGGGCAACGGGCGGGATGTGGCCATGACCATGATTGGCGGAGAGATTGTCTTTGAAAACGGAAACGTGAATTTTGCCGATGAGGCGCAAACAAAGGAAAAGGTAAACAATTTTGCGAAACAGATCTGCTTATAAACATCACTTGATGAAACAATCCGCGGTTGTGATTCTTCTGGTTTTGATGATTCTGACTGCGGCGGCCTGTAACAAAGACGGCGGAGCCGAGTACTACACGGGCGATACGCCGGTGGGCGGGGGAAGCGTCACCGAGTCGCAGGCCATCAGTGTCAGCGATATCGACATCAGCTATTTTCAGGAGCAGAGCGAAATAGCCCTGCACTTTGCATATACGACCTATGAGGAAACGCAAAACGAATCGGGGCTGATATCTCTGCCCAAGTATGAGATTACCCTGCTGGAAGAACCCTATCGGCTGGCCATCAGCCTGACCGATGTGGACAGGGTCAACTACGTGGAAAAGAGCACATGGGGGCTGGGTGAACATGTGACCGGACTGTTTCGGTCGCGCATCAGCGGCTCTGACGTGACCACAATATATTTTGAGCTGACCGGGCCGGTCAAGTTTTTGGTGGACGAAGGGGACAACACTCTGCGCGTGCTTTTGCAGGGCGAAGACAGCACCGCAAGTAACAGCCACTTTGTGATGGTCAACGCGTTTGATGAGTACCTCAGCGGCGGAATTGATGATTCTCTGGGACTTAAGCCGGTACTGTGTGCCGACGGAGTCAATGTGGGACTCATCTCGGACGCATACGCAACCGCGGATATGGCCGAAACCGCCCGTACCGCGCTGGAGGCACAGCTGGCGGCTATGGGTATTGCCAAAATGCCCTATACGCTGACGCTGGCCGGAGAGGCCATGCCGGTTTATAACACGGATATTGACGAAAACGACGCCGAGGCCAACGCCGAAGCGCTGGCGGGAAATCGGGCTGAAAACCTTCCGGTAAAACTGGCGGACGGCAAGCTGATTGCGCAGAACAGTTCGGCAGATATCTACGTGCTGCGCCAGAAATCGGACGACGGCACATACTATCTGGACGGTGAAACACTTTGGATGGTGGTGAACGCCAGCGGCAGGCTGACTGATTTGGCTCTGCCGGTCTTCACGTCTGTCCAGCAGGCGGCCTTCTCGTATGACGAACGGTACTTCGGTTTTATCGATGTCAACGTGGATACGCGCGTTTTATATGTGTACGATTTTCTATCAGGACAGCTCTTTAATCTGGGCGAAGAGGATCTGGGCGTGAACACGGCTTCCTTCTGCTGGGCCGCGAACGAAGACGCGGTCTTTGCCGTGACCGGCGAAGAAAGCATGCGCATCGCCAAGTGCCTGTTCACCGACCAGTCGCTGATGCTCTCCACGGTCATCGGAAGCGTATCCGGCGAAGGCAGACTTTGGGATATGGGAGATACCCTGCTCTTGGCCAACAATGCGGCGGGCGAGCACGGCATCATCTATGCGTTCGATAAACGCACTGGCGAAAAGACCTTCCTCACCGAGGGCGTGGATTTTGCGGTGGCGCCGGATGAAGAGACTATGGCGGTGGTGGAATACGTCGATTACGGCGAGGAAGTGGGCTACGGCAACTTCAAGATATACTCTTTTTTGGACCAGTCTGAAACCATGGTGGTGAAGGGCGGCATCGTCGAATCATTTGCCTATCTGCCGTCGTCTACCGGCATCATCTACACAGACGGAAGCGAGAGCGACGAAACCTATCGGTATAACCATGCGCTGAATATCTACGACATGGGCACCAGCACCAGCCAGACACTGGGATATCTAAAAACCGGCGCGTTTATTCTCTCCCAGGATGCCCGATCACTGAGCCTGATTGGCGACTACATGGGGTCGGACGGGAGATATCATTACACGACCTATGCGATGAACTGGAAGGACTACCAGTAACTAAGCAAAGTAAAAAGGCAGCTTTTGAAGGCTGCCTTTTTTGTATCACTTGCTGCGCTTATCTTTTTATTTAACACTGTATACCGCGGTAACATTCGCGGTGAAGGTCAGCTGACCGGTCTGAATCGGAACGCTTGCATCTGCGGACGCATAGCTCATGGTTGTCTTGGCGTAGACGGCGGAATAATCCGCGCCTTCCGAAAGACTGACCAAACCTTTAATCTTCATTCCGGCTGCATCAGCCATGGCCTGTCCCTTTTCTTTAGCCGCTGCATAGGCTTCTGTCAGTGCCTGGTTGTAGAGTTCATCCGCCTTGGAGGAGCTGAAGTCAATTGAACCGGCGGTGTTTGCACCCGCGGCGGTTGCGGCTCCCAGAACGTCGCCTACCGTATTGATATCATGCAGGACAACCGACAGGGTGTTGTAAACTTCATAGCCGACAATCACGCCGACCGATGTGGTGTAATCATACTGCGGGTAGATGCTGTATGACGCGGTGGTGATGTCTTCATCAGCGATTCCCATCGCTTTGAGGGCGCTGATGACATTGTCCATGTCCGCGGAGTTCTGAGACTGCGCGTTTGAGGCCGTGTCACCGATTGTGGTGACGCCGATGTTGAGTGTCGCTGTATCCGGCACTGCGGAGACGCTGCCTTCGCCGACGACGGCCAGGGTGGTGCCCGCATCAACGCTGGGCACATCGTTTGTGTTTATAATCATGTAGGCGCACAGGGCGATACCCACGATGATGAGTATGGCGATGACGACGATTAGTAAATTCTTGTTCATAAGATCACTCCCTTTAAATTTTTATTTTATATTCTGCTTTTTCTTATTGTGACGCTTAACCAGCCAAACGATGAGCCAGACGATGAGTCCGATAGGAACCCAAGCAGGTGCTCCACCGACGATGACGACGATGAGACCTTCCAGGAACCGAATCATGGCGTCGCCCACATTCGTAAAGCCTTCGGAAATCTTTTGGCCCAGACCTTTTTCACCCGCGGTGACGGTGGAAATCTCATTGACTTCGGTCAGCGAAATGGTCACTGTGGTGTAGTCAATCTGGTTGTCCAGCTGTGTCTTCTGGCCTTCATAGCTTTCCAGCTGGTAGATGACGTCGGTAATCTCCTGCTGAATGGTGATAAGGTCGGTCATGTTGGTGGCGGCCGCTTTCAGCTCTTCCAGACTGTCCAGCTGGGTGTTCAGCACGCGGATTCGGGTTTCAACATCCGTATACTGAGAGGTGACATCGTTCGTGTTCTGCGATTTGGAGAGGACATTGCCGATGCCTTCCAGCGCATGGATGAACTGGCTGTATGACGCAATCGGAACGCGTAAGGTCATCTCAGAATATCGCCCGGGATCGCCGTATTCGGCGGGCTTGGTACCGTCGACATAGGAGCTCTGGGCATAGCCGCCTGCGCTGGACATCGCGTTTAAAATCATCGCATAATCCGCGTCGAAATTGGTCGATTCAATCGTGTAGTACGCGGCGTAGATCAGCTTTCGGTCGGAAGCCAGCGTGACCGCTTCGGCGTCCGTCGTGGATGTAATCCCGCTGCCGTTATCGCTGTAAGCCGCTTTGGATGAATCAGCTTCAGTATAAACGCCGCTGGATTCCATAGCCGCGGGCGCTTCTTGCACCATGGCGGCCTCATCGGTCATACCCATGTCGTATGAGGTCGCGGTGTCGTAAGCGGCCTCGGATTGGCTAGCGCAGCTCACCAGGCCAAACGCCAAAGCCAGAATCAACAGGGTGATTAATAATCTTTTTTTCATCTTATTCCTCCGTTTAAAATCATCTGGAATTCTTAATTACACCGATTAGACGCAAGATGCCGATAAAAAGTTCCCGATGGATAATATTTATTCCAAAAGTTCTTTTAGTTTATTCCTTGCTCGGAAAATCCGCGATTTGACGGTTCCCTCGCTGATATCCAGCTGCCTTGCGATATCCTCATAGGACTCATCGTTGAGCTCCCGAAGGATGATGACATTGCGAAAATCCTCATCCAGCTGCTGGATGGCATCGATGACGCGCGCCCGTTCCAGCTTGTTGTCCAGCGCCTGTTCGGGTGTCATGCTGTCCGACTGAAGGTTCGCGAAATCTTCGTCATCAATGGGCAGCACTTCTTTGGTTTTGCGGAGCATATCTTTGCACACGTTGATGGTGATGCGGAAAATCCAGGAGCGAAACGAGGCATCGCCGCGAAAAGCGCCGATTTTTCGGTATATTTTAATCATCGCTTCCTGTGCCGCATCGGACGCGTCATATGCGTTTTTAAAAAAACCGAGCGCGGTATTGAAAACATAGCGTTCATATCGCCGAAGCAGCTTCTCAACCGCTTCAATATCGCCGTTCTGTGCTTTTTTCAGCAGGATGCGGTCAAGACACATGGTGCGCTCCTTATACTAATTTGCTCTATCCACATTATACAATAGCTGGAATCACAGTGCAAAAGAATGTTTATGCTGCAAAAACTAAAAAAGCGCCCTTTCGGGCGAATTTTAGTTTTTCTGTTTTTTGGTGGGGTATACCCAGCCGGCCAGCCGCACCAGCTTTTCAGAGAGCGACTTTCTGAGCCGATAAATCAGCCCGGCGCTTAAGATGCCCTCCTGCTTAACGCGGGCCTTATCCTTCGCTTCATTATACAGCGCCATCTGGCTGTCGGCCACGTTGTTGCCCCGCTTCAGCGTGTGCGCATAACTGCCGTTCGCCAGCATATACCGGCCTTTGCCGTAATCTTTCAGCATCACGTCCAGACTGTGTTTTAACTGGGCCATAATCGCCGGGTCTTCGATGGGGCAGGCGATTTCGATGCGGCGGTCAAGATTCCGCGTCATCCAGTCGGCCGAGGAGATATGCATACGCGCATCGCCGCCGTTTTGGAACCAGAAGATGCGGGAATGTTCCAAGAATCGTCCGATAATGGATTTGACCTGAATATTCTTGGTCTCAGCAAGGCCTGCGTTTAAACAGCAGATGCCGCGGATAATCAGCTTGATCTTCACGCCGGCTTCGGAGGCTTCGATGAGCTTATCCACCATGCCTTTGTCGGCCAGTGAATTCAGCTTGGCGATGATGCGCGCGGACTCGCCTTTTTTGGCGCACGCGATTTCGTCGTCAATCATGCGGTATACGGCTTTGCGGATGCCGTTGGGCGATGCGATGAGCTTTTGATAAGGGCGCGGTTCGCCCCCCGAAAGGTCGCTGAAGAAATTGATGACGTCCTCGGAGATGACCTTGTCTGCGGTTAAGAGCCCGACATCGGTGTAGAGCTTGGCGGTATTTTCGTTGTAGTTGCCTGTACTGATATGGCAGACGTGCTCGAAACCACGCAAGCCCTTACGGGTGATGAGAAGCACCTTGGCGTGAACTTTTAAATTATCCTTGCCGTAGATGACTTTGCACCCTGATTCCTCAAGCACCGTGGCGTAGTGCAGGTTGTTCTGCTCGTCAAAACGGGCTTTCAGCTCCAAAACCACGGTGACATCCTTGCCCTTGTCGGCGGCATCGGCCAGCGCGCGCACCACAGCCGAGTGCTTGGATACGCGGTACAGCGTCTGCTTGATGCTGACCACATTCGGGTCATCCGCGGCTTCTTTTATCAAATCCAGAATCACTTCAAACCGCTCATAAGGGTGCGTCAGCAGGTGATCCTGCTTTTGAACCTGGTGGAACAGCGATTCATTGGGGCGCAGCGAAGCGGGGTACACCCGCTGGATTTTCGGGTACATCAGGTGCGCCATGCCTTTTTCCTGCGCGGCGGGGATGATGTCCCAGGCCAGCTCGGAATAGAGGAAGGGGTAGCCGAAGAAAATCTGCTCGGGTTTCAGCGACAACGCTTTGGATATTTCGGGTACCAGCGCCGAGCCGGATTTGGCGGTGGTCATGAGACGCACCGGCATCAGCCAGCGGCGCTTTCGCAAGGTTTCAATCATGGCCTGCTTGTAGTCCATCTCGTCTTCCAGCGCGTCGTCGTCCAGAATGATGTCGGCGTTTCGGACCACCTTGAACATAGCGGTCTCCAAAACCTTGTATTTAGTGAAGATTTTCTTGATGAAGTAGGTGATGATGTCCTCGAACAGGATGTATCGGACCTCGTGATCGGAAGGCAGAAAAAACAGCATGTCCACATTTTCGGGGAACATAACGATGGCTGTGCGGCGTTTTTGGCTTTTGGAAAGCAGGCTGACGCCGCAGAACAGGGATTTGTTCGGGATGTACGGGAACGGGTGCTTGCCGTCCAGAACGATGGGGGAAAGCACGGGCAGGATGCGGGCGGTGAACTGCTCGGTCAGCTCGGACTTGTCCTTGAAATCCTGCGGATGTACATGGACGATGCCGTTGTCGTCCAGTTCACGCTGGAGCGCTTTGACTGCTTTTAAGTAGACCTTGTCCATCTCGGCGGTTTTCTCGTAGATAGCGGCCAGCTGGTCGCGCGACGACATGCCGGTGATGGGGTCGGAAAAATCGTGTTCGGAGAGAAACTGATCCAGCAGGGACCCGACGCGTACCATATAGAATTCGTCAAGATTGGAAGAGTAGATGGACAGGAATTTTTTGCGCTCCAAAAGCGGGTTTTCGGGCTTTAAAGCTTCTTCCAGAACCCGGGCGTTAAAATCCATCCATGAGAGCTCGCGGTTGATATACGGCGTTTTTTCTTCTGCGGACATATGGACTCCTCGGCGTCTTAAATTACATAGTTAAGCAGATATCCTTCGCGGACGCCGAACTGGGAAAAGCGAAGGACAGGGATATGCGTGTACTGCATGACAGTATCGATGATGACCATGCCGGGGACGATGGTGAACAGCCGTCCGCCGCAATGCTGGTCGATGAGCTTGATGCCCTCAATGCCCATATCCAGCAGTTGGTCGTAGATTTTGTGAATATTGACGCCGAACAGACGATAGCCGTGCAGATCCTGCTGGGAGTTGTTGAATATCTGGTGCATTTTGGCCATGGCGCGGGCCGAACCGCCCACCGCGTAGGCCACATCCAGCTTGTCACAGCACAGCCATTCGACCTCTTTCAAGGCTTCCAGCGTTCTTTCGCGGATGCCTGCGATTTCATCCGCAGTCGGCAGGATGCCGCTGACGAAATTCCTGGTCATGGAAACCGAGCCGATGTGCAGAGAAATGGATTCCTTGATTGAGCCGTCCTTGACCAGCGATATTTCCATTGAACCGCCGCCGAGGTCGAAACAGATGCAGTTGGAGATGTCAAAATCATAGGCGATGCCGTCCACGCCGCACCGTGCTTCGGTTTCGCCTGAGAGCACATCGATGTCGGCGCCTGTGCCTTCGCGTACCGCGGCCAGAACGTCTTCGACGTTGGATACGCGCAAGGGCGCGGTGGCAAAGTAATTGATGTTGTCCAGATTATGATGCGAGGCCAGCGCTTTATGTTTATTGATGGAATCGATGATAACCTTGGCACCGTCAATACGCATTTCGCCATCTTCAATATAATCGGCCAGCCGTCCGTTGATTTTGGAGTTTAAGAGATATTCGATTTTTCCGTTGAATACGCGGTACATGACCATACGGATGGTATTGGAGCCGATATCCACAATCGCGTGTTTCATGGTTGGTTCACTTCTTTCCGAATCGATTTGAATTTATCAATATCATATCATATCGGCATAAAGTTGTGTTATCAATTTGATGTAAAGAAAAAGACTAAAAATAATACTTGCATAAATATGCAATAGCATGTATAATAATAAATATTTATGACGGCAATCGAAGGAAGAGAAAATGATTAAGGCAAGCATTATCGGATGCACGGGCTACGCGGGCGAGGAACTGACCCGCCTTTTGACCGGACACAAGGATGTGGAAATCACCCATCTGGTCTCCAAAAGCTTTGCGGGCAAGAAACTTTCCGAGGTCTACGGGAACTATTTCGGCGCGGAAGACAAGACGCTGGAAGCGGTGGACTTGGACGCTATATGCCAAGACAGTGACGTGGTATTCACGGCCCTGCCGCATGGCGCTTCGGCCGAAACCGCCGCAGATCTTTACAAAAAAGGCGTAAAGGTGATCGACCTGTCCGGCGATTTTCGATATGATGATATCAGCGTATATGAAGCATGGTATGGCGTGAACCATCCGGCCAAGGCGCTGAACAACGAGGCTATATTTGGGCTCACCGAAACCTATCGTGAACAGATCAAGACCGCCAAAATCGTGGGCAACCCGGGATGCTACACCACTTGCGCCATCGTGGCGCTGGCGCCGCTCCTCAAAGCCGGCGTCATCCGCCAGAAGGGCATCATCATCGACGCCAAATCCGGCATCAGCGGCGCGGGCCGCAAGGAGAGTTTGGCGCTGTCCTTCTGTGAATCGCACGAGACTTTCAAGGCCTATTCGGTGGCGGGGCATCGGCACACCTCCGAGATTGAACAGGAGATTTCCAAAGCCGCAGGCAGTGCGGTCACTGTGGGATTTACACCGCATCTTTTGCCCATCAAGCGGGGAATCCTGGAAACCATCTACGCGGATTTAAGCGAGGGTGTGACAAGGGATGC
>ERZ1645192.3158-NODE-3158-length-13565-cov-9.177276_pt1 | contig 13565 bp, 11 predicted proteins | sample MGYA00575354_ERZ1645192 | MGnify/ENA primary metagenome ERZ1645192 (study PRJEB40844, sample SAMN11349763) | freshwater sediment metagenome | isolation source: river sediment | host: Sediment | place: India: Faizupur Khadar , New Delhi | collected 2017-02-21 ... | reverse complement strand
CCGATCTCCCCGGCCCGCCGCCATGCGCGACGCCGTGCTGGACCGCCTGCGCCGGCGCGACCCGCTGGCCGCCGCGCTGGAAGGCGATGCGCGCGCCACGCTGGTCGCGCAACGCAGCGGCCTCGGCGTGCGCGAGGTGCGCGCCGCCCTCGACACCCGTCCCCCGCGCGACAAGCGCGAATTCCGCGAACGCATCGCCCGCCTGATCGACCTGAGGACACGCCTGTGACCACCGACGCCCACCAATTTTCCCTGCCCGACGGCGCCGACGCGCTGGCGGCCGCCATCCGCGCCGAGGTCGGCAAGGCCTTCATCGGCCAGGAGGACGTCCTCGATGCGGTGATGATCGCCCTGCTCGCCGGCGGCCACGTGCTGCTGGAGGGCGTGCCCGGTCTCGGCAAGACGCTGCTGGTGCGCGCGTTGTCGCAGGCGCTCGGGTGCGCGCATGCGCGCGTGCAGTTCACCCCCGACCTGATGCCCAGCGACATCAGCGGGCATGCGGTGTTCGATCCCAAGCAGGAACGCTTCGAGATCCGCCGCGGGCCGGTGTTCACCAACCTGCTGCTGGCCGACGAGATCAACCGCGCGCCGGCCAAGACCCAGTCCGCGCTGCTGGAGGCGATGCAGGAGCAGCAGGTCACCATCGAGGGCAACAGCTTCCCGTTGCCGCCGCCGTTCATGTGCCTGGCGACGCAGAACCCGCTGGAACTGGAGGGCACCTATCCGCTGCCCGAGGCGCAACTGGACCGTTTCCTGCTGAAGGTGCTGATCGGCTACCCCAGCCTGGTCGACGAGAAGCGGATGGTCGCCGCGGTCAGCGAAGGCCGCACCGCCGCGGACTTCGACCTCTCGCAGGTGGCGCAGGTCGCCGACCCGGCCGCGGTGCTGATGCTGCAGCGGCGCGCGGCGGCGGTGCGGGTCGATGCCGCGGTGCTCGACTACGCGGTGCGCATCGTCGCGGCGACCCGTGCCTGGCCGGGCATCGCGCTGGGCGCCGGCCCGCGCGGCAGCATCGCGCTGGTGCGCGCCGCGCGTGCGCAGGCGATGCTCGAGGGCCGCGACTTCGTGGTGCCGGATGATGTCCGCGGGATCGCCAAGCCCGCGTTGCGGCATCGCATCGCGCTGGCCCCGGAACTGCAGATCGAAGGCCAGTCCGCGGACGACGTGCTGCACGCGTTGCTGGCCAAGGTGGACGCGCCCCGCCAGTGAGGCCCGCGCCGCTCCTGCTGGCCTTGGTGCTCGCCTGGCTGCTGCCCGGCGTGGCGGCAAGCTTCGGGCTGCTGCCGGCGTCGGCGTGGATCGCCTATGGCGGGGTGTTGGCGCTGGCGGCGGCGCTGGATGCCTGGCGCCTGCGACGGCTGGCCACGCCCGATGTCGCCCGGGTGGCGCCGGAGGCATGGCCGGTCGGCGTGGAGCGCGAGGTCGAACTGGTGGTCGACGGCGGTGCGCGGGCGATGCGCGTGGACCTGCACGACCTGCACCCGCAGGGCTGGCAGGCGGACGGGCTGCCGCGCACGCTCGACCTCGTGCCGGATGCCGGCGTGCGCTTTGCCTACCGGTTGCGGCCCGACGAGCGTGGCGACTTCGGCTTCGACGGCGTGCAGCTGCGGCTGCATTCGCCGTGGCGGTTGTGGCGGCAGCGGCGCGTCGCCGGGACCGCCCAGCGCGTGCGCGTCTTCCCCAACTTCGCCCCGCTGGCGCGCCTGGCCCTGCTCGGCGCGGAACAGGCCTCGCGGATGGTCGGCGCACATGTGCGCCGGCGCCGCGGCGAAGGCACCGACTTCCACCAGATGCGCGACTACCGTGTCGGCGACAGCCTGCGCCAGGTCGACTGGAAGGCGACTTCGCGCATGCGCCGGCTGATCTCGCGCGAGTACCAGGACGAACGCAACCAGCACCTGCTGATGGTGATCGACACCGGCCGCCGCATGCTGGCGCGAGACGGTGCACTGAGCCACTTCGACCACGTGCTGGATGCGGCGCTGGTGGTGTCCTACCTCGCCCTGCGCCAGGGCGACGCGGTCGGCCTGCTGGCCAGCGGCGGCGAGCGTCGCTGGGTGGCGCCGCAGCGCGGGATGGGCGCGATCGACGTGTTCCTGCGCGAGACCTACGCGCTGCAGCCCACGCCGGTGGCGACCGATTACCTGGCCGCCGCCACCGAGCTCAGCCTGCGGCATCGCCGGCGCAGCCTGGTGATGTTGGTGACCAACCTGCGCGACGAGGACATGGAGGACCTGCTGGCCGCGGTCCGCATGTTGCAGCAGCGGCACCACGTGGTGGTCGCCAGCCTGCGCGAGGACAGCCTGGCCGGTGCCCTCGACGGGCCTGCGCAGGATCTGCCGGGGGCGGTGCGTGCCGCGGCCGCCGCGCGTTACCTCGCGCAACGCGCCGCCGCGCACGACGCGCTGCGCGCGCATCGCGTCGGGGTGCTGGACGTGACCTGCGCGGAACTGCCGGCGGCGCTGGTCGAGCGTTACCTCGCGATCAAGCGCGAGGGGCGGCTCTGACTCAATCGGCGGTCACCAGCGCGGGCGCGCGATTGCTCAGTTCCGCGTGGATCGCGTCCGTCTCCGGGCGCACGCCGTGCCAGATCCGGAAGCTCTCGGCCGCTTGCTCGACCAGCATGCCCAGTCCATCCACGGACTGCCGGCATCCGGCGGCGCGAGCCCAGGCCAGGAACGGGATCGCGGCGTCGCCGTAGCTCAGGTCGACGGCGACGCTGCGTGGCCCGACCAGGGCCATCGGCAGCGCGGGCAGCTCGCCCCCCCGCGCGGCGGAGGTGGCGTTCACCACCAGGTCGAATTCGCCCTGCGCGGCGAGGTCGTCGAGGTAACGCACGTGCACGCGGGCCGGATCGCCGAGCGCGTCGGCCAACGCGTCGGCGCGCGCGCTGGTGCGGTTGGCGATGGTCAGTTCGCCGATGCCGGCGTCCAGCAACGCCGGCGCCACCCCGCGCGCGGCCCCGCCCGCGCCGAGCAGCAGCGTGCGCCGCTCGCGCAGGTCCAGGCCGTGGCGCTGGGTGAGGTCGCGGACCAGGCCGCTGCCGTCGGTGTTGTCGCCGCGCCAGGTCCCATCCTCGCCGCGGACCAGGGTGTTCACCGCGCCGGCGCGCCGGGCGCGTTCGCTGGCCTCGGTGCACAACGCGAACGCCGCTTCCTTCAGCGGCAGGGTGACGTTGGCGCCGCTGCCGCCGCGCGCGGCGAAAGCGGCGAGCGCCGCGGCGAAGCCGGCGGGTTCGACGTCGATCGCCTCGTAGCGCAGCGCGATCCCGGCCTGCCGTCCGAACGCGGCATGGATGCGCGGCGACAGCGAATGCGCCACCGGGTGCCCGAACACCGCATGCAGGGCTTCCATCGCAGGGCTCCCGTGGCGGCGCGCGGCCGCGTCAGTGCGCCTCGCGCAGCCAGCGGGCCGCGTCCAGCGCGAAGTAGGTCAGCACGCCATCGGCACCGGCGCGCTTGATGCTCGCCAGCGCCTCCAGCGCGCAGGCGCGTTCGTCCAGCCAGCCGTTCTGCGCGGCGGCCTTGACCATCGCGTATTCGCCGCTGACCTGGTACACGAAGGTCGGCGCGCCGTACGCGTCCTTCACCCGCCGCACGATGTCGAGGTAGGGCAGGCCCGGCTTGACCATCACCATGTCGGCGCCCTCGTCCAGGTCGAGCGCGACTTCGCGCAGGGCCTCGTCGGAATTCGCCGGGTCCATCTGGTAGCTGGACTTGTTGCCCTTGCCGAGCGCGCCCGACGAGCCGACCGCGTCGCGGAACGGACCGTAGAACGCCGAGGCGTACTTCGCGCTGTAGGCCAGGATGCGGGTGTGGATGAAGCCGTCGTCCTCCAGCGCGCCGCGGATGGCGCCGATGCGCCCGTCCATCATGTCGCTGGGCGCGACCACGTCGGCGCCGGCGCGGGCGTGCGACAGCGCCTGCTTCACCAGTGCCTCCACGGTCTCGTCGTTCATGACGTACCCGGTGTCGTCGACCAGGCCGTCCTGGCCGTGGCTGGTGTACGGGTCCAGCGCGACGTCGGTGATCACCCCGAGGCCGGGGAAGCGCTGCTTCAGCGCGCGCACCGCCCGCTGGCACAGGCCGTCGTCGTCCCAGGCGGCATGCGCGGTCAGCGACTTGGCCTCGGGTGCGGTGACCGGGAACAGCGCCAGCGCGGGAATCTTCAGTTCGCTGGCCTGCTCGGCGACGCGCAGCAGTTCGTCGATCGACAGGCGCTCGATGCCGGGCATCGAGCCGACCGGCGCGCGGCCCGCGGCCTCGTGCACGAACACCGGGTAGATTAAGTCGTTGGTGGTCAGCACGGTCTCGCGCATCAGCCGGCGCGAGAAGTCGTCGCGGCGCATCCGCCGCATGCGGGTGTGGGGATAGCTCATCGGCGCAGTTTACGCCCCCCAAAAGAAGACCGGCGCCCGAAGGCGCCGGTCGGGGGTGGTACCGGAACTCAGAACGCGAGCGGGAAGACCTGGTGGCTCTGCACGCGCTTGGCGCACATCATCATCTTGTTGCCCTGGGTCGCGGTGAGCACGCCGCTGGCGACCATCCGGTCGCGGTTGGCGTCCATGCAGTTGTAGTACTGGTTGCGGGTCTGCGCGGACAGCAGGCACACCTCGTTGCTGGCCTGGATGGTGGCGCCGCCGATCAGGCCGCCATCGTTGACCACCTTGATCCCGGTGTCGCAGTCCGGGACGCTGGGGCTGCCGATCTGGGCATTGCCGGCATTGAGCTTCCAGCCGATGTCCGCGAGCAGGTGCGGGGTGATGTCGAGGTTGTAGTAGCCGCGCAGGCTGCCGTTGATCGCCGGCTCCATCAGCAGGTTGGGCGCGGCAATGCTGTCGTAGTGCGAACCCGACGAACCGCTCTGCACCGGGTTGGGCATGAACAGGCGCGGACGGCCGAGGTCGTCGGCACCCTGCAGCTTGGTCGGGTCGATGACGAAGCCCACGGTCATCGGCAGGTTGGCCTTGAAGCTCGCGCCGGCGGCCTGGGTCACGCGGATCGACGGGATGGTGATCGTCGGATCGGCGCCACCGAGCCCCGCGGGCGGGTTGCCGGGGGCGTTGTCGGCGATGATCACGCCGATCGCCCCGGCATTCTGGGCATTCTTGACCTTGATGGTGAAGCCGCAGGTGCCGCGATCGATCAGCGCGATCTTGCCGGCGACCTGGGCGCCGTTGGACAGCGGCGAGCAGCCGTCGGTGGTGCTCGGGCCGGCGGCATCCGCCGCATCCTGCGACAGCACCACCTCGCCGTTGAAGTTGCTGGTGGTCAGCGCCGGGCCGAAGCTCGCGGTGCCGTAGGCGTAGTTGCCGGCGATCGCCGCCGGGGTCAGCACCCGGAAGTCCTGCCGGTCGTCCAGCAGCAGCGCCGCGCCCGCGGTCGCGCGCGGACCGGTGAACACCACGTTGCCGAAATTGACGCCGGACGTGGCGCGTTCCGCCTGCGTCATCGCCGTCCAGTACTTCTGCGCCGTGTTGTCGTAGGTGAACACGGAGTAGATGTCCTGGATACCACTCAAGAATGCGCCGCTCGCCTCGTTCTCGAAATTCGAGAAGCCCAGGCCATGGGCATATTCGTGCATCACCACGTCGAGGAAATTGACCTCGCCCGCCGGGGTATTGCCGTCCAAGCCGTAGTAGAACGTGAAATTCGTGCTGAACTGCGACTGGATGTCGAACTGGCCCGGCACGAGGTCGGTTCCGGCAATCGAGTCGGCAAGCGCCGTGTGGTACCAGGTGCCTGCCACCGGCGCGTTCGCGAAGTCGCGGTTCACGAACGTGGCGCCGGCCGAACCGAGGACGCCCGGGGCGAGGCTGAGGAAGCGGGCTTGCACGAACACCGGTACGTCGCTCTGCAGGACGCTGCCCCACAGTGCAGCCGCATAGGCGGCCACGTATCGACGCTGCTCGCCCTTGGTGGTGCCCGGGTTGCCGCCGACCGGTGTCGCGGGGGTGGTGTCGTTGTAGCCCACGCCGGCCGGGTCGGTGATGACCGGAATGATGTCGGCGGCCTGCGCCTGCGAGAGGCCGGCGAGTGCGACCAATACCGCGGTGGCAAGGGCCAGACGGGGCGACTTATTCATCGTTCGCCTCCTTGGCGGGGGTGGTCGGGCCATCGGTTTCCAGGATACGGACCTTGCCGTTCGCATCCACCTGCGCATGCAGGTAGTTGTGCAGGTCGTCCGGGACCGATGCGCCGCCGTCGCCCGCCAGGGTCGCCGGGGCCGACTTGGCGGCGATGCCCTTGGCAGCCTGCTGCGCCTGGTATTCGCGGGCCATGGCGTCGGCTGCCGCCTTCTTCTGCAGCACGTTCATCGGCTTGCCGGCGTGCGCGTTGCCTGCCGCGAGCGCGGCGATGGCGATTCCGGCTGCCACCAGGCAGCCGTGCTTGATCGTTCCTGACATCGTCTTGATCCCCTTGCTGCGGCGGCCGATCCGCCCGGCGTTGCCGGTTGCGGTGCCACTGGCGTGCCGCCGCGGCCGCCAGTCCGCGTTGTATACCGTGATCAGCCGCCCGCAACAACTGCCGGGTCGTTCACAGCAGGCCGCCACCCAGGCCCAGCCGCCAGGTGGCGACCAGGATCACCAGCGCATTGAGCACGAGGCCCGCCTTCGCGCGTCCATTCCTCTCGCTGCGGGTGAACACCAGCCCGATGGCGGCGACGATGGCGCCGATCGCCGCGAACGGGATGAGCAGCCAGTTGGTGATGCCGACCACCGGGATCAGCGCCAGCACCATCCAGCACAGCGCCACGATGCCCCACAGGATGCTGATCACGCCCATTGCCCCGCCTCCTCGGCCCGGTCCGGGATGGACCATCACCGGCTCAAGCATGCACCCCATCGATCTCCACGGCGAGCTCGGCGCGGCACACCTGGCCGTGCAGGACGATCCGCGGCACCCCGGGCAGGCGCGCATCGAGCCATGCATCGATGATGCCGAGGTCGGCGGCGTCGCGGACGTACACCTTCAGCCGCGTGCCGGCGCCCGGGTGCACGGGTAGCCCGGGGCGCAGCGCGCGCGCGGTGGCGATGAGGCTGTCCAGGTTGGCCAGCACCTCGTCGAGTTGCGCTTGCAGCGAATCGCCGTGCCGCGAGGCGTGCCCGACCACCGCCGCGGTGCCCGACAGCAGTAGCGGCATCGCCTCCGACGCCGGCAGCAGCGCCCGTGCGAAGCCGGGGGCCTGCGGGCCGTACTGGCGCGGATAGCGCCAGGCCTGGACCTGGCGGGGATTCTCGAGCGGGTGGCCGGGCCGGGCCGCGGCCAGCCAGTAAAGCAGGAAGCGGCCGGTCCGCCGAGGGAACCCGATCGCGGTCGCGGCCGGCAATTCGCCGGGCGCGAGCTCGCGGGCGATGCCACGGGCACGGCCCACGCAGAAGCGCCGGTAGCGCTCCTCGTCGCCGTCGCCCTCGGTGATCGCGTCCAGGTAGTTCCAGATCCGCAGGGGATGCGGATGCCGGCCGGCGGCCAGCCAGGCCTGCAGGCGGGCGTAGGCCGCCGCGGCGGTGGCTTCGGCGTCGCCGTCGTCCACCACCGAGAGTGTGCCGAACTGCAGGCCGCCCGCTTCGCTCCAGGCGATGCCGTCGGCATGGCCGTGCCGGACTTCACCATCGACCCGCCAGCATTCGAAAGGTGCCGCGCCATGCGCGGGCAGGGCCACCCGCAGGTAGCGGGGGTCGGCATGCGCGGGCGGGGCGTGGTCGCCGAAGCCGAACACCGCCAGCAACCCGGGGTCGTCGAGCAGGGCATCGAGCGGCGCATCCCGATACTCGACGCGCAGGGTTTCGGCGGGGGTGGGGGTGGCGAGCGGATGCATGGGGCCGCGGATGATAGCGCGCAGGCCGATCCGGGTCGGTCAGCGCAGGGCGTCGGCGGGCGTTGCCTCGGCGGGGTGCATGTCGGGATCTTCGATCACCGCAGGGTGGGCGCGGATCGATCGGTGGACCCGCACCAGCCCGCCGCGGCGCAGGCATTGCAGGACGATGTGCGAGGTGATCCGCCACAGGTCGTGGAGCGGGCGGAAATGGCTTGCGCGGAACTGCGGCGCGCCATGCACGTCGTTGTAGCGGGCGGCGATCGGCACCGACACGCAACGCGTCCCCAAGGCCTGGGCGGCCGACATCAGCACCTGCGCCTCGAACACGAAATGCTCGCCGGGGATGCCGGCGCAGGCGAGGCGGCAAACGTCGGCGGGGTACAGGCGCTGCCCGCTCTGGCTGTCGGCGACCTGGTAGCCGGTGCCCCAGGCGATACCCCAGTCGCCGAAGGCGTTGGCCAGGCGTCGATGCAGGGGCTGGCGGTCGCGGTTGCGCAGGCGCGCACCGATCACGATCCAGCCGGGGTAGCGGTTGCCGGTGGCCAGGAGCCTCGGGATGTCGGCGGCGGCATGCTGGCCATCTCCGTCCATGGTCAGGACCCCGGCATGGCCGCGGCGCAGGGCTTCGGCAAAGCCGTCGCGGAGCGCGGCGCCCTTGCCGAGTCGGCTGCGGTGGCGCAGGACCACGATCGGCAGGTCCACCACGGCCTCCGCGGTACCGTCGTCGGAGCCGTCGTCCACCAGGATCACGTTCGGGCAATGCCGGAGCACGCCCTGCACCACGTCGCGGATGCGCAGCGCCTCGTTCAGCGCGGGGATGACCACCGCGATCCGGTCGGGGGTCAACAGGGGCATGGCGGGGGACATGCGCGGAAGTATGGCAGCGCCATGTCGACGCCAGCCGGCGGGCGGGACCATCGGCAGGGGCGATGGTTCAGCTGGCGCGCTACGATCCTCGGATTGCCCGGACGGGGCGAGGCGACGGATGGGGATGCGATGGCCAGGATCGGGACCACGGGGTGGCTGCTGGGGGCGTTGCTGATGGGCGGGATGCCCGACGGCCAGGCGGCTTCCCCGGCGGCGGTGACGGCGGCGGACTACGAGCGCGCGGCGCGGATGCTGGGCGATCGCACCGCCCCGCTGGTCGACGGGCTGGTGGCCAACGTCGGCTGGCTCGCCGATGGCAGTGCGGTGTACGCGTATGCGGAGGGCGGCAAGACCGCCTGGCGACGCCTCGATCCGGCCACGGGCGCCAGCGTCGCGGCCTTCGACGCCAAGGCCCTGGCCGAAGCGATCAACCAGGCCGCCGGCGGCAAGGGCCGGCCGGTGCAGCCGGACCGCCTGCCCGTCGCCGGCATCCGCCTGCAGGATGGCGCGCTGGTGGTGTCCACGCGCTCCGGCGCCGAGTTCCGCTGCGAGGCCACGGCCTGCACGCCGATCGCCCGCGCCAAGGCCGGCGACGAACCCGGCGCAGCATCGCCCGACCATGCGCGCGAGGCCTTCATCCGCGGCTGGAACCTGTGGGTGCGCGATGTCGCGACCGGCAAGGAAACCCAGCTGACCTTCGACGGCAAGCCCGACTACGGCTATGCCACCGACAACGCCGGCTGGAAGCACACCGATGAGGCCGTGCTGGTGTGGTCCCCGGATGGCAAGAAGATCGCCACCTTCCAGCAGGACCAGCGCAAGACCAGTACCATGACCCTGGTGGCGACCAACGTCGGCGCGCCCAAGGTCGAGCAGTGGAAGTACCCCTTCGTCGGCGACCAGGACGTCACCCTGATCGAGCGCGTGGTCATCGACCTCTCGGGCGACGCGCCGAAGACCATCCGCCTGCAGATGCCGCCGGACCAGCACCGCTCCACCTGCAGCGACGACCTGGTCTGCAGCAAAGGTTGGGAAGACGTGCAGTGGGCCAGGGACGGCAAGACCCTGGCCTTCGTCAGCACCGACCGCGGGCACAAGTCCGCGACCCTGCGGGTGGCCGATGCCGCCACCGGCAAGGTCCGCGACGTCTACGCCGAAACGGTCAAGACCCAGTACCAGAGCGCGCCGGCGCTGGACTCGGTGAACTGGCGCTACCTGCCGGAAAGCAACGAGTTCCTGTGGTTCAGCCAGAAGTCCGACTGGGGCCACCTGTACCTGCACGACCTCGCGACCGGCAAGGAAAAGCGCCAGGTCACCCGCGGCGACTGGAACGTGGCCGACGTCGTCCACGTCGATCCGGCCTCGCGCACGTTGTGGTTCAAGGGCGTGGGCCGCGAGCCCGGGCGCGACCCGTACTTCGTCCACTACTACCAGGTCGGCCTGGACGGCGGCGAGGTGCAGCTGCTCACGCCGGAGGACGCCAACCACGCGGTCGTGGCCTCCGGCGACGGCAAGTACTTCATCGACGTGCATTCGACCATCGACACCGCGCCGGTCGCGGTGTTGCGCGACGGCAGCGGCACGCTGGTCAAGGAATTCGCGCGTGCCGACCTCACCCGCTTGAAGGCCGCGGGCTGGGTGCCGCCGGCGTCGTTCACGGTGAAGGCCCGCGACGGCAAGACCGACCTCTACGGGCAACTGTTCAAGCCGTCCAACTTCGATGCGTCGAAGAAGTACCCGATCGTCACCTACATCTACCCGGGCCCGCAGGTGGGTTCGGTGCGCTCGCGCAGCTTCATGCCCGCGCACGGCGACCACCAGGCGCTGGCCGAGCTCGGCTTCATCGTCATCGCCGTCGACGGCATGGGCACGCCGATGCGCAGCAAGTCCTTCCAGGATGCGTGGTACGGCGACATGGCCGACAACACGCTGCCGGACCAGGTGGCCGCGCTCAAGCAACTGGCGGCGCAGCATCCGTGGATCGATGCGACGCGCGCCGGGATGTGGGGCCATTCCGGCGGCGGCAACGCCACCGCCGCGGCGATGTTCCGCTACCCCGACGTGTACAAGGTCGGCATCGCCGAATCCGGCAACCACGACAACCTCTCGTACGAGGACGACTGGGCGGAGCGCTACCACGGCCTGTTCGAGAAGAAGGACGATGGCAGCAGCAACTACACCGGCCAGGACAATGCCGCGTACGCGAAGAACCTCAAGGGCAAGCTGTTCCTGCTGCACGGGATGATGGACGACAACGTGCCGCCGCAATCCACCCTGCTGGTGGTGGACGCGCTGATGAAGGCGAACAAGGATTTCGACCTGCTGCTGCTGCCGCATGCGCGCCACGGTTTCGGCGCGGACAGCTACTACGTCATGCGCCGGCGCTGGGACTACTTCGTGCAGCACCTGCTGGGCGCGGAGCCGCCGAAGGAGTTCGCGCTGAAGCCGGCGATGTAATCCGCACGCGCCGGCGATGCCACGCGACGGCGCCCGCGGGCGCCGTCGTCGCACCCGGCGCGCGTGCTTGGCACTGCCACGCCGGCCCGCTACCCTGCGCGGGATTTTCCGCCCGAGCCGCCCATGTCCAAGCCGTCCAACCGCATGAACCCGCTGCCTGCGCTGATCTTCTCCTCGCGCTGGCTGCAGCTGCCGCTGTACCTGGGCCTGATCGTGGCGCAGGGCGTGTACGTGTTCCTGTTCCTCAAGGAACTGTGGCACCTGATCCACGACGCCGGCAGCCTGAGCGAGCAGGGCATCATGCTGATCGTGCTGGGCCTGATCGACGTGGTGATGATCAGCAACCTGCTGGTGATGGTGATCGTCGGCGGTTACGAGACCTTCGTCTCCCGGCTGAACCTGGAGGGCCATCCCGACCAGCCGGAATGGCTGAGCCACGTCAACGCCAGCGTGCTCAAGGTGAAGCTGGCGATGGCGATCATCGGCATCTCCTCGATCCACCTGCTGAAGACCTTCATCGAGGCCGGGCAGCTGGGCCTGCCGCTGTGCACGCCGGAGCTCGCCGCGGCCAATGCCTTGTGCACCAAGGCCACCGCGACCGGGGTGATGTGGCAGACCATCATCCACTGCGTGTTCATCCTGTCGGCGATCGGCATCGCCTGGACCGACAAGCTGATGGCCAACACCGCCGGCAAGCGCGGGCACGGCGCGCATTGAGGCCGCGCCGCGGCGCGTCCGCGGGACGTACCGGTTAAAATCGGTGCGATGGATGTCTCCCACCTCCTCGACGGGCTGAACCCGGCCCAGCGCGAGGCCGTTTCCGCGCCCCCCGGGCATTACCTCGTCCTCGCCGGCGCCGGTTCCGGCAAGACCCGCGTGCTCACCCACCGCGTGGCCTGGCTGCACGAGGTGCATGGCGTGCCGCTGCACGGCATCCTCGCGGTGACCTTCACCAACAAGGCGGCGGGCGAGATGCGCGCGCGCATCGGCGCGCAGCTGGGCGGCGAGCCGCGCGGCATGTGGATCGGCACCTTCCACGGCATCGCCCACCGCCTGCTGCGCCTGCACTGGCAGGAGGCGAAGCTGCCGGAAGGCTTCCAGGTGCTGGATTCCGACGACCAGCAACGCCTGGTCAAGCGCGTGGCGCAGGCGCTGGAGGTCGACGACGGCCGCTTCCCGCCACGGCAGATCGCGTGGTGGATCAACGCGCAGAAGGACGAGGGCCGGCGCCCGCAACACATCCAGCCCGCCGCCAACGACGAGTGGGGCGACGTGATGCTGCGGGTGTACGCGGAGTACCAGGCGCGCTGCGAGCGCGCCGGCCTGGTCGACTTCGCCGAGCTGCTGCTGCGCGCGCACGAGCTGCTGCGCGACACCCCGGCGCTGCTGGCGCATTACCGGCATCGGTTCGGCCAGTTGCTGGTCGACGAGTTCCAGGACACCAACGCGATCCAGTACGGCTTCGTGCGCCTGCTGGCCGGCGAGACGGGACAGGTCTTCGTGGTCGGCGACGACGACCAGGCGATCTACGGCTGGCGCGGGGCCAAGGTCGAGAACGTGCAGCGCTTCCTGCGCGACTTCCCCGGCGCGGCCACGCTCAAGCTGGAGCAGAACTACCGCTCCAGCGCCAACATCCTCAACGCCGCCAACGCGGTGATCGCGCACAACGACGAGCGCCTGGGCAAGCGGTTGTGGACCGAGGCCGGCGAGGGCGAGCCGATCGACGTGTTCGCCGCCTACAACGAGATGGACGAGGCCGCCTACGTCGTTGACCGCATCGCGCAATGGGTGCGCGACGGCGGCAGCCACGGCGATGCCGCGATCCTCTACCGCAGCAATGCGCAGTCGCGCGCGTTCGAAGAAGAATTGCTCAAGCGGCAGATCCCGTACCGCGTGTATGGCGGCATGCGCTTCTTCGAGCGCGCCGAGGTCAAGGACGCGCTGGCCTACCTGCGCCTGGTCGCCAACCGCCACGACGACGCGGCGTTCGAGCGCGCGGTCAACACGCCGCCGCGCGGGATCGGCGACCGCACCCTGGACGAGGTGCGCAGGCTGGCGCGCGAACAGCGCCTGTCGCTGTGGCAGTCGGCGTCGCGGATCGCGTCCGGCGACGGCCTCGCCGCGCGCGCGCGCAACGCGCTGGCCGGGTTCGGCAAGCTGCTCAACGAGATCGCGTCGGAAACCGAATCGATGCCGCTGCCGGAGAAGCTCGACCACGTGCTCGCGCGCTCCGGGCTGCGCCTGCACTACGAGAACGAATCGCGCGGCCAGCTCGATTCGCGCACCGACAACCTCGACGAACTGGTCTCGGTGGCCTCGCGCTTCGTGCGCGGCGACGACGAGGATGCCGCGGCGATGCCGGAACTGGTCGCCTTCCTCAGTTATGCCGCGCTGGAGGCGGGCGAGGGCCAGACCCAGGCCGG